>TARA_R110000850_G_scaffold155120_1_pt1 | contig 16422 bp, 16 predicted proteins | sample TARA_R110000850 | Tara Oceans TARA_R110000850 (sample SAMEA4397586) | marine metagenome | biome: Polar Biome; feature: [SRF] surface water layer (ENVO:00010504); material: water (ENVO:00002006), including particulate matter (ENVO:01000060) such as... | depth 5 m | reverse complement strand
TGCCAAGGTTGAGGTCGCCGGTTCGAACCCGGTTTCCCGCTCCAATTTATGATCTACAAAGTTCTACTGAAGTCTGTAAGTCATTGAAAAAAGGAGCGAAAGCTCCTTTTTTTGTTCCAGCAAGATCCACTGAAATCTGTCGGCAGCCAAGACTTTTAAGTCCTTTTTTAAGTCCATTTCAATACGGGCTCGGCGGGTTCCGGATTAACGCTGGAGGAGTGAGACCGATATGACAAGCATCTAGTCCTGACTCTAAAGTTCAGGAGCTGGAGCATGGCACTATCAGACACCGCCGTTCGGAATGCCAAGGTCACTGGCAAGGCCTACACACTCCCCGATATCGATGGACTTTCTCTTGCGGTTTCCCCGATTGGAGGCAAGTCTTGGCACTTCCGCTATTATTGGGTCGGTAAACAAAGACGGATGTCGCTGGGTCCCTATCCGGAGGTGAGTTTGCGTGAGGCACGCCGACTCCGTGATGATGCCCGCGCCCTCTTGGTCAAGGGCACCAATCCCCACATCCATCGAAAACAGAAGCGCCGGGCGGTCCGTCTGGCGGACGAAAACACTTTCCAGGCAGTGTTCGAAAAATGGGTCGAACACCGCAAGCTGGTGTTGAAGGAGGGGCGTCAAAGTACACTGTCCCAGATTCAGCGTATCTTCAACAAGGATGTGTTACCGATACTCGGCAAACGTCCCATCTATGAAATCCAGCGACCAGACCTCTTGGAAGTCGTCGCCAGGATTGAGAAGCGTGGGGCGCTCAGTATTGCGGAAAAAGTGCGCGTCTGGTTTCGGCAGATGTTTCGCTATGCCCTGATTATTGTCCCTGATCTGCAGCAGAATCCCGCGTTTGATTTGGATGTGGTTGCATTGCCGCAACCACCGGCTCGTCATAATCCATTTCTGCGCATGGCAGAGCTTCCCGCAATGCTGCAAATGTTGCGCAACTATCAAGGGCGATTACAGACTCAGTTGGGGCTGCGTCTCTTGTTGTTGACTGGGGTGCGTACTGGCGAGCTGCGTTTGGCAACGCCTGATCAATTTGACTTGGAGCGAGGACTCTGGATCATTCCACCCACTGTCGTTAAGCAACTGCAGCTAAAGCTGCGCAATGAAAACCGGCGTTCCGACACCATCCCACCTTATATCGTTCCTTTGTCTGTGCAGGCCCTTGAGATAATTCGTTTCATGCTCGAGCGAATGAAGCCTGCGCAGCACTATCTGTTTACCCACGCGAGCAATCTGAAAAAACGGATCAGCGAAAATACCCTAAATGGTGCGCTCAAGCGTATGGGGTATAAAGATCAACTGACCGGACACGGTATTCGCGCGACCCTATCCACAGCGCTCAATGAAATTGGCTACCCCAAGCCGTGGATTGAGGCGCAGTTATCCCACTCTGATCCTAATAAGGTGAGCGCCGCCTATAATCATGCCGAATACATTGAGCAACGGCGCCACATGATGCAAGACTGGGCTGACCGCCTGGACCTGTTTGAGCAGAATCTGGTTGATGCTGCCAGCCGAGTCCTGACTGTTCACCTGGAGGGTGTTCCAGAGCTTGATGAGACGGAGATCGAGGCTAAGGAAAAAGTTGAACCGGTGATATCCGCTCCCACGCTAACAGTGATGCTGCAAGAGACCGAAAATGCGCCGGTGATCCCCGAGTCTGGACAACGTCTGTCCGCAGTGAAGGGGCCACGCCCTGTGATGTCCGACTCTCAGCGCCGGCGTCAGGAGATGCTCAATATCTTCAACTCATCACAGGTTGTAACCGCAGCGGACTACGCAAAAATGGTGGGCAAATCCCGACGCTGGATCAGTTATGAAATCCAAAGGCGCAGGGTGTTGGCGCTCAAAATTGGCAACCTTGGACATCGTATTCCCGGCTGGCACTTTGAGCCATTGAAGCACAAGCTGATTCAGGCGGTACTCAAGCAGTGTGGAGAGGTGGACCCATGGCAGATTCACGGTGTGCTATCTGAACCCCGCGAGGATCTAGACGGGCGTCCTCCTATCGAAGCGGTGACGGAGCATGGATTTCATGAAGTGGCGCTCGAGGTATGTCTGGCTCTAAAAGGATAGACCCCGTGACTCTTGGACGTGACAACGAGCCACGCTGTGACTTGTCGGATGCGTTAGCTGTCAAAGCCTAGTCGCCCATGGGTGACCCACGGTATTGATAGGGCTCTTTCAATAAAACGTCCATCTCTACCTCCAGGGTCCAGATTGGAGCGATGGATCAGATAGGTGGTTGTTGTTGGAGACGGGTTGGCTAAAGGGCGCCCGACGATTCCCCACGATTGATATCGTGCCACAATTGGCGCGGGTGCGATGGTAACGCCATAATTTGCCGAAACCAGGGCCATCATGACATCGACGGTTAGGGCGGTCTGTAAGGCATTGGGCTGCTGGTTGCCCAGCGATCTGAGAATTGTATCCAGCTCCAGAAACGAGGCTTTTCTGAAAACGGCGTCCCAATGGATGATAGTGAAGTCCATTAAATGGGCTGGCGTGACAATGGATTCTCGCCCCAATGAAGAGTGGATTGATGCGGCGACTATCCAAGCCTCCCTCCATAGTGGAACGGCTTTCCATCGATCATTGACAATCGCGGATCGGGATATCCCGATATCGTATTGTCCGCGGCTAAATTTCTGGGATATTGATGATGTGCTCGACTCGTGAACCTGGATTTTGACGTTTGGCTCTTCGGCTCTTTGTCGCGCGAGCAGAGTTGCCAATTGAGGATGGGTTAGCGTGTCGCATAGAACGATGTGCAGGCTGCTTGAATTCTCAGTGTCCATATCTGCCGAACCACAGTTGCAAAATTTTCCGCTTATCTTATCAATAATGAGTTAAATTTAACGTGGTTTAAGCAAAGTCCATAATGGATGCTTTTGCAGATGCAGAAGCGTTCAATGCAGCGGGGGCGCCCCGTAGGATCCACGACTTATAATGCCGAGCCTGCTCTGGCGTTTGGTGCGGCTGTGCGGGAAGCCAGGGTCGATTTGGGCATAGCCCAGGAAAAGCTGGCTCACCTTGCAGGGATTGAGCGTTCTCATCTGGGGAAGATCGAGCGCGGCGAACATATGCCGACACTCGCTTTGATTTTAAAAATCGCAAATGCATTGGGCTGTCGTGCAGGAGTGCTTATAGAGGCTACGGAAGCGCAACTGGACAACAGGGTCAAATCCAGTCCATAGCGTTAGTCTTCTTCCATAGTGAGTTCCCCGGGAGATCGATCACTGCGACTGACCCGTTGTAGAAACCGTTCAAGTTGTTCAGACGGTTCGGTATTTGGGCGCAGTAGATAAGTGGTCAGTGTGGCCATCTCCATATCGAGTGGTCGGGGGACCACATCCGGATGTCGGTACACCTTGAGCTGGGACTCCGTGGCAAAGCCCAGTCCATAACCGGCGGCCACCAGAGTCAGCATCAAGTCGAGTGACGTGGCATGCTCGGCGACGATGGGCTCTGTCTTCACACTCCTGAGTATCTGGTCGATTTGCCGACTACACCCCTCGCAGACGTCAGGGTGACAGAGCACCAACGGATAACGCAGCAGGGCGTCCAGTGGCACATGGGTGAAAGACAGCAATGGATGTCGGGAGGGAATAACAGCGACGAGAGTATCGGCCCAAACAGCATCAACCAAAATACTTTTTTCGACGTTGTCTGTGTGGGCAAAACCGACGTCAAAAATATCGCTTTGCAGTCCCTTGATTTGTTGGGTCAGAGATCGCTCGAACAAGCGAATTTCCACATCGGGTTCCTCTTCCCTGCAAAGGGCGAGCAGCGATGCCAAGCGCGGCTGGACGATGCCATCGGAAAGCACAATTCGCAGAGCGCCACGATAGCCGGTGGCGGCAGCTTTGACGTTATTGCGGGCCTGGTCCAAGACGGTAAAGATCCGCTGAACATCTTCTAGGAAAACTTGGCCAGCCCATGTCAATTGAGTTCCACGGCGACTCCGCTGGAACAACAGGACATTGAGTTCTTCCTCGAGCTCCTTGATGGTGCGGGAGAGGGGAGATTGTTCAATATGCAAACGCGCTGCAGCCCGGGCGAAGTGAAGCTCTTCCGCCAATGCAAGAAAATAACGCAGATGGCGAAGTTCCATGTTTTCACCCTGATATGCCTGTTTGGTTGTATTGTTTTTGCTCCTTGCGCAGAGCCGGTGTATGTCCTCATGTCGTCAGGCAATCAAAAAAGCGAATTCTTGATTGCCGCGGTAGGGGTCAACGCTCGGGTAGGAACGGCCCATTACTGGGCCGCGCCCCCCTAAGAACCGTACGTGCGAGTTTCCCCGCATACGGCTCAAGCCTCCGCAAAGCCCTGTTCCACGAGAGCCGCCAGTTCACTTCGTCGGGTGGAGTTGTTGGCCTGTGCGGACCGATCCTGACGATCCGTGGGCAGCCTTAGCCTGTCGGCAAAGTAACCGTCCCATGCCGGATCAAACGGATTAGCTTCCGCCCTGATTTTACAATGACGGCGGATGGGAACATCGGTGGCTTTCACCAAGCGCACGGTCGTGCGGTTCCCCTTGTCGTCCGTCACTTCCGCACGGAACACCCAATCTCGCGTACCTTCGAGGACGAAGTAACGTGCTTTCACCCAGCTACGCGATTTGTTCGAGTGCCTGCGACAGGCCCAGCGCCAGAGTTGCTGCCAGATGAGGTGGTCGACCTTTCGAAAGGTCATCTTCGCCACCTGGTTGCGGTGATAATTCGCCCATCCCCGGATGACCGGGTTGAGACGTGCTATCACATCCTCCTGCTTTGCGCCGACAGCGCTCCTGATGATTGCCCGAACCTTGCACAAGAAGGCCTGCACATTTTTCCTTGCAGGTCTGATAAGAAGCTTCCCATCATATTTGCGCACGTTCCAGCCGAGGAAGTCGAAGCCTTCCTCAATATGCGCGATACGCGTCTTCTCATCGGATAGGGAAAGGCCCCTGCGCGACAAGAAGTCCTCGACCATCACCTTCGCTTCTTCAAGAAGGTCCTTCGACCTACCGGTGATGACGAAGTCGTCGGCATAGCGGATCAGGTGGACCTTGGTACGACGACGGTTCGGTCGCCGGGGACCAAAACGGTCCTGCAGCATCCTCTCCATCCCGTCCAGGGTCATGTTCGCAAGCGTCGGTGAGATAATACCGCCCTGCGGCGTACCCGCTTCCGTCACGAACAGCTCGCCATCCTGCATAAAGCCGGATTCCAGCCATTTCCGAAGCACCACCTTGTCCGTGGGGATGTTGGCGATGAGCCAGTCATGGCTGATGTTGTCGAAGCAACCGGCGATGTCTGCGTCGAGAACCCAGTCCGCCGCATTCCGCAGACGCAGCGCCTTGTAGCACTGTTCGACGGCATCGCGGCTCGCTCGCTTCGGCCGAAAGCCGTAGGAGTTGGGGTCCGCTGTGGACTCCGCGACAGGGTCGAGTGCTAGCAGGTGGAGTGCCTGCATGGCCCGATCCTTCATCGTCGGAATGCCCAGCGGGCGCAGTTTTCCGTTCGCTTTCGGGATATATACCCGTCTCAGCGGCTGCGGGCGGTAGCCCCGCCGCGTAAGCGACAACATTCCTCTGGCACGTCTGCCCGGCGTGTCCCAGATTGCTCCATCGACACCGGGAGTACTCTTTCCTCGATTTTCCGTAACCCGCTTAACGGCAAGGGCCTTGCCACTTTGCGAGTGGGTCAGCAGCCATTGCAACGCTTTCACCTTGCCCCAGCGGCCTTCCCGAACTGCCTTCGCGATACGCACTTGCAGCCTTCGCACGGTTCGATCCACCCCGGCCCAATCAATCCGGTGCCAGTCGGCCTCACCGCCGGAGGCCGCACCAGTCATGTTCATGACCATCATTTGCCTGTCCTCCTTTTCGAGGGTTCTACAAATTCTCTCGCGACGAGAGACCTGTCGGAAGTCTGCTCCCTTTCGGGCGAGGTAATATTGGCAGACCGCAACCTCTATCCACGTCGTTACAACGCGGCATTCGCTTTCTCCGACCTCGCATACCCGCACCCCCATCAACTTTCCTTGCGGTCCGCCTGCCCGTTGCCGGGCGGGGATACGGGCTTACCGTGTTTCACCTATGTAACGAAGTGGGTTAGACCCTGCCTCTTCGCCGGCGGTCATGATGTCCGTGTGCCCCCACTGAACAGAGAGGCAGCCGACCGCGCACCTTTTGGTTCAAGCCTGTCAGCATCTTTGGCTTGTCATTCTAAACGACGTTTATCAGCAGTTCACATATGTTGGTCATACCACCCAGCCTGGCGCCCTATCCACATCGATGCTCATAGATAATGCTAATACTTCACAGTATCGGCACGATCCGAAGACCCGGCTACGTTGTCCCGGCAGCTTCACACCGGACCGTTACCAGTCCCGCATGTGCCGGTAGGCTACTGATGACGGAACATCAGGTTTCTCTCAAGGATTACCTCCTTTTGAAACAATTACATAGGCGACGTCAACGTCGCACATTCAAGAAGAATTCAACCGGCACCACGAATTCGAGCGCTTCACCTTGCATCTCCACAGGAGGTTTGGGCAAGGGTTGGGCACGGTCAATCAGCGCCAAGGTTTCTTCGTCCAGCAGAGGATATCCCGCGCTTTGTTCGATACTTTTTGTCAGCACATTGCCTTCCCGGTCCATGGTGAAGCGCAAGTAGGCAACCCCCTCCTGCCGGTATCGGCGTGCTTGGGTGGGGTAGCTCTTGGCCTCATTGAGCTTCAACATCAGGCTGTTTTGCCAGGTGGGGATGGCGTTCGAGTTGACAGCGGGTGCGGAGACACCTTGGTTTGGCGCAGCGGCTTCTACGTCATCCTGGGGTGCATCTGGCGGTGCACTGGCTGCGCTGGCCGGTTTATCTTCGGGTGGAGTGATCTCCGGTTCTTCTTGCTGAAGCTCATTTGACGTTTGTTTTTCGGGCTTTGGTTCGGATTTCGGTTTCACCGCCACTTCCGGTTTAACCGCAGGTGGTGCCGGAGGAATTTCCGGTTCGGGTTCCTGTTGTGGCTCGGGCTCGGGGGGAGGTGCGACTTCCGCCTGCTCAGGACCGGGTGGCATATCCGGTTGTGAGGCTGGCGCCACTGGCGCGGGAGCCAGTTCGACCACCATGGCGGCGGGCGGTGGTGCATTGGTGCCGGGGTTTTGCTCCGGTATCAGCCACCAGGTCAGGGGTGCGCCGTAAGCGACCACAACCATCAGTAGGGACGTCAGCCAGCGGAAAGTGTTGTTTTCTCTCGGGACGGGCTCGTCGTCCAGTTTGGGCGCGATGTCCGCAACGTCCGGGGAAAGTCTGCCGCTTGCCTTGACCAGCGTCAGCGTGGGTTTGCGGGCCAGGTTGTCTTTCATGAACCTGGTCTCTCTATGGCTGTGCTTCCCGAGCCCCCGGCTTCCAGGGCCACTAGTGCAACTTTCAGATAGCCTGCTTCCCGCAGCCGGTTCATGGTTTGCATCAGAGTATCGTAGTCCACGGTTTTGTCCGCGCGCAGAAAGATACGCTGTTCCACATTATCGTCCGAGGAGGCCTTCAAGGCATTGGGCAGGGTTTCCAGCGTGACAGCATCGTTGCCCAAGGCCAGGCTGTGATCCGCCTTGATGGTCAGGTACAGGGGTTTGTCGGATTTTGGTTGGGATTCTGCAGTGGAAGCGGGTAAATCCACCTTCACATCCACAGTTGCAAGGGGCGCGGCCACCATAAAGATAATTAGCAGTACCAGCATGACATCGATAAAGGGCGTGACATTGATCTCGTGGTTTTCCACCAGTTCGTCGTCGTGTTGGATCCTGGCGGCCATGGCTTAGTCCTCTCCAACGGCCTTGAGGCCGGTAATTGTGTGACGGCTAAGGTCGCGGGATACCAGCCTCAGAATGGCTACGGAAGTGTCACCCACCAATGCCTTGTAGGCGGCGATCTGACGGGCAAAGTGGTTGTAAATCACCACGGCGGGGATAGCTGCCACCAGACCCAGGGCGGTGGCCAATAGGGCTTCGGCAATCCCGGGGGCTACTACCGCCAGGTTGGTGGTTTGTGCTTTTGAGATGCCGATAAAACTGTTCATGATGCCCCATACCGTGCCGAACAGACCGACAAAGGGTGCGGTGGCGCCGATGGTAGCGAGGATGCTGGTGCCCTTGGTGATCCTCCTGCCGCTGGCAGCTTCCAACCGTTCCAGGCTGGAAGCAACCCGTTCCTTGACGCCTTCGGTATCCGCCAAGGTGTTGGCAGACAAGCGCAGCTCCTTGGCGGCGGCGCGGGTCAGTTCTGTGCTGCCCTGGCCTTCATCGAGCTTTTCGTGGGCGGCTTTCAGGCTGTCCGCATCAGATAGGACCGAGAGGGATTGTCGTTGCCGCTTAACCAGGATCCGTAACTCCCGGGTCTTGGCTACCAGCACTGTCCAGGTGGCAATGGAGGCCAGCGCCAGGCCGATCATCACCGCTTTCACCACCCAGGCCTTGTCTCAGGGGCAGCGGAAGCGGCTTGCCTTGGTGGCAGCCTGCCTGGAGGACCGCCCGTTTCTGGTGTTCGACGAATGGGCGGCTGACCAGGATCCGGTATTCAAAGAGGTGTTTTACCGGGAGTTGTTACCCGAGCTGAAAACGCAGGGCAAGGCGGTGCTGGTGATCTCCCACGACGACCGCTACTTCCATCTTGGTGACCGGTTGTTGAAGCTGGAAGATGGACAACTATCCAGCATTGAGCAGACCGAAACCGCAGTGGAGCAACCGACGGTAAATCTTCGTCCAGCAGTGCCGGTGGGGTCGTCCTAGGCATGCGTCCCGTTCTGGTCTGCTTTGTCATTTCCCTGAAGTTCGATCAGGGAAAGGTACGGATTATTTGGTGGAGTCTCATTCATTAATACGCCAGGATCCGCCATTAGATACCCGTGTACTTTCCGCGATTTCCTGGGGCCGGTGACGTTGAACGTCCAGATGTTCAGGCCATCGGCTTGTTTGCGGTGCAGTTGCAGGCGTTCGAAGCGTTTTTGAATCCACTGCCAGTCCTTGACTTGATCCTGTTTGGCGAGGGGAGAGATTTCAGGATGCTCCTGCGCGTAGCGTTGGAATATTCCCGGGCTGATCAGGCAAAAGGTATCCTCAACGGTATGTACCAGGGCCTTGGCGTCATTGATGATCAGTTTTCGGCTCAGCATGCTGGTTCTCAGCCACTCTGTGAAATGCTCGCCTGACGGTTCCTGTGGCGGAGGGTGGGTGATAGGTGAGTCGGTTACTGTTGGTTTTTGGGAGGAAGGTGTTGTTACTCCTGAACCGGTGTTTTCAGCTTCGGCTGCGGTCCCTTTTCCGGCGCCACCTGTTGGCTCACCCCGCTTGGGGCTGGATAGCAGATCCATTAATGCGTCGATATCGTCGGTCTGAGCCCTTTCGGCAGGGGCATCACTTTTCTTGGGCTGGGCGGGCGCTTGTCGTGGCGTTGTCTCTGGTGACACTTCGGCATGCGTGTCGTTCTGAGCGTCCTGTTCAATCTGTACGGTGCCGCTAAACGGTGCCGGTCTGTCGCCCGCTTCCCAGATGAGTGAGGGTGACAATTTGAGGAAGGTGAAGGTGTTGACCCAGCCATTGTCGCCGGTGACGGTGGCCCGCCAAATGGCTTTGCCCTCGCCATTGGGTTGAATCATACCGTGGTCCTGCAGCACGTCGAACAACACTGTATTCTTTTCCGGAATCCCTTCCAGTCCCTGAGACAACAGGTGTGCCCGCAGCTTGTCGGAGATGGTTTTGCTCACCAGCCACAGGGTTTCCTGGGTCAGCCAGCCGTCCGAGGCCTGGGGCTGGTTGAGTTTGAAGGCCTCCCTGACCAGATAGCGCAGCCCCTCCAAAAGTTTGCGTTGCAATGCCTGTTTGGGCGCGGCCAGTGCTTTGGCGGGGTTGCCGCCGAGGGCCTGGGCAACCGAGGCCTGATCAGCTTTGGTGACCAGTTCACCCAGTATCCCGGCGTGTTCGTATTTACCCGCCAGCATATAGAGCAGCGCGGACCACAGTTCAGGGTAGGCACACAGCCAGTCGAGAATAGCGCGGCTGAGCAGTTGGGTGTACAGCAGTCCGGAGGCGGCGCTGTGCAGGCGGTATTCGCGGTTCGGTTGGTAACGGAAGCGGTATGGGGCGGACAAGGGGCCGTGCCAGGGATGCCACACTGTGCCGTCCCGGTACTCGACATGTAGATCCACAGCGACCTTGCCGATATCGTGCAGCAGTGCCGCGTAGGCGAGACCGGCTGTCCAGGCATCGGCCTGGGCGGCTTGTGTTTCCGGCGGCGCGCCCGGCGGCAGGAGGTGGGATTGCCTCAGCTTCAAGGCGTAGATGACGATTTCCAGGCCGTGATCCAGCATCCCGCCGGGGTAGGCGTGGTGATGGCTTTCCGAGGCTGGAAAGGCCTGTACCCATTCGGCGTATCGCTCCAGTGGGGCCCGGTAGAGCGTGGCGTATTGCTGTCTGGAGACGGCGGTGAGCTGCCAGATGCGCTCCAGCAGTTTTTGGCGATGGGGCTCTCCCAGCAGGGAGGCGGCGCTCCGCGGAGGGAACAGGCCTGTGACTTCCTCTGTGCCCGGAGTGGATGAGGGTGGTGGCCTTTTGCCAATTTTGGATCGAAGCAGTGTAAACATGACGCTATCAGATACGGGGCCGGATAAAGGTGACATCCGGGTATAAGGCATCGGGCGCGTGGCGGCTATGGAGAATGGGAAATGGCGTTGGTGCGGATTACCTCCGTTTTCGGTCCATCCCAAAAGCGACAGGGTTTCGCATCGTTGTGGCATAGCGATTTTGGGTATTCTTGAACGCCAGGAGAATATTTCTCTGTTGGGCGAGGATGATTGGCGGGAGAGCCTTTTCGCCTTTTACAGGTAGGGCCTTTCCCCTTGATCACCCTTCCGTTGTGCCAGCCTTTTCAGCCCTTAATGCCGTTTGGGGTTGCGACGGTACGCATGTGCTGAGGATGTCTTTGGGAGGGTATTGAATTTCTGTTAGTCAATGACTAATATGCAGTCATTGACTAATGGAGGAGAGCCATGGCTACAATGACTATTCGTAATATTGAAGACGAGCTCAAGACTCGATTGCGTGTGCAAGCCGCTTCACACGGACGGTCGATGGAAGATGAGGCTCGGGACATTCTTCGGGCGGCATTGTCGTCTGAACCGGTACGGGGCGCTTCCCTGGTGAAGGCGATCCGGGAGCGCATTGCACCTACGGAAGGCATTGAGCTGGAGCTGCCCGCCCGGGAGGCGATCCGCACGCCACCGGAGTTGGATGCGTGATTATCCTGGACACAAACGTGTTGTCCGAAACATTGCGTCCAAGTCCGGACGCGCGCGCCCTGGCGTGGTTGGAGGCGCAACCTCGCGCGGCGTTGTTTACCACCACAATCACCCAGGCGGAGGTGCTATATGGTGTTCGCGTGCTACCGAATGGCCAGCGTAAAGCTGCGTTGTTGGATGCTGTTCAGGCTATTTTTGTCTCCGACATGGCCGGGCAGGTGCTGGGGTTTGACAGTGATGCTGCGGCAGCCTATGCGGAAATTGCCGCCTTCCGTAAAACGGCGGGTAAGCCGATCAGCCAGTTTGACGCCATGATTGCCGCGGTGGCCAAATCCCGTGGCGCCGGTCTGGCGACACGAAACGTCAAGGATTTCGCCGATTGCGGTATCCAAGTGGTAGATCCTTGGCAGTATTGAGGATGCCCTGCCGTGACTTGCGTCAAAATCCTGTGGCATGAACTGAAACAGTATGCGGCGGGTCATAGACGAAGAGCGTTTCACTCAGCGAGTTGATGGAATGATGGCGTGGTTATGAGTTGACGCAGAACTGCAAAGCGAGGCAGAACGATGGCAACTAATGCACATACCGAAAGGTGGGCTCATCGGGCTGGCTGTAAGGTTGGCCGTGCGTGGCGTGGAGTTGTGCGTCAGGATCGGCGAGCCATTGAGTGGTTTGTGAAACACGGTTGGCCAACTGGTCTCGCCAAGGCGATGCTCTGGATTACGAAGTTGGCTGTTCTCGGTGTGTTGCTGTACACCGCGTTCTGGCTGACGTTACTGTTTGTTCTTGCGCTTCTGGTTACTTGCGGGATTGCCAATAGCGACCAAGGGGACGAGCAAGTGAATGCAAATGACGAATGGAGGTTTGGTGAATCTGGCTATGGCCTCTATTCATCTGGAGGACAGCGCATTGATCCTCATGATCCAAATGACCCGTACGATGAATGAAGGGAAGCATTGGCTACTTCAGTTTGCCTGATACTTTGTTTATGCCGGAAGCTGTACTGTCCCTGGCATCTTTTGAGCCCCCTGCCAAATTTTGTGCTATTCCACCGGCACGTATGCCCACCCACCCCAAGGCCGTGACCCAAAACGTGGGTAACACAATAAACATCGCTGCCATCACAAAGTTCAGCAACATATCCCCGAAGGCATTGTTCAACCCCATCAGCAGGTTGAAATTGGTGTGGGGTCGGTCTGCGCCCAGCCCCCAGCCGTAGAGGGCATCGAGTATGGTCGAGTCGAGCCAGCGTGCGAGCTGGAACCAGAAATCCACGAAGAACAGGGCGAACTGCACGCAACTGACGATGACCACGGATTTCAGGTCATAGGTGCCCACTACCAGTATCAGCGGAATGCAGATGGCCATGGCCATTTTCAGGAACGACAGCACCATGGGCAGAGCCTGGCGCACGATATCCATGGCGGGGAAAAAGCCCAGCGAGCCGACGGTCAATCCCACGTCGGCGGCACCGCGGGCCACGATATTGGGGATCGTCATCTCGATCTGGCCGCCGTAGTCGGTGTAGACGGCGCCCTGGTTCATCTTTTGTTGACGCGGGGAGGCGATGGCGCGTATCACCGAGTCATTGATCTGGTCTTGGGTCAGGAACCCCGCCCATTCACCGATGCGATCCAGTAGATCGGGATCCACCTGCTCCAGCAACTGCGTTCGCAGCCCCTGGGGACTGTCGGCCCACCACTGTCGGCAGGTAGGGTAGCCGCCGCCATTGACCACTTCCGGAAATCCGGCGTCCCGGACTGTGTCATAGGGCCAGTCCGGTCGGGGGAGGGTTGTGTGGTAGGTGTCGTAGAAGCCAGGCGTTTCGAGGAAATAGCCGGAGCCGATCCAGTTGATATCGTTCATTTCATCCTCACCGAGAGTTGGCCGGTTCATGAACAGCTTTGCCCGTGAAGGGCCATAGCAATCGTGGGTGAAGTCGGCCACCTCCTGGGCCAGCACCGGGTCGTCGATGCGGGTGCTGTCGATGTCCATGCGGATCTGGCGCAGGTCGGTCCCGCAGGGGATCGCCGCCACCGCCGCGCCGGTGATGGCCTTCGAGAGACTGTGCATGAAGAACCACCAGACCGGCACTTGGGCACTCTGGTCGTTAAGGGTGGTAAAGCTGGTGGCCCAGTCCGTCTCGTCGGGCAGGGGCACATCGACCTGGCACTGGATAGAGCGGGAGCGGTCGAATGCCAGTGTACTCAGGTCCAGTGGGATAAACGGAATACCCGCAAACAGAATCACCACAATGGCGACCCATACCCGGTTTTCGATACGCAGTGAGGACAGCACGCCCTTGTTGCCTTCGTCGGCTCCCTCGGCGCGGGCGCGCAGCCACTCCTGAATGATGATGGCAAGAAACGGCAAGGCGAACACCCCACTGGCCACCAGGACATGCCAGATGCCGTTACTGACGATCCAGCCCACCAGGGTCAGATAGTATTCCAGATAGTCCGAGGTATAGAGCGTCACCGGGCAGGCTCCCCTTTTACGACCGGTAGAGCCAAGCGTTGGCTTCCATTAGAAACAGGGCGGTGCCCGTGGCGATTTCCACTCTCAACACGCGGGCGCGGGCCGAGGGTTCCCGCCGCAGTAGGCGGGGACGTAGCCGCCACCAGCCGTAACCGATGACGCCATAGAGGCAGAGTCGCCATACCAGAAAGTTCCCGGCGTGGGATTTGAGCCAAAGATGCCAGGCCGTTTGGCTGCCGACGGCCTGAATGCCCGCCCAGGAGGCCAGGAAGGCTGTCGTGGCCAGTAACACCATCCAGATACCCGCCCAGGCCAGTCGGCGGCAGTAACGGCGGATTGGCGATGAATGTGGCGGCGAGGTCATGGTGTGTCGTCCGGTTTCTCCGCTTCGCGCAGCCGGTCGCGGATGGTCTCACCGTCATAGATGCCACCGGAGTTGGCACCGCGCACACGGTTGCGCTGGATGATGGCCAATGGGGAATTACCCGCCAGGGTGCGCCGCAGCTCCAGTTCGGTTTTGAGGTTGCTGATGGCCTGCTCCAGAGTCTTAAGCTCCTTGTCCACCGCCGCGATGGCCAGTTCGTTTGAGGCCACATTGGGTTCTTTCATCCCCGCCAGTAGGGTGCGTTGTAACAGCAGGGCTTTTTCCAGGATGCTGGACAGGGCGATATCCGATGCCAGGCGGCGTCCCAGGATGTCCTGATCGGGCTCATCCCGCAGGGCCTCGATCACTGCCCGGGTAATGGGCAGGGAACGGCTGCCGGCAGCCTCCAGGTTGTCGATGGTGGTGGATGAGCGCCCCGTCACCAGATCCTGCAGAGAGAGCAGTTTCTCGTCGTATTCCTCCTGGATCAGTGGCGTCAGGCCGACACCGGGGGTGGTGCGCGTCTTGGTGCAGCTGTCGCAGGTGTGCTGCTCCCGTTCACCCAGTACGCGGACGGCCCAGTCGGCGGCTGCCTCGGGAGACGGCCAGGCCCTGCAGCCCAACTGGTCAGCGCAGGTCGTGGGATCAATGTTGGAGGTGTCATCAACCGCCCGGCTGTTCAACAGGTTGTAACCGGCGCGGGTGACATCGCCGATCACGCGGATCGGTGCCTGGCTATTGCCCCCCGCATTGTCGCCGCCCACCCAAGGGACGCCGCCGTTGCCGCGGTTGGCTTCCGCTTCTTCAATGGCGGCGACCGCATCGTTGTCGGCGACGGCCTCTTTCAGGGCCATACCTTCGGCCAGTTGATCCCATCCCAGTTGGCCGCCCGCTGTGTCAGCCATGCGGTTGGCGATGGCCCGGCAGGTCATTTTGGAGCGGTCAAAATCCAGCCGCGCCTGCAAAATACCGTTGGTCAGTAGGTTGTAGAGGCCGGGGTCGGCGCGCTGAATGATCAGGGCGGGTAGCGAGGCCACCGCAGCTGTCGCATTCTGAATCACGTTGCTCATGATGCTCTGAAAGCCGTTGGTGATGCCGTTAAGTTGGTTGTGGAGGGTGGTGGTGATGCTCATGTCCCCACAGATTAGATTGCTGTTCCAGCCCACGCCGACACCGAGGCTTTGCATATTGCCGGCGCTGCCCATGGAAACCGCCCGTCCGCCGCCAATGGTGTAGAGCACATCGTCGCCAATTACACTGCCGGTGACGCTGACCCCATCGCCGTCAATCGTGGTTTGCGCCGACGTGATATGACAGCTGCTGAGCAATAGTGCCAGGGTGAGGCATTGGATAAGGCGAGGACGAGTGATGAGGTGGCTATGGCCCAGATGCATATCTGTCGCCTCACTGCACATCGATGCTGCCGAGAAACACCTGGCCTTGCCGTTCGCAGCACTGGTAGGGGCGCCACAGTGCCCAGGCATAGTCTCCCTGGGTGGCCTGAGCATGGTTCCCGCTGTTGGGAAAGACAGCACAGCTTCTGGACAGGGTGGGGGTCAGTTCCTGCCATTTGCCGGTGGCGGCATCGCTTTCCACCAGGGCACCGGCGGGCCAATACCCCGCGGATTGTCTGACCAGCAGGGGCTGGTAGACGTGGACCTGGCCGCGGCGGGTTACGATGTCGCCCGCCCGCTGGGCCACCACCGCCCCTGCCTTGTGATCGTCCACGTGATGCAGGAAACCCCCGCGGGGGTAGACATTGCCCCAGAGGTTGAGGGTGCTGCGCGCGCCGATTTCGCGCCTGCCCGGTATCAGGGCTTCCGGGTAGAACGCTTCGGGAAGGTTGTAACGCCAGGCGAGGGTGTCCAGGGTGCTGAGCAGGTAGGGCATAAAGGCCGTACCCGCCCCTTTGCAGCTATAGCCCCACTGGCCGGCGAACTGGCTGAAGATATAGCCGCCGGGATGGCCGATGACATCCGCATTCTTGAACTTGGCCAGGTTGTTCTCATGGGATTCGTTGGTCGTGCCGTCACCGCCGGCCTGTGCCGTTTCGTTGGGCGGGCTCATGGCGGCGACCTCCGCCCAGGGGTTTTCGCCGGTATCGGAATAACTGGAGACCACCGCGTCGGGTACATAGTGACTGACCTTAATGGAGGTTTCGACGGAGCAACTGTAGGGCGTGCAAAACAACCAATAGCAGATGCCGACAACGCGGTATTCGAGGCAGTCCGGTGACACCGTGGACGAGACAATGTCGGCGGTGGTGAGTGCCCAGGAGGACAGGGCGTGGCATAGCA
>TARA_R110000850_G_scaffold91742_11_pt1 | contig 16491 bp, 18 predicted proteins | sample TARA_R110000850 | Tara Oceans TARA_R110000850 (sample SAMEA4397586) | marine metagenome | biome: Polar Biome; feature: [SRF] surface water layer (ENVO:00010504); material: water (ENVO:00002006), including particulate matter (ENVO:01000060) such as... | depth 5 m | reverse complement strand
CGCGGCGGTGGCGGTTTCAAGCTGCGCCGTGGCGCCTAAACACTACGAGACTGCTGCGCGCGTGGCCGCTCGCGTGATTGCGCGGCTCAAGGACGACCCCTTGCCCGGTAATACCATCCTGAATATCAATGTCCCTGATATTCCCTACGAGGCGCTGCAGGGCCTAGAAGTCACACGCCTGGGAAATCGACACCGCGCGGAAAGTGCCATTGCCGCAAAGGACCCTCGCGGTCGGCCGATCTGGTGGGTGGGGGCGGCCGGGGGCGAGGGCGACGCCGGACCCGGTACGGATTTTCATGCAGTCAATCATGGTCGCGCGTCCATAACGCCGCTCCTGGTTGATCTGACACGCCACACATCGCTGGAACAATTGTCTCAATGGGTACGCGAAGTTTGATCACCAAGGCTTCCACACATCACCACAGTCGCGGGCTGGGGATGACGTCCGCGCGCGTGCGTGCTTCTCTGATTGAGGAACTGCGAAAACTCGGAATTCGGGACGAACGCGTTCTGGATGTGATGAGCCAGGTGCCGCGCCATGAATTTGTCGAAGAAGCGTTTCGGGGCGATGCCTACAAGAATCGCTCGCTGCCAATAGGACATTCTCAGACCATCTCGCAGCCTTATATCGTTGCGCTGATGACACAGGCCATTCTTGGCGCCAAGTCACCCAAGCGCATTCTGGAAGTCGGCACAGGGTGCGGCTACCAGACTGCGGTTCTCGCGCCTCTGGTTGAAACGGTGTTCAGTGTCGAAAGGATTCGAGCGCTGACAGAATCCGCCCGCGCCCGCCTAGCCTCTCTGGGAATTCGCAATGTGCACTTCGGCTATTCCGATGGCACCTTGGGCTGGACGCCCTATGCGCCGTACGACGGCATTGTGGTGACCGCTGGTGGTGAGGAAATCCCTGCTCCGCTGATCAAGCAATTGGCGCCGGGCGGGCGGCTGGTGATTCCGGTGGGCCCCAATGGCGCGCAACGACTCAAGCTTGTCGAAAAGCAGGAGCATGGCGTCACCGAAACCGATCTGGGTGCGGTGACGTTCGTGCCCCTGTTGCCTGGCAAAGTCTGAGGAACGCACCGTGGAAGCTTTCTCCCTGTGGTTGGCCGATATCGTGTCGCAGCTTGGATACACGGAGATCGTGTTCCTGATGGCCCTGGAATCCAGCCTGTTTCCCGTTCCATCGGAACTGGTCATGATCCCGGCCGGTTATCGAGCCGCGCAGGGTGAGCTCAATCCTTTCCTGGCCACGTTGGCCGGTGGCGGAGGTTCGATGATTGGTGCCTCTGCCAACTATGTCCTGGGCAAGTATCTGGGCCGTGCTTTCCTGCTGCGCTACGGCAAGTATTTCTTGATCAGCAAGAAGACTTTCGACGATGCCGAAGCCATGTTCTTGCGCAATGCCAACCGCGCAACGTTCATTGGCAGATTCATTCCCGGGGTTCGCCATCTCATTTCGATTCCTCCGGGCATGTTCGGCATGGCGATTCTGCCCTTTGTAGTGCTGACATCGTTGGGAGCCACGATCTGGTGCGGCGTCCTGGTAGCGCTCGGTTATTATTTTGGCGAGCCAGTGATCAAGGCGGTGGCGGCCTATACGCACGAAGCGGGCGTGATTGCTCTGGCGGGCCTGCTGGTCTTCGTCATTTGGTTCGTGATCAAGCACCGTTCGCGTGAGGCACGCCGATGAAACTGGGATACACACTGCTGATACTGGCCCCCCTGCTGCCCGCCTGCGCCAGCCTTGTTACCTGGGACCCGCCGCCGAAGACCGAGTCCTACAACCAGAAGGCGGCGTTGGTTCGGCCCGAGCGCCCGGTAGGAAAGGGCGAGTACATGGTCCGCGAGTCAGACACGGTTTATTCCATCGCTTTTCGCAACAATCTGGACTATCGCGAGTTCGCGCGCTGGAACAACATCGGGCCGGATTATCTGATTCATCCGGGGCAGGTCCTTCATCTCAGCCGGCCTCCGAAAGTGGCGCTGGTTGAAGGCGATATTGTGTCCCACCCCGTCATCGATACGCCGTCTTCGGTCGGCACCCCCATTGCGTTGCCAGATGAAAGCACTGGACCGGTTCCTGTTGATGGCACTGACTCGCCGCGGCCCGTGCCGGTGGCCGTGGCACCGCCGGTGAGCGTGCCTGTAAAGCCTGCGGTGACCAGTGAGTCCGGCGGCCCTTACAAATGGCAATGGCCGACACAGGGCGTTGTCGTGCGCGGCTTTGATTTGAAGAACGGCTCCAAGGGCCTTGATTTCAAGGGTGAGCTAGGCCAAACGGTGGTCGCTGCCGCACCTGGCAAAGTGGTCTATAGCGGCTCAGCCTTGCGTGGCTACGGTGAGCTGGTGATCGTCAAACATGACGATCTACGACTCTCTGCCTACGGCTATAACCGCAAACGGCTGGTAAGCGAAGGCCAGTCGGTCAAGGGTGGGCAGGCGATTGCGGAACTCGGATTGGGACCGCAGAACCAGCCAATCCTGCATTTCGAGATTCGAGAGCGCGGCCAGCCGGTGAACCCGGTGCCTTACCTGCCCGCGAAGTAGGCGACAGAGCGCGGATTGCAGATTGCGGCATGGCCCGGCGCCGAGCAGGCCGGCGCCGGACGTAAGCTCTGAAGCGTTAACCGCTTACTTGGGTTTGCGCATCATCAAGGCGCTGCGCTTGCAGCTGGCGACCAGTTCATTGCGCTGGTTGAAGGCGGTATGCAGGAAAATCACGATTCCGTTGTCCGGCCGGCTTTTGCTGCTGCGCACTTCAACAACTTCCGATTCGCTGCGCAGCGTGTCGCCGTGAAAGACCGGCCGGGGGAAACGCACCTCGTCCCAACCCAGATTGCCCACTGTCGTGCCCAGGGTGGTGTCCTGCACGGTCACGCCGACCATCAGCCCCAGGGTGAAAGCGCTGTTGACAAGGCGCTGGCCAAACTCGGAATTCTCCTCGCAGTATTGCTGATCAATATGCAGCGCTGCCGGGTTATGCGTCAGGGCGGAAAAAAACACGTTGTCTGCTTCGGTCACGGTCCTGCGAACCTCGTGAACAAATTTCTGGCCCACTGAAAATTCTTCGAAATACAATCCAGCCACACGGATTCTCCTGATGTTGGAAAAGGTAGAGATAAGCGCCCCTGTCGGGCGTGAACCTGCAATGCTACCTTTGGCGCAGGAAAATTGTGTTGGAACTGAACCATGGAAGAGCAGCCGCTGTGTGCCCCCAAGCGAATGGGCAAGGAAGATCATCGCGACACCTCCGAGTCTGATGCCTCCACGATCTGGATATTGGTGGGGCTGGCCTTGCTGATGCTGGGCGGCATCTTCTACAGCCACACTTTCATGGACAGGGAAGGTGGCCCGGAAGGCGAAGGTATTGGCCAGAATCTGTCTGAGCTCATTGCAGGCGGGTCTGGATCGTCTGCGCCAGAGCGCCAGATGAAGGAGGCCGGGCTGCAGAAGGCCGAAGCCCTGCCAGGCGAGAAGTTTGCCGGGGCGGTGACGCTTTCCAGCGACTCCGGTGCCTGCCATTCCCTACGCAATGCCCGCGAACTGGTGCAGTCCAAGATGAAGCAACCGCACTCCTCCTGGCAGGCAAACGAGTACCGAAAGGACCTGGCCAGCATCCGTAGCAGGGGTAGCGAGCTGGGCTGTTGGAGCGGTGGCGTCGAGTAGGCTCGGAGCCTTAAAAAAATGCTGCGCTGCGCAATCTTGACCCCGGGGCAGGGGGGCTGACAGAAGCACCGTTAGACAAACCGGCACAGGTCCGCTAACGTGCCCTCCGCAGTCGTTTCAAGCAGTGATTTTTCCGCGATACTTTCAGTGCCCCGCTACACCAAGTCTGGGGACGCTTCAGCTTCCCGGCGAACGTTTCTTGAACGGATGCAGCAAGTGAGCCGTCGGCTCACACATCATCAATTGTTCAGAGGAATGTTTCATGTCGAATGCATCGACCGGTGTAGTTAAGTGGTTCAATGACGCCAAGGGTTTTGGCTTTATCACCCCAGAAGGCGGCGGCGAAGATCTCTTCGCTCATTTCAAGGAGATCCAGGGCACGGGCTTCAAGACCCTCAAAGAAGGCCAGCGCGTAGAGTACGTTGCAGCGCGCGGTCAGAAGGGCATGCAGGCCACCCAAATCAAGGCGCTCTAATCAGCCCTAAATTACGATTTGCGTTAATCGGAAGCCGCGACCCGTTGGTCGCGGCTTTCTTTTTGTCTTAACTTTGACAGGCCAGAATGTGACGACGATGAACGCCGTTACCCAGACAACCGACTCCTCCCGCAAAGCACCCGTCAATGTGCCAGCCGCGGTCCTGTTCTCAGTGAGCACATTGCTGCTTTTGACGGTTTTTCCGCTGTATGCGTGGCACTACGACTTTTCCTCTGCAGCCTGGATTCTGTTTTTCGTCTTCCTGTATGCGAGCGGAATTTCCATCACCGGTGGCTATCACCGCTTGTGGTCGCACCGCGCATATGAGGCGCGCTTGCCACTCAAAATTTTCTACATGTTGTTCGGTGCCCAGGCACTGCAGAACAGCATCCTGATCTGGTCATCAATGCATCGGGTCCACCACAAGAACGTGGATCACCCGCAGGCCGATCCATATTCCATCAAGCGCGGCTTCTGGTATGCCCACATGGGCTGGATGCTGCGTGATCAGCCCTGTCACGCGCTGGATTTTTCGAACGTGAAGGATCTGCAGCGCGACCCGGTGGTGATGTTCCAGCATCGTCATTATTTGGGGCTTGCCCTGGGGACCAACATTGGGTTGCCCCTGCTGTGCGGCATCGCCGTGGGAGACCCCTGGGGCGTATTACTGGTGGCGGGATTGCTGCGGTTGGTGGTGAACCATCACTTCACTTTCCTGATCAATTCGGCTGCGCACAAGTGGGGTCGCCGGCCCTACACCGAAGAGAATTCCGCGCGCGACAACGACCTGATTGCGCTGTTGACCTATGGCGAGGGTTATCACAACTATCACCACCTGTTTTCCTGGGATTACCGGAATGGCATCCGCTGGTGGCACATTGACCTGACCAAGTGGTGGATCGCCTCATGGGCATTTCTTGGGCAGGCAAGCGACTTGAGAAGGGTGCCGGAGTTCAGGATTCGCCGCGCCATGGTGGAACGTCAGTTTGCGCGTGCGCAGGCCCGGTTGGCCCAGGCGGCGCCAACCAAGCGCCTCGATACCGTAAAAAGGTTGCTTGAACAGGAAATGGAAGCGTTCAAGGTGACCATCGGTGAGTGGACGACCTTGCAGACGGAGAAGATTGAAGCCGCGCGTCAGCAGATGGTCGAAAGCGTGGCCGACCACTGGGAACACAGTGAGGCACGGCGAAGGCTGCAGCACCTGGAGCGCACGCTGCAGGAGCAGTACGCGCGCGTACGCTTACTGCATCTTCAAGCTGCCTGAGCCGGCCCGCGGGCCGGCTCTATTCCAATTGCCGGCGAACAGTTGGTAGGTGAACCGTCCCTGAGCCTTTGGCAACCGTTGATCCGGGCCTGATGCGCCGTCCATCTTCACAGCCGCTCATTCGTACCGTTGGCCGAAAGGACGGCTGACACCGCGGCCATTTCTCCTAATCTGATGTTCAAGAGCCCGATACTGGTTCGGTCTCAGAAGCAGGAGATGGAGAACAGACATGATCAACTGGATCATTTCGGGTTCGCTGGCAGCGGTGTTGATGGCCGAGGTGTTTGATGCCTGGGCGCTGCGCAGACTGTTCTTCCGTTGCCGGAATATTGGTCGAAAGTGCGAATCAGACCAGCGGCTTCTCCGTTGGTATGCAGAGGGCTTTGATCATTCCAGGATCATGACGCACTGGCTTAGCATCGCGGCGCTGTCGCTCGCCATACTGTCCTTCTTGGCGGGTGCGCATCCTGCGGTGATGGTGGCTTGCCTGGTGCTGATGATGACCGCGCTGGTTGAACGCCGCCTCAGCGATGATCTGCATCGCAAGGTGCTGGTTCCGACTCGCTGATTTGAGCGCGGGCAGCGCGAACGCAGTTCAGGCAGGCGCCCCTTCAATTTCGTCATCGGGTGCAATCTTGCCAAAGGCCTGCACCAGCATCCGGCTGATGTGGTGCTCCGACCAGCAGTAAGGCAAGCCAGCGGCGTTGGCGGCAATAAAGCCCACATGGCCCCCGCGCTCCGCCAGTTCCAGATCAACATAGGGCGACAGAGCGGTTTCCGAAGGAACAATACCGGGCGCCATGAACGGGTCGTCCAGGGCATGCAGGATCAGCGTAGGCGTGCGGATGTCCGACAGATACCCGCCACAGGCCGCCCGCGCGTAGTAGTCCTGCGAATCGAGGTATTCATTGAGGGGCGCAGTGAAGGCATCGTCAAACTCGGAAAAATTCTTGGCCGCGAGGATGGCGTCCACGTTGACATGCTCGGCCAGAGACGCCTGCTCATGTTTTCGGCGCACCATATCCTTGCAGGCGGACAGCAGGCGATGCTGATAGACGCGGGCGAAGCCATTGCGCAGATGCAGTTCACAGGTGCTGAGGTTGAACGGGACGCTGACTGCGCAGGCCAGGGAGATCGGCGCCGCAGACCCTTCTTCGGCAAGTGCCTTGAGCAGTACGTTGCCACCGAGTGACCAGCCGACACAGGCCAGAAAGGCGTTGGACTCACGCTGCCTGAGAACGCTCCAAACGTGACGCAGGTCGCTGCTCAAGCCATGGTTGTAGGCGCGCGGAAGGCGGTTTGGCTCCGGTCCGGCGCCGCGTTGCTGCAGGGCGCAGATGCGCCAGCCCTGTTTGGTAAGGAGGCGACCCAAGCCAAGCATGTAGCCCGAATCCAGTCCGCCACCCAGGCCGTGTAGCAGGATGGCGATGGGCCGGTCCGGCCCGGACGGTCCGGACCAGGCCACATCCACGAAATCCCCGTCCGGCAGTTCAATGCGTTCAACGCGCCGATCCAGGGTGGGCAGGGGGCGCAGCAGTGCGGGGGCGATGGTTTGTACATGCGCATTGCGCAAGAGAGGGTGGGGCCTGAACGCGGACGCGATAATACGGCCGTGTGCGGCTGGGCCAGATGGGCTCATCAGGTCTTGATCCGATCAATGGGTTTCTCTGTCCTATTGTGGCTTCTTCTGCGCTTGCGATCAGTGGCAGCGATGACCCGCATGCCGATTTTGGTCCCATCTTCCGTTTCGCTTGCCTCAATTTGTACAGATCGTCTGAAGCCGGGTGCTGACCTGAATAGACGCCGGTGTCTGAGTCTGTTTTTCTTAGCTGAACGTATTGCTTGATCGCCACTGCACAGGATCCCTCATGTTCTGGAATTTCAAAGTCACGCTATTCACACTCCTGCTGTCCGGGATGCTCGGTGGATGCTCGACCTGGGGATTGGGGCCACGCCCACCGGCACCGAATTCGGAAAAGTGCCTGGCGCTGTATGAACAGGTAGACCGGCAGATCGCGCAGGCTGGTGTGGCTGACGCGGGGCATGCGCGAATTCCCGGTTTTCCCTACCTGCGGGTTGATCGCTATTCCGCGTCCTTTGCTGAAGAAATTCCGAGTCTGGACGCGTTCTGGCAATGGGTGGGCTATCTGCGCGCTAATGAGGACGAGGCGCGCGACGTGGAGCTGAGAAACCTCGGCCTGGGCAAGCAAGCCGCATTCTCCCTGCTTCTGGACCTTCGCGGCTGTGGTGCCTGGCTGCGCAGCTGGGAGCTGGAAAACCCGGAATTTCGCGAAAAGCTGCTGGATCGGGTCAAGCCGGCCGATCATTACTCAACCGTTGCCCGCGCGCTCGGCTTTTATCCCGTCGCGGCCCCGTTTCTGAATGCCGGTGTCGACAAGTTCAACGCCTCGGTTCTGGACGAGTACGCCAGGCCGCTTGATGAACTTGAAGTGACAGGCGAGCTGAAGCACTGGCGCGTCGCGCCCTCGGATCAGTACAAATTCGAGAGCATGAGCCTGGCCGACAAGCCGCGCGATCTTCTCGGCCGCATTGGCATGCTGTGGTCGGATGTCGTGCAGCTCGCCAGATTTCATGCCCCGGAATTGCTGATTGAGACAGCGGGCGACTACGACCTTCCGGGCACACCGCGATTTAGTGAATCAGGCCCCGGTGTGGATACCCGTCGGCCTGTTGTGTACTTCCTGCCGGGACTGACCCGGTTCGGGGGGCGCAGCCTGCTGCAGATCAACTACTTCATCTGGTTTGACGAACGCCCGGCTTCCGCTGGCGAAGCCTACGCCGCGGGCGCGCTCGATGGCGTGATATGGCGCGTGACGCTGGACGATAACGGTGATCCGCTCCTGCACGACACCATTCACGCCTGTGGCTGCTATCACTACGGCTTTCCTGCTCAGGCGCTGCAGCGCCGCAGCAATGATCATCCGAAGCACGCCATGTTGCTGCCGCAGGAAGAAGTGCCCTCTGGACGCGTCGCGGTGCGTCTGCAATCGGGCACCCACGCTGTCCGGCGTGTACTCGAGGCGGAAGCCGTCAGCGCGCAAGCGCCTCAACATTACGAGCTGCGCAGCTACGAGGAATTGCTGACATTGCCAGCGCCGGAAGGCGGCACGCGCAGCCTGTTCGGAGCAGATGGCCTGGTGGCGGGCAGCGAACGTTCAGAGCGGTTCTGGCTGTGGCCGAGCGGTGTGCGCAGTGCAGGTGCCATGCGCCAGTGGGGCCACCACGCCACTGCTTTCACCGGCAAAGCCTATTTTGATGACCCCTTCCTGCTCGAAGAAGTCTTTGTTCCGGAGATGGGAGGGTCAGCAACGCCGCCGCTGGCCAGGGGCGAGTGAACCGCTCTGCACAAAGGATCAGGACGAACAGCTCACACTGAGTTGGGCAGCCCAATCGGGTGCCGGGCCTGCGTAGGACTCTGACTCCGGCTGCTCGTCGAAAGGCCGACTCATGATGTCAAACAAGCGAGTGACCTCGTTGAAGTGGCCGGCCTCAGCTTTTTCAATGGCCGTCTGCAGCAGATGATTACGCAGGGTGAATTTGGGATTCACGGCATTCATTCTGGCAGCGCGCTCCGCATCGTCCCCGCCGTCAGCGGCGAGTCGCGTGCGGTACTTCTCCAGCCAGGCGTCCAGTGCAGCCACATCCTTGACCTCATCGCGCAACGCAGGCTTTTCAGCCTTGTTACCAGTCACGCCGGATAGCAGACGGAAACTGCGGGTGAAGTCATCCTTGCCGCGATCCAGGATGTTGAGGAATTCGTTGCAGAGCTCGCGGTCGCCGTCTTTGACCTCCCGCAGTCCCAGTTTTCCGCACCACTGCGCCAACACTGTTTGAGCATGGCGGTCGGGATATCGGCCCAAGATGCCCTGCGCGATTTCAACGGCTTTTTCAGGAACGGGGTCGAGCAGGGGCAGCGTGGCCTGCAACAAGCGCGAACAATTCCAGTAGCCCATGCGTGGCTGCTGATCATAGGCGTAGCGGCCGCCTTCATCGGTGTGATTGCAGATGTGGCTGCTGTCAAAGCCATCGAGAAAACCGAAAGGGCCGTAGTCGAGCGTCAAACCCAGGATGGAGAAGTTGTCGGTATTCATGACCCCGTGGCAGAAGCCGACGGTCTGCCAGTGGGCCATCAGATCAGCGGTGCGATCCACAACTTCGCTTAGCCAGGCCGCGTACTTGTTGGGAAACTCGGCCAGATGTGGAAAGTGATCTTCGATGACGTGATCGGCAAGAGGCAGTAGATGTTCGAAGCGCTGACCGTAGTAGAAGTATTCAAAGGATCCGAACCGGACGAGGCTCGGCGCAACGCGACAGACCACCGCTGCGGTTTCCATGTGCTCGCGTTGCACCGGGTCTGGAGAACTAACCAGACTCAGGGCTCTGGTCGTCGGAACGCCGAGTGCGTGCATGGCCTCGGAGCATAAATACTCGCGAATGCTCGAGCGCAGCACTGCGCGGCCATCTGCAAAGCGTGAGTAGGGCGTCATGCCGGCGCCCTTGAGCTGTAGCTCGAACAACGCGCCAGAATCGCTCTCTACCTGCGCGAGCATGGTCGCGCGGCCATCACCCAGTTGCGGGACGTAGACGCCAAACTGATGACCCGCGTAGACCATGGCGATGGGGTCTGTGCCTTCCCATGTGGCATTGCCCGCCATAGTTGCCAGTACTTCCGGATCGTCGGCGCTGTCCGGCGGCAGGCCGATTTCGCTCGCCAGTGCATTATTGAAATGAACCATCGAGGGCGCGCTGAGCGGGTCCGTCTGGACGCGCGAGTAGTACACCTCTGCCAGATTGGCGAAGTGATTGACGCTCTTCAGAGAGGCGAACGGGTTCATGTGGCCTCGACCACTTTGGGGTCATTCATCAGCAGCGCATGGTCAGCCATCGTTTGGATTTTTCATCGACGTAGCTGATGGTGGCTTTCTTGAAATTGAGATCAACGAAGAGCTGACAGCGGAACTCGCCTTCACGCCAGCACATGGCGACACTGGTGTCATTGGAATACACCAGATGGAAGACGCCCGCAAAGGCAGGATACGAGTTTCGGAAACGCATCAGTTTCAGCAGGCGCTTGACCACGGGTTTCTCTACGGCTTCCGCAACGTCCTTGGTGGAGAAACTGGCCCGGTTGATGTCGCGCAGCTCTCCTGTCTGCTCCATCAATTCCAGGTCATTCATGCCGGCGAGCAGGCCCACGTAGTAGATCTGCGGAATGCCGGGTGCGAAAAACTGGATCGCGCGCGCGCAGATATAGGCATCGTCATTGCGCTTGAGTGCGTCGTAGTAGGTGCAGGTGAGCTGGTAGATCGCGCCGACGCTGTGCACATTGGCAGCTGACCGGCGCAAGATTGGATCAGCGGAACGGGCGCTGACGTTGTCGATCACGGCCTGGATCTGCGCAGCAGGTAAAACACCTTCGACATCCGGGATGCAAATGCCGTCGTGAGTATCGAGCACGGTGATCTGATGGCGCGGGCACATGCGCAGCCACTCCTTCAGGTACTTGCTGTTGGCATCCAGCAGCGAATAAAGCAGCAAGGGTGCGAGGGCAAAACCATAGGCATGCATGCCATGCAGCGCAATGGCGTACTGAAAACTGGCGTGATCGTGAACCTCGGGCAGGGTTTCTGCGCCATTTTCCTGAGCGATCTCGTCTATCCATTTGAGAATGTCGTAGACGTCGGGTTCAACGAGGAAGCAACTCGTACCGATTTTCTTGGTGGTGTAACCAAAGGCATCCAGCCTGAACAACTTGCAGCCCTTGCCGGCGAGGAACTTGATGTAATCCTCCATCAGCGCGTAAGTCTTGGGCGAGTTGTAGTTCAGATCGATCTGATGTTCGGTGAAGGTGCACCAGACACGCGTCTGGGTGCCGTCCGCGCAGGTGACTTCGCGAAAAGGTTCTTTTTCCTTGCGGATATGAATTCTGGCCAGGTCGTCAGGCGTGATTTCGCCCATCTGATCGACGTGCACGAACAGGTCCGCGTATTCAGACTGAAACCCGTTCTTCAGGAAGTCCTGGAATTCGACGGATTCATCTGAAATGTGGTTCAGGGTCAGGTCCAGGCACAGGTCAAATTGGCTGGAGATGCGCTCCACGTCTTCCCAGGTGCCGTATTTGGGGTCGATCTCCTTGTGCGTCAGGGGCGAGAAGCCGCCGTCGGCATTGGACGGGTAGGGCGGCAGGATGTGCACGCCTCCAATCGCCTTGGAGAAATAGGTGTCCATGATGTCGTAGAGCCCTGCCAGATTGCCGCCCATGCGGTCTGGATAGGCAATCAGTTGAATCTGGTTGCGAAGGGGCATGAGGGATAGGTCTCCTGATCGATCCTGGTGAGCGGACAAATGTCCGGCAATGTTGGGCGGGCCACTGCAGGTTAACGGTCTGCGCCATGCATTTCGAGGGTGGCGTCTTTGAAATTTGCAGTAAGCACCTGAATTTTCTTGCGCAAAGACATACGCACATTGCACGCCAAGTGCGACAATACGGCTTGATTCGATACGTCGTCGCCCCGTGATTCGTCGCTGTTTTTCCCGCCCGCACCTGTGTGTCGCATGTACCTGATTTCCGCCCAAGGACTGGATGTCATGCGCGGCGACCGCATGCTGCTCCAGCAGTTGAGCTTTGCTGTTGCCGCCGGCGATGTCCTGCACATCAAGGGACGAAATGGCGCAGGAAAATCCTCGCTGATTGAAGTGCTCGTGGGCCTTCGACCTGCGGCCAATGGGGTGGTTCAACGTCCGGACAGTGATCAGTTTCATTGGATCGGCCATCGCAACGCGCTGCACCCGGACCTGAGCGTGCTGGACAATCTGCAGAGTTGGTGTTGCCTGAACAACGTCAAAACGGACTCGATGGAACCCGCGCTCGACACGCTCGGTGTACGACGTTTCCGTTCAAGACTGGCGCGCAGTCTGTCCATGGGGCAGAAGCGCCGTGCAAGCCTGGCGCGCCTGCTACTTAGTCCGCGCCCGCTTTGGATACTGGACGAGCCCTTCAGCGGTCTGGACGCACAGGCCACGATTCTCGTGGGCCGGATGATGAAAGATCATCTGGGCACCGGTGGCGGCATCATCGTGACCAGTCATCAGCCATTACCGGGTCGTATCGACCGCGTGACAATTCTCGATCTGGCATGAGCGCACTTCTACTGAGCCTGGGCAGAGAACTGCGGATTGCCGCCCGGCACAAGTCCGAATGGGTATTGCCGCCGCTGTTCTTCGCCATGATCGCCGTGCTGTTTGCACTGGGGTCAAAACCCGGCGCCCCTCAGTTGGCAGAAATGGCCCCGTCGGTGATGTGGGTGGGGGCGCTGTTGGCCGCGCTGCTGACACTGGACCGCCTCTTCCGCGGCGACCTCGAAGAAGGCTGGCTCGAACAGATTCTGGTGGGACCCAGCCCGGCCTATCAGTACGTTCTGGGCAAGTTGCTGGCACATTGGGTGCTTAGCGGCCTGCCGCTGGTGCTGCTTTCTGCGCCGCTTTGCCTGTTGCTCGGGATGGAGGCTGGCGCGGGACTGCGGGCCCTGCTGCTGGGTCTGCTCCTGGGCACGCCCATTCTCAGCCTGGTCGGTGGATTCGCTGCGGCGCTGACGGTCGGATTGCCACGGGCAGGTCTTCTGCTGCCGGTGCTGGTCCTGCCCATCCTGGCGCCGGTGGTTATCTTTGGCAGCGGCGCCGTGCGCGCGGCGCAGGCCGGGCTTGATGCGGCTGGTCCGATATACTTTCTGGCTGCACTGCTGGCCCTGGCCCTGACATTGCTGCCCTGGGCCTGCAGCGTTGCGCTCAGAAACGCGTTTGACTGACTTCCAATCTCATACGATTCCCGCCTGAACCTCCATGTGGACCTGGTTTCACCGTCTGGCTTCGCCGCCGAGCTTCTTCCGCTTCAGCGACACGATCGCTCCGTGGCTGTTGCTGGTTTCCGTAGGCCTGTTGGCCTATGGACTCTATGCCGGCCTGTGGCTGGCACCGCCGGACTATCAGCAGGGCGATGCTTTTCGCATCATCTATGTTCATGTGCCTGCTGCTGCGCTGTCCCTGTCGCTCTATAGTGGGATGGCCATTGCCGGCATCGTGGCGCTGATCTGGCGTATCAAACTGGCGGAATGCGCGATTGCTGCACTGGCGCCGGTCGGTGCCAGTTTCACCGCGCTGGCACTGCTTACCGGCATGCTCTGGGGAAAGCCGATGTGGGGTGCCTGGTGGAAATGGGACGCTCGCCTGACCTCTGAACTGGTGTTGTTGTTCCTCTATCTGGGGGTCATCGGTCTGAACAGTGCCTTCGCTGATCGTCGTACCGCGGCCAGGGCCTGTGCGCTGCTGGCCATCGTGGGCGCGGTGAACGTGCCCATCGTCAAATACTCGGTTGACTGGTGGAACAGCCTGCACCAGAGCTCCACCATCCTGAAGTTCGGCAAACCCACCATCACGCCGGAAATGGGTATTCCGCTCTACATCAGCCTGCTCGGCAGCTATCTGCTGGCGGTCTGGGCCGTGCTGCGCCGCATGCAGAACGAATTGCTGGATCGCGAATCTCGGGCGAACTGGGTGCGATCGCTGCTGTCGGAGAAGGCAGCGCCATGAGCAGCCTGAACGAATTTCTCGAAATGGGGGGCTATGCGTTCTACGTCTGGAGCAGCGTCGGGCTGGCCCTGGCGGTGCTGGGCTGGAATGTACTGGCGCCCGTGCTGACACGCCGCAGCCTGCTGAATGAATTGCGCAGGAAGACTGAAGAAGACGACATGGATGATTTGCAATGACGCGCCGACAGAATCGGATGCTGGCAGTGAGTGGGTTGGTGCTGGGAGTGGCTGTTGCCGCCTACCTAGGCTTTACCGCCTTCAGCAAGAACCTGATGTATTTCTACACTCCCAGTGATATTGCCAGCGGCAACGCGCCTGAAAATGCCCGTCTGCGTCTGGGCGGTCTGGTTGAAACCGGCAGCGTCAAGCGCGGTGAAGGGCTGGAGGTGAGTTTCACCCTGGCAGACTGCGAGCAGAAAGTGCCGGTGGTCTTCGAAGGCATTCTGCCGGACCTGTTTCGCGAGGGGCAGGGCATTGTTGCCACCGGGCACGTCGAGCAGGGCCGCTTCCGCGCCGAGGAAGTGCTGGCCAAGCACGATGAAAACTATATGCCGCCGGAACTGGCAGATTCGCTGAAATCAGAGAACGGTCATTCCTGTGCGCCGTTCAAGCCGGTGACGCCGGGGACCACGGCGCTGGGCGTCGAACCCATCACATCGTGAACGCTGAACTCGGACACTTTGCCCTATGGCTGGCGCTGGCTGTGGCCCTGACGCAGGCGACGGTGCCGCTGGCCGGCTACCTGCGCGGTCAGACGCGCTGGATGGGCCTGGCGGCAAGCGCCGCCCAGGCGCAGTTCGTACTGGTGCTGCTGGCCTATGTTTGCCTGTCGTACGGCTTCTGGCAGAACGATTTCTCCATCGCGTATGTCGCGGCCAATTCACACAGCGCCTTGCCGTGGGTTTATCGCTTGTCTGCTGTCTGGGGCGCGCACGAGGGCTCCCTGCTGCTGTGGATGCTGATGCTGGCGGGTTGGAGCTTTGCGGTCTCGATCTTCAACCGGCGGCTACCGCCCGAGGTTTCCAGTCTGGTGCTGGCAACCCTTGGCGCGATCAGCGTGGGCTTCCTGCTGTTCACCCTGCTGACGTCCAATCCGTTTGATCGCAGTTTTCCCGTGCCTTTTGAGGGGCGAGACCTCAACCCGCTGTTGCAGGATCCTGGCCTGATCATTCATCCGCCCATGCTGTACATGGGCTATGTCGGCTTCTCTGTAGCCTTTGCATTCGCCATCGCGGCGCTGATTACCGGCAAGCTCGATGCCGCCTGGGCACGTTGGGCCAGACCCTGGACCACCACAGCATGGCTGTTTCTGACCATGGGCATCACCTTGGGATCATGGTGGGCTTATAACGAACTGGGCTGGGGCGGATGGTGGTTCTGGGACCCGGTTGAAAACGCGTCTTTCATGCCCTGGCTGGTGGGCACGGCGCTGATTCATTCGCTGGCGGTCACCGAGAAGCGGGGCCTGCTGCAGTCCTGGACCATTCTGCTGGCCATCATTGCCTTTTCGCTTTCCCTGCTCGGAACCTTCCTGGTGCGATCCGGTGTGCTGGTATCCGTGCACGCTTTTGCGACCGATCCGGCGCGCGGCGTTTTCATTCTGGCTTTTCTCGGAGTTGTGGTTGGGGGCGCACTGAGCCTGTACGCCGTTCGTGCGCCGCGCATCGTCCAGGACGGTCATATGCAACTGGCCTCCCGCGAAGGCTTGCTGCTGTTCAATAACGTCTTCCTGGTTTGTGCCGCTGCTGCGGTGCTGCTGGGCACGCTCTACCCGCTGGCGATTGATGCGCTCAATCTGGGCAAGATTTCAGTGGGCCCGCCCTACTTCAATGCTGTGTTCCTGCCGCTGATGGCACCACTCGCAGTACTGGTCGGCCTGGCCGGTGTGGTGTCGTGGAAGCGGGCCAAGTTTGGCGTTGCAATCAAGCCGCTCTACAAACTCGCGGCGCTGGCCCTCATTGCCGGGATTGCGCTGCCCTTCATCACGCAGGGGCGCGGATCACTGGCTGCAAGCGCGGGTGCAATTCTGGCCATTTGGGTACTGACCACATCCGTGCAGGAAGTCTGGAGGCGCATTCGCGCAAAGCGCAATTTCTGGCAGGGCCTGCGCAGTGTGCCGCGTGGCTGCTGGGGCATGAGCATGGCCCACTTCGGACTTGGAGTCTGGACGCTGGGTGTCGCCTTTGCTTCGACATTTGCGGTGGAGCGCGATGTGCGCCTGGGCCCCGGTCAGGCGGCAGATATTGGTCGTTACGAGTTTCGGTTTGATGGCGTTGAACGACATCAGGGGCCGAATTATCAATCTGACATGGGCTCGGTCTCAGTCCTGCGCAGCGGCAAGGCCATTGCGACGCTTCATCCTGAAAAACGACTTTACCCCTCGCAAGGCAGCGTCATGACCGAAGCGGCGGTGGACCACAACCCGATGCGTGATCTCTATGTGGCGTTGGGCGAACCTATCGACCGCCTGAATATCGGTG
>TARA_R110000850_G_scaffold120820_1_pt1 | contig 16523 bp, 10 predicted proteins | sample TARA_R110000850 | Tara Oceans TARA_R110000850 (sample SAMEA4397586) | marine metagenome | biome: Polar Biome; feature: [SRF] surface water layer (ENVO:00010504); material: water (ENVO:00002006), including particulate matter (ENVO:01000060) such as... | depth 5 m | reverse complement strand
CGCCCGGAACTCAAGAATTTCTGCACGGGTGATGCTGCCGACTTCCTTATGCCCTAACGCTGGCAAGATATGGCGATCCAGACACCCCTGCACGGTGACGATCTGTGACTCGCGCCATTCGATCTCTTTCTCCGCAAACCACGTCTCAGCAAACTCGCGCAGTAACGGCGTCGCTTGATAACCTCCTAAGGTAGTCAGTGCACGCTTGCTTAACGTCTTTGCTCGCGGGCTATCCGGAAAGTAGCGTCCATAATCAAACGAGCCCAGCGTAATCTCCGCTTCAATCTTCTCCAGAATCCGCTCTAGCTTTTTCCGGTTAGCCGCCGTGTTATCTAGGGACGTTTGTTCGCGGCATCGTTTTCCTAAATAACGGAAATCAAAACACAGCTTGCCTGTTTCTTGGCGTGCAACAACCTTACCCATGGCACATACCTCCCCCGGCCATCGGTACGCCGATACTTTCCTCTCGCGAGTGAAGCTGCATATCGCGCTCGATGGGCTCCCACAAATAAAGAATCTTGCGGCCCCCAAACGGGCGGATGTAATGAATACCTTCCAGCAAAACGTCGTCTTTTAAACGTTCACGGATGGTGCGTGCGTCGTACTTAATACGCTCTGCAAGCTCACCCGTCGTCAAGTAGTGAATAGGCATCTTATGTACTCTTTAGTGGCTTTATGTAGCTTACACGCTACATAATAGGCATTAAAAAGATGCTGTCAAGCGCCTTTTGTAGCTTTTACTCAACATAAGATGCGGGAAGCTAAAATATTTGATAGGATGCAGCCAATTGAAAAAGGCTACTTTCATGATTCGATTTCGCTTAAAAGAGCTACTTGCTGAGAAAGGGTTTCAAGAAAATAGGCGGGTTACTCTTGATGAAGTATCACAGGCCACAGGCATCCATCGCACAACACTGTCAAAAATCGCTAATCAGCGCGGCTATAATACCGGAACGGAAAATGTAGACCGGCTTTGTGAGTATTTTGGTTGCAAGGTCGAGGATGTCATTGAATATATCTCAGTATCCGATACGCCCGCCTCGTCCAATTAAACCAACGCCTTAAAAAACCTTTGAGTTCTCATTCCCCTTCAATGAGATCACCCCTATCCAACTGATTTCGTTAAATAAATTCTTCGAAAAATAATACTCATAACATGTTATTGAACAATGAAGCCATCATGCCTGTCGATCTGGATAGCAATACCGTCGCATTGACCTGGAAGTTTGTATTTAGTAAATTAACTTCCGCTTAATTTTTAACTTCCAGTCATCAAGGACATTCATGGCCGAGTTCTCTCACACTTTTCCCGCTGCACGCGGCATTCAGTCTGGACGGCCATGTTACGTGGCAATGTGTCCTCTTAGATTAGTACCTAAAATTTTTATTTTTGACGGGCAAGAAGTTCCTCCTGAGCTGAGAGCCCAACGTGTTCTGAACCGTACTCGTATCCCTGACATTGTGAGTTACCTAGTAGACAACCCGTCGGACTATACACTTTCTGGCATCACCGCCTCTGTAGATGGTCAGGTCTCGTTTGAGCCCAGCACGGACACCGGGCTTGGGCAAAACCTCGGGCTGCTGTCTATTCCGATGGACGCTAAAATCCTAATTAACGATGGCCAACATCGCCGCGAGGCTATCGTACAAGCGATAGAACAAAATCCAGAGCTCGGGTATGACAACATTCCAGTGCTTTTCTTCATCGACGACGGCCTTAAACGCAGTCAACAAATGTTCGCCGACCTTAACAAGCACGCAGTGCGCCCAAGCGACTCCATTAGCACCCTCTATGATCATCGAGACGCTTTATCTGAACTTGCTAGAAATATTGTTCGAGAAGTAAAAGTTTTTTCAAGACTGACCGAAATGGAGAGATCAAGCATCTCTAATCGAAGCAGTAAATTTTTCACCTTATCAGCAATAAAAAATGCATCTAAAGCTTTGCTGATGAAGGGTAAAAACGCCCCTATCACTGAAGACGAGCAAAAACTAGCGATTCAGTTCTGGAACGAAGTAGCTGAAAATATGAAGGACTGGCAGCTAGCCCTAGAAAAGAAAGTAGCCACTTGTGACCTGCGAGAACAATATGTTCATGCTCACGGCGTCATGTTGCAGGCTATGGGGCAATTAGGTGCTGGCCTCATTTGTAAGCCTAAATCGCAGTGGAGTGAAATCCTACAAGGCCTACAAAAAATTGATTGGGCGCGCGCGAATAGTGATTGGGAAGGACGCGCCATGCATCATGGTCGTATCAGCAAAGCACGAAGCAGCGTAGTTCTCAGCGGCAACTACATCAAACAACAGCTCGGTGTTCCGCTTACCCCTTCAGAGCAGGAATACGAGGAGTCGTTCAAGTGATTGCAGCAGAAGAGAAATTTATTTTTTCAGACCACCTCTCTATGATCCAGGATTACACCATTGGTGGCCGTCCACTCGTGGATTTAGTACGCGAAATTCAGACCATCTACTGCTCCGATGACCGCCCTTGGATCATTGGCTTTAGCGGTGGCAAAGACTCAACATGCATTTTATCGCTTATCTACATGGCGCTACTTCAGCTTCCAATAGAGAAGCGCAAGAAACATGTTTATGTCGTTTCATCTGACACATTGGTAGAAACACCTGTCGTCGTTGATATGATTAAGCGAGTAATAGCCACTATCAATGAATCAGCACCCCGTGAAGGCTTACCTATGAGCGCTCACAGCGTGGTGCCGAAGACAGATCAAACATTTTGGGTAAATTTACTGGGCCGTGGCTACCCAGCGCCGAACCAATCTTTTCGTTGGTGCACAGAGCGAATGAAGATTGACCCTGTTAGCGAGTTCATACTTGATAAAGTAGCTGAGTTCGGTGAAGCCGTTGTTGTATTGGGCTCCCGTAGCCAAGAGAGTGCTTCACGAGCCCAGGTAATCTCTAAGCACAAGATCGACGGCTCTGCTTTAAGCCGTCATAGCTCACTGCCTAACGCATACACTTACATGCCAATCGAAAACTGGTCGGCAGATGAAGTATGGATGTATCTAATGAGTGCCCCGTGCCCGTGGGGCGGCTCTAACAGAGAGCTGCTAGAACTTTACAAAGGATCTAATCAGGGCGAATGCCCCATTGTTATCGATAAAAGCACTCCCTCTTGTGGCAACAGTCGCTTTGGCTGCTGGACTTGCACAGTTGTTACTGAGGACAAAGCGCTTCACGGATTGATCGAGTCAGGGGCTAATTGGATGAAACCTCTGCTAGCCTTCAGGAACATGCTCTACCAATCTCGGCAACCTGAAAATTCCGAGGAGTATCGAAACTTCCGTCGCCGGACTGGTCGCGTTTCATACAATTCTGGCGATATCAGTGATGACAGCATTCAAGAAATTCGCCACATACCTGGCCCTTATTGGCTATCAAAGCGCCAAGAATTTCTTCGTGAACTTCTGACCATTGAGAAAGAAATTAACGAGAGCGGAGAGTCCATCGAACTGATCACGCGACCTGAATTGCATTTGATCAGAAGAGAATGGCTGAGGGATCCAAACGAGCCGGACTGGGAAGACTCCCTGCCCCACATATACCGTGACGTATATGGTGAAGACCTCGACTGGGTGGAAGACGATGCCGGAGCATTCACACGCGCAGACTCGGAAACGTTGGAAAAGCTTTCCGATACGTATGGGGTTCCGTCTGCTCTAATCCGAAAGATGCTTGAAGCAGAGCTTCAGGTGTCAGGCCTTGGAAAACGTAGAGGTATTTTAAATAGCTTGGAAAGCATCCTTCAGCGCGATTGGGAAGAGCTCGAAGCTATCAACGAACGTAATCAGTCCTTTCGCAAGCGTGGCAAGTTGTACGTTGAGGAAGTAAAAGACGAATTTTCAGAGTTTTTGCATTAATGCTTATCAAAGAGCTTACGCTGACCGATTTCCGAGTTTATGCAGGCACCAATCATTTTAATTTAGCTCCCGAAAAACACTTCGGTAAAACTCGACCCATCATTCTCTTTGGAGGGCTAAATGGGGCAGGTAAAACAAGTATTCTTCTAGGCGTAAGGCTTGCCCTCTACGGGCGCTTATGTCTTGGCTCTACCGTTTCTCAAAAACGTTACGACGAGTTTCTCCTGGACGCTCTACATCACTCAAAAGAGACTGACCGCTCTGCGAACCAGGCATCTGTTGAGCTAACTTTCACGTATGCCAAGCTTGGCACGGAAAACCAATATCATGTTCTACGTGAATGGCAACGGAAGGGAAGCAGTGTCAAAGAAACTCTGACAATCCTTGAAGACGGCACTCTTATTAAAGGTCTCAATTACGACCAAGCACAGAATTTTCTTAATGAACTTATTCCTGCTGGCGTATCTGACTTGTTCTTTTTCGATGGTGAAAAGATAGCTCAACTAGCGGATGACACAGGTGGCGCGGCTTTAGAGCACTCCATTAAGAAGCTACTGGGTCTGGACGTAGTTGAAAGGCTTTCCGGCGATTTGACGGTCCTCAACCGCAACCTGACCAAACGATCATCAGCTCAAGAGATTCAAGCCCAAATAGATTCCGAACAATCCAACCTTCAGGATTGCCGTACTCGTGTCGAGTCCATTCGACAAGAGATCACTACGGCTCGTGCTCAACGTGCTGAGATTCAGGATCGAGCTAATAAGATCCAAAAAGGGATTGATGATAGAGGTGGACACTTTTCTGCCTCTCGAACACAGCTCGTAGACGAATTATCAGAACTGCAAGATAAGCGGGAACATCTAGTTTCTCAGATTAATAGCCTAGTATCTGATGCGGCGCCTATCGCACTTGCAGAGGAGTTCTGTGCAAGGACGGAGACCCAAATAGAGAGCGACCTAAATCTCCACAGTCTTCTTCAGAAGCGTAGAATTCATGAAGAGTATCGTACGAAACTAATTGAGTCGCTTGACTCAAAGTTATCGGAAGACACTTTAAGCATAGTTATCAATGGATTAGATACGCTTAATCTATCTTCAAAAGATCAGAGTCTCGATCAGCCAATTCATGATTTGACACCTTCCCAAGCAGGTCACCTTTTCACTACGTTTAATCAGGCTCGAAAGCAGCGTAAAGAAGTATCAACGTTATTCGCGTCGTTAGAAAAAATTGAAACCGCTCTCGATGAGATAGGTGCTTCACTAGCGCGGGCACCAGACGACTCACTGATCGCTACGGATTTTGAGAATCTTCAGCAACTACAGCAAAAACTTGGCAGGCTAGACGCTGAAATCGATACCCTTCGAAAATCAGGTAAAGAGACTGCGAACAAGGCTGTTGATGTTGCCCGTAGACTTGATCGGCTTTACGAAACAGCTGCGAAATTGAGCGACCAAAAACGTGTACTCGACTACATCAATAATGCGAATGGCCTTCTAAATGACTATGTGGACCACACAGCTAAAGCTAAAATTCAGGATCTTGAAGTACAGTTCACGGAATGCTTTGCGAAGCTTGCACGTAAGGAAGACTTGGAACTGCAGATCCGCATTGATCCCCAAACTTTTCATGTAAGCCTTCTCTCCGGCAGAGGTAGAGAAATTGCGAAAGATGAGCTTTCTGCCGGTGAAAAGCAGATTTTCGCGATCGCAGTGCTCGAAGCGTTGGCAAAGACCTCAGGACGCCAACTGCCGATGATCGTTGATACCCCCCTAGGGCGACTAGACTCAGAGCATCGAACAAAGCTCATTGAAGGTTATTTTCCAACCGCGAGTCATCAAATGATTGTTCTATCCACAGATACGGAGGTCGACGAAGCATTTTATACAGCACTCTCACCAGATATTTCACGAGCCTATAAGCTCGAATATGACTCTATAGCGGGGGCAACACGGGTTCGTGAAGGCTATTTCTGGCAAGAGAAGGAGGTTCTCTAAATGTTTCCCTCTCGTATCCAGTTAAGTAAGAAGACATGGGATCGGCTGCAGTATATGCAAACGAAAACACGCCTCACCCCTAACGTGCTTGCACGCACTGCTATTGCGCTGGCGCTACGCGATACGCACACAGCAACGATTAATGAGAACAAACCCGAACAGACGCACGTTATCAATCGTGATGTGTTGTTTGGTGACCAAGCAAGCGTATATGAAGCTTTGATTCGGCAATTCTGTACCGAGCAGAAAGTCGATGCAGATGTTCAGGATGTTGTTCGATCATTAATTGATATCGGCTTGCATAAAATGGGGCATATCAAGAAATTATTAGATTTAGATGCCTTTTTCTCTTAAAAACTCCACTTGGTCTACAAAAATAAAGTATCGCAATTAGCATCATCAAAAAAGCTGTTAAAGCCATACAAGGTATGGCTTTAACAAATTCAAACTGTAACGCTACATTAATTCACTCTGAAAATATCATCAGCAATTGCTAAAAGCCAATCTTGCCTCTCAATGCACTCATCTCTATCAAATTTTTCGTACAACGACATCCTTCTTGTCAAAAAGTATTGGTCTTCACGATAGCTTTCTTTTTTACTCAAGAAATTTCGATTTGAACCATCTTGATTAGGAATTCTAGCGAGTAAACACAGATTTCCGATCTTGCCTTTCAAAGGCTCCATTTGCTCATCTATGTCAGTTACATCAGCATTATTAGGATACAAATGCTCTATGGTTACAACGTTAGGATCAATTACTTTTGTTTTATCCCTTACACGCAAAGGCGATTCACTTTTTGAATATGAGTCAAAATATTCCTCGACGACTGATAAAGTATACCTTAATGGAAATCGAGAATTATAACCTCCGGAGTAATCGACTTCTTTTAGTTTTTCTTTAAAAATCTGTGATGATGCATCTACATCAAGTGCTCTCTGTAGCTCGCTCTTAAACTCATTTAGATCAAACTGGGCCCCTCGTGTAATTATCTTTGCTGCTGCCTTATCATAAATATTACCTAGCTTGGTAGCATGACCACCGCAAATAATTTTGAATCTAAAGAAAAATTTCTCCAAGCAGTGAACCAAGTCGGCAAAAGCATTTTCATTGAAAACTCTACTAGCCGACAACAGAAGTGGAAGACTTTTATCATTCTTGAGGAACTCGATAAGGTTTTTTAATCGCTCTCTTTCCCAGTTGCCAGCTCTACCATTTTCATATGGCCACTCTGAACATCTTAAACCACGAAGACGATCTACACAAAATGCCATTAATTTTAGCTGTGCAACAATATTTTGTGCATGAGCTTCAGTTATCCTTTCACCCTCGCTAAAGCTAAAGACATGCTTCAAATACTCTGCATGAATTTCGGTTGTCTTTGGTGACCGTCCTATAATTGATGTAAAATACCACCTGAGGTATTTTTCTTGGCTCGAAAAGTCATCTTTTAATATTTTGTCCCAGTATGCACCTGCATCCTCTAAAATAGCCTCACCATAAACAGAAATAACTTCTAAAGTAGTATTTCTCAACAAGTCGCCATCAGATAGCCCTGTGCCACGATCGTTTAATACTTGAAAAAGTCTATAAGCGTCATCTCGGGTAGTACAGTCAATCCAAAGAATTTGGCAGTCCTCGGACAAAATATCATCAAAGATTGACAGCTCTTTAAACTTGTCCTCGATGTCTTCTGAAGGACATCTTTCTTGTATAAAACTCTCGGCCATATTGAGGGCGTACAACAATCTGTCATGAGACTTTCTTTCCCTAGGAGATAACGATACATCAAATGTATTATTCACCAGCTCTTTATAAAAACCATTATCTGCCCTTGAAAGCTTCAACTTATCAACAGTTGTTGATCTTAATTTAATTAAATCCTCAAACCCCACCCATTTAATTTTACTATTTTCTATCAAAAGCTTAATTGAACTAGCGGCTTCACATCCTCTTTCTTCAGCTTCATAGTAAAGATTTTCTAGGTTTCTAATTAAAGCAACTCCCAACAAAGAAAAGGTAGTTAACCTTTGCTGACCGTCTACAACTTCCCATTGCCGACGTCGTGAACCTTCTACATCTCGATTTATAGCTAAAATTCCGCCGAAAAAATGTTTTGATGCTAAAGCGCCTTCCTGCACTCTAGCATCGTGAAGTTTTCCCATATCTCGATAAAAGTCTAGTAGCTCTGTCTCTCCCCATGCATAAGAACGCTGGTATCGCGGTATATAAAAATCCTCTTTCTCGGCAAGTGCCGTGCCAATCGTAGCGGGAGAAGGATGAAATTCCATAAAGTTACCTATGTCAGTAGTTATTTATTTCGTAAAAAGCCAAATCTTTTAATTTGGTGACTTTCTTTTTGCCGTCTACATACAAGCTATAGTGCTTCTCAAGCTTGCGAATTTCACTCATGTAAAATTCTTCACCTTGTTTTTTTTGTGTGTTGAATATGGCTTTAATTTCTTGCGACTTGATATTGGCAACCTGATGGATCACCCAGGATAGAATCAGAGTAGAATAGTCATTGTCACCAGTTTTAAAATGCGTTAGTTCCTGAGTGGAAAGAATGGTGCCTACTCCAAACTCACGACCTTCTTTCAGGATTTTTTTCAAGCTATCAAAATCCTGCGACATGAAGTTATCGGCTTCATCAACCAGAATCATCTTAGAAATCTGACGAAAACTGCCCTCCAGCATGGAGCTTCCCTGCTGGTGCATCTGGGTATAAAACAGATCCAGCGTCAAAGCGACGACCAGGTTCTGAATACTGGGATCATAACCCGATAGGTTAATCACCGTTACGCCGTCTACTAAATCATAGAGCGACTGCGTTTTATTGGTATCCGGCTCAAAGATTTTAAAACCAATCAGGTCGTCTAGAGCAGCGTATAGAGAATCCTGCTCGATCTTCTCCTGCGCTTGAAACTCTGCCCAAATATCTGCAAGCGTGGGAGCTGACCTGCCCCAGGTAGAAGGATCTTCCGGGTATATTCCAGCCGCTTCATAAGCATCCATCACCAAGGTACGCACTTTATTCTGTTGCTTTGGGCCAAGTCCAAATGCTTTGGCTACTGTGGTACGGAATAGGTTGGCCGTATGCATCGGCTGCATTGGCCGGTTACCGAATACTGCGAATGGATTGAACGGCAAATGGAACAGGTCGTATACCTTGGCATTGGTCGCCTCTACAAACTCATCCTTAACGTAATCGGCCTTGTAGTCGAAGATTAGGATACCAATGTTAGTACCACCCACATTGTTTTTTTGATTCCGCACCAGCTGGGTAATCATAGATTTAGTGAACTGGGTTTTACCGGTGCCCATGGTGCCAATAATGCCGGTATTGGTGTTAAACAGCTTTTCGGTATTGGTAGGCTCCCAGATAACAGGCAGGTTGGTCTGAACATCTGTACCAAACTGTACGGTCAGTGGCTGAGTTGACTTAAAGTCTGCCTGGTGATGCTGATTTTTAGCGGTGGTCAACGAATTCTGATTTTTTTGGTCCCGTAATGCGGAATCATCAACTGGCTCGGCTTTTTCAGCATTGTTGTGGCAGTTTTCATCAGGAGTCTCATCATCCGAGTGTTGAATGCCGAGCATGTATTCCTCTGGAATCCGTAGTGATTTGCCTTCTACAATTTTTCTCTGTAGTTCCTGATATGGCGTGTGAATCAGGTTATCCATCATGTTGATGGGTATCTCTACTGTCAGTACACCGTTACTTTCCTCATAACTTTCGGAGAAACACGCTTCGCTATTCAGCAACGCAACAACCATTGCTTGCGGATAGTCGAACAACTGCTCGATGATGTACGTTCCTTCAAGCCATTTTTCACGCTCTGCAAGTAAATTATCGAAGTAGGCTTTATCGAACACCTTATAGAGCTGATACTTTTCGACCTGTAGCAGAACTTGACGAATAAACAGACCACGGAAGAGTTTACCTGCCAGGTTACCCTGGCCCAGGATAGCTTCCATATATTGCTTGAGTTCGATCGCCTGTCTACGAGCCTTGGTGAAATCCGGGCGACTACCTGCCTTGGCTTCAACTGGCAGCAAATAAAGCTTTTCGTCTTTGAAACCAGCGAACAGAATATCGTCTGAGATAGCACCGTGCTTGATATTAAAGTTCAGCCTGGAGAAGTCGGAGTCACTCATGGCCAGACCGATATTGCCTGCCACGCGAATCATTTCAGCAACAGACAATGGCACCCAGCAAATATCAGACTGAGACAACATGGAAGCTACGGCCTTGTAACCTGCAATCACGCCTTCTTTGCCAAGCTTTTCGTTGTCGCTCACTATTTGCAACAACCACTCGCCATTAAAGGCATTGAATTCGCGGATTAGGCTCTCGCCGCCAGCGCCCAATATATTCTTATAGATACCGGTCTGCTTGGTAACTGTGATAGCGTCATATCCAGAGGAACTGGTGTACTGATCTGAGTAGTGAATGAGTATGATATCGTTGTTGTCCTGGAAAAAATCCAAGGTTACTTTAGGGTCAATAATAGTGACCCATACCGAACTATCGTAGGAACGATCGAGTTGCTTTTTAACTGAAGTGCTAACGGATAAACGAAGAGCAGAGTTTTTGTCGTACGTATCACCACTAACAATGGATGGCCGCCAGAGCCGGTTGAAGGTTTTGGCGATTTGGAGGTGTGGCTTATCTAAACAATCAACACCTTTCATTCCTAGACCAGTGAAATAGAACTCGTTTTCCTTAAGTGAAGACTCTCCGGCCAATAGACCACCACACGCGATGCCGGAAATATGCTCATCAATATTGTTGTTTCTCGGGTCAACTAACTGATTGTTTTTAAAAAAACTCAGGTGGGCGTATTTCTGACTATCCACCTGATTATTTTGAAATTTACTAAAGCTTAGATGGGTTCGCAGCACGTCGACGATAGTGTCGGTATTGCGCTTTGCTGCGCCTTTGTCGAGGCCGTATCTATCCTTTATTTCATCGTAGGTAGCCATCTCGGCGAAGATGTCGAATTCGGTATCAATTTCGTCATCGTCGTAAAGATTCACATGAATGCGACGACCATCGTCTAGGCGATCGATGTAATAAGCCAGAATGCCTCTGAAGAGCTCTCGGTTTTCTGCGTTATTGATTGAGTTGATCAATACCGGAGCTGCAGGCACTTCTTCGAACAGCTTCTTGAAAGTTTCGATAAACTCTTCGATTTTGTGTCGAACTAATTTAGTGACATACTCAAAGCTGGAGTCTTCTTTGGGGACTATTTCCAGCCAGAATGGGTTCTCATCTACGCTTTGGGTGTAGCTGTAGCCCTGGGTTTCGTCAAACAAGTGAGGTACAAGACCACGAGGGTTGAGCCGCTTCAACGTCACGTTTGGTAAAGATTTATAGCTGTACTCCTCACCGTCATCGCGAATAGCATCGATTAGGTTTAAATAATAAGACAATACAACTGGATGAAACGGCGTGAGATATTGTTTCTGCCGACCTTCTTTGCTGTCAAGCATCCAAGCGAGGCCAAGTTTCATTACAAACTTGGCCGAAGAGGACAGAGTTTTGCCCTTCTCTAGAGATTCCAGATAGCCCAAATAGGCTTGGATGTAATTTCTGGCCAACGCAGTGATTTTCGGCCCCCACCCTTCAAGTGAGGGTAGTGTACGACGATTATCTGCTTTGAAATAACGGAGAAAAGCTACGTAGCTCTCGTAGAGCTCTTCGAAGCCTAGTTCCTTTAGCTCGTCAGCTTTGTTTACGATCTCTGTATTTTGATTCCAGAAGACTAACTCTTCTTCAATAAAGGTGTGCTCAATGGCGAGTAGTTGTTCCCTTAGAAACAGCTGCCTAATTTCCTGGTTATCCAGTACAACAGAGCCTTTGCTGGGTTTATACATGGCATAGTAATTATCGCACAACAAATGTTTGGTACGACTAGTATCTGCAAGCAATGGAAGCACAAGGGTTTGCTTGGCGGGTTCACCTTCAACCATGATTTGAAGTTCAGTATCCCCCCTTCTCAACTGGAAACGAACCTCGTCAGATTCATCGTAGAGCTGCTGAAAATCCAGTTGACCGTACAGTGTGGTATCAACACATTCATAATTATCAGCTAAAGCTTTAATAGCTTCGACATTCGGGTTAATGATGATGGTCTGCTGCTTTGCTTGTAGTACCAATGCCTGTTTTGAGCGGTTAACCAAAAACTGGTTAATCATATCGTCCAGGTTAAACACGTCTTTAGGGATAACAACACAATGAAAATTATACTGTTCGGAATTTAATTCGCGCGCGAGGCTGACAGTAAAAAAAAGTGGTTGATTAAATGTTGGACCAGTAACGGTTAACGTAGTTTTATTACCATGGCTTCGGTGATTGAAGTCTACTTCATTTGCAGATCCGTGTGAGCGCACGATCTTGAACTGTTGCTTCTCTGTTTTTGAGCCGGAGAATTTGATAGTTATAGCAAAGCTATTTAAGGATTGATCTGCCTCAAGTAGAACATGGATATCACGAAGTCCTGCGCCTTTATCACGCTTACTGCGGTGTTGAAGCAGGCCTGTCCCTGACGCAATATCATCAAATTCAAGCGACTGCTTCTTCTGTTTTTCTATTTCTGCAATGTACTCATCGAATGTAAGTGTCTTCCATTTTTCACTACCATTATCAAAGTTATCTTTAATGAACTTACTACCGAACTGGCTTAAGCGATCTTCTAGCTCTTCGGAGTGGTGCTCTACCTCAAATTCGATTTCAGAACGCAGTTTGCGGTTTTCTTCCAAGCGTCGTTCGATTTGGTTACTGTTAAGTTTTTCACCCTGAGTAGCCCAACCATCGGTCAGTTTGGGATCGTTAAATAGCCCTAGCTCATCGAATCGCAGATCACCGTCTATGATAGATTCGTAAAGACTGCGATAGCCAAATACACTGGCATTATCGGATTCGACGACGTTGGCTTGAAAGTCGAGTAAACACCTTGAAGTTACCCGGTTATTCATATCATTGCCGATAAGGCATTCGAGCTGTTGTTTGATGCCTTTAACCGACCAGACAGCACCATAATTAGCTAGATCAAATGTGCTATTGGTAATCGTATCGAGTGAGCTGTTGTGGATCATTAACAGAGACTGTTCCCAGTTAACGACATCATCTCGTAATTTAGCTAAGTAATTATCAGTGTAGCAGCCAACATCCATTCCGCCTTCTTCAGCATGACCTGCAATTATTAGCTTGATATTATCCACCAGCAGATAATTTAGCTGAGTGTTACCATCCGAAATCGAACCATCGGCGGCATCATGAAGCGCTGCAAGCAATTTTATTGTGTTATCTGGGTCTACAGAACGGAACTGGAAACGCTCGCCCGCTTTGACCCTTCCAACCAACCAGTTCTTCAAGTGCTCAACTAGGAAGGATTCAAATTGTTTTTCGGACATAGACTGCGTCTCCACTGTCGCTCATTCGTTCAAGATTTCCTACTCGCTCATAGAACTCAATCAATACTTGCTGTGATTGCAGATCAAACCAGACACCACGGGCTTTAAACTCTTCAATTAGTTGCTGAAATTGCAGGCGCGGTTCAGTGCCCACTGCCAAGTTAGTTAACAACAACAGGTAATCCTGATTAATAGTTAGGACATTACCACCACGCTTGCGATTTTGAATGAAATGACGTGCCACCTCATTTTCGAAGGCGCTAACGACCTTTTTTTTCACAGTTAGCTGACCACTACGAGGTTGGCTAAAGATTTCCTTGGCCGTAGCAGCAATGGCTTCCAACACTTCATCCGGGGTCGTAATCGAGCCAGACCAAGGATCACGTTTACGGTTGTCCCGATAATTCTCAAGAAAAGTGGTTAGCTGCTTAAGTAGCACTTGTTGTTCGGACGCCTGGCGCTCCTGCAGATATGCGCGAATCGTCCAAAGAGGATAGCGATGAGCCGTTTTGGAGTCAGATTGGTTCAAATACTCCAGCGCGGAAAGCACTGGAAAAAGGTCTGCAACCTTGTCTCTCAATTCTTGAACGGCGCCACGAACTTGCTTACGCTCGGCACTGGCTCGTTCAGTATCTAGAATAAAAAACAGTGGCTTGCTGACGGGTTCAGATTTCCAGGTATTAATATTTAGAGCCAATTGCGAGCTGTACAGGAAATTATAGAGTGCAATAAACGCCTTAAGGTTTTGCAAAAGATAGCCAGGATATTGGCACAACAACTGGAAATCTTTGGAGAAATTACCTGCGAGAAACGGCAAATAATTGCTTACTGTTGTATTTGGCTCCGAGCTGATTACCACTTTTTGAAATTCATCGTGAATTTCCGCTTCAAGGAAATTCACGTTATTGGCAGCAACTTGTATTTCAGTATTTGATTCAGCCAAAAGACCACTCAATACATCACCAACATGCTTTGTGTTACCTGAAGTAGATGAGCCACTTCTGAATAGCATGAACTCAGGCGCGACCTCAAACAAACCATTTGCGTTATCAGCGAAGTACATTTCTTCAAGTAGTTCTAGAAACTCCGGTTCATCGATTATTTCAGCGAACCGAGCTCGGCAAGTTTCGACAAAATTTTCCAGCTTTTGACCTTTCTTCAGCGTTTTCTGTAGCCCTGCAGACAACAACTCTCCTCCAACCGAGTGAGTATCTGGAACCGTATTACGTTCACTGCGCTGCTGACGAAATGTCAGATAATGATTAACGAAATTCTTTTCCTTGATCTTTAGCTCGCCAACAATAGATAAATTACTGTAAAGACTCATTTACTCTGCCTCCACGACGAAATCTTCATCATCCAGACTCAATGTCCATTTCTTGTTTTTGCTGTGAAAGTGGATAGATTCTGATTTGTTAGCAGTACTGACCAGCTCTTCGATCACCTCTTCCAGAATGACTACTGCATTTTTATCATGGCGATTGGGTCTGTAGCCTCCAAGAATTCGCTTGGCTAGTTCAAGAAACGAGATAGTGACAGGAAAAGGCTTGAGTGAGATATCGTCCACTTTGATGGCAGCGTTAAAGCAATGAATTTGATTCTTCATGGAGTTAGCTTTTGCGATACTGTTCAAATCTGGGCGCACATCAATCTTGGCTGAAATGACAATATTATTTCTTTTCGTCAAGTAGATACCATCGTTAACTAGCTTTGGCTCAAGACGATTTGCAAACTTCAGCAAGCTAGTTATCAGCTGCTTATTGTAGAAATCCCGCAAATCCTTCCTGGCTTTGTCGTCTTCTGAATGATGCAGTTGCCAAACACGGATGTAATCATCGAAGATCGGTTGAGCAAAATCTTTATTAAACTGTTTGTGGTAATTATTGCCGAGATCGATATTCTGGAGGGTATAAAAAGCTCTTACCCAACAAGATGGAGAAAGCTTTTGTGGGCCATAACTCTCAAAGTATTCTTGTTTAAATTTTTCAAACTCAGTATCTGATATGTTTAACGATTGCTGAATCAAAAATTGATCCAATTTTTGGGAGCGAAACAGACACGGATCCATTTCTACCAAAGTACCAGCCAGTCCATAGCCAGGCGAAGCAAAAAGGTTATTAAATAGAACATCGTTATTGGAAATCAGATGGTGTATCAGATCCAGGAGGGCTCGAGTAGAGAAAAATTGATCAAACTTAAGACGTGCATGCAGCAGTGTACGAACAACTACTTTCTGTACTGCAGGTTCCTGAAGCAAACGATAGTTGTGACATTCGAGTCGTTGGTCTTGAATATCTAATGCTTGATAGGCCCTAAAAATAGGATTTTTATCGTTTGGCGCTATTACTTTGTGAAGTAATTCCTCAACAAACTCAGAACCGATCTTCCCGTTCTCTAAGCTAAATTTTGGATAGTCTTCAAAGTTAATAAACTGGTAGCTACCGAGCGAGCGTTTGCCATCAATAAATCGATCAATTGCCACTTTAATATCGGCATGTCGTTCAGCAGCTGTATTCCGGTAATTAAGCAACATACCAACGTTGATGCCGACAACCAGTGGCTGCTGTGACTGCTGATGTTCATCAAACAATTGATCCAACGCCTCTACAGCTGTTTGATCTGGTTTAAAGCTATGCGTGGCATCAAGATAAAATCTAAAACGCTTACCATAAGTGCCATAGTGGCGACTTAGTAGTTCCGATTTACCGTCACCTGATGAACCGCATAAGAAAACCACACTACCTGCCGAAAGACCTGACTCCAACAGGGCTAGGAAGTCTTCTTCGATATCTGCCTTGACATAAAGGTATTTTTTTAACTCGTCCTGTTCTTCTTGCCCCTGACTCAGTGTGGTGACCGCTTGAGCTGACGACCTAGCAAGAGTGTCTAGTAACCGTTTGAACTGCACGTTGTTTTCTCATCCCTAGATTGACGATCACAATGAATGTCGCTATGCCCAACACACCTCAAAGGCCGAAGGTCATTTTAGGCTATCATAGTGCTTAATTTTAGTGAATCTAAGAGAACGTACACATGTGACCATGCTCGTGGCAAGAAAAAGCCAAAGGTCATAAACGAATAGACATATCAGGCATGTAATGAAGAGTTTGTGGCCACGATCTGGTCACAGGGTGGTCACAGACAAAAAATAAGGGCCTACGCGTTAACGTAAGCCCTTGAAATGATGGCGCGCCCGGCAGGATTTGAACCTGCGACCCTCGGCTTCGGA
>TARA_R110000850_G_scaffold104155_9_pt1 | contig 16533 bp, 17 predicted proteins | sample TARA_R110000850 | Tara Oceans TARA_R110000850 (sample SAMEA4397586) | marine metagenome | biome: Polar Biome; feature: [SRF] surface water layer (ENVO:00010504); material: water (ENVO:00002006), including particulate matter (ENVO:01000060) such as... | depth 5 m | reverse complement strand
CTGATTTTTTTATCCCATTTCCTTCTGAAATTTATAGTAATGTAAATGATGATGAATATATGCATTTTATGTATCAAGGAGTAAATCTTTCTTTAAAAGCTGATTATTTAACATCGTTATCTTTACATAATGGTAGTATGCAATTTGGTTACGAAGAATTATCATGTTGTTCTAAACATCCAATATTAGGTATTGGTAGAAAATATGTAACGCCTAGTAATCAAAATATTATGCATGATTATAAACTTTTTGATGGTACAATATCACCATTAGGTTCTGAAAGAATTTATACTATTGTAGATGGTAATTGTACAGAAATTAAATTAGTAGCTAAATATGCTAGTACAACTCAAACTGTAATTAATCTTCAAGAAGTAGCAAGTGATTTAGAAAAAAATGAAGAAGAAAAAAGTAAATCAGAAAATAATGATTTATTAAATACAACTATTGAAGAAGTGTTTAATAATTCTTATAAAAGTTTTCCATTATTTATTAAAAGATTGGAAAAATTTAAAGATTTACCAAATGCTAAAAAAGGAATTTTAATACTAAATGACTTTATGAAAGCTACTACTGATTTAATAACATTAGAAGAAAAAAATAATTAAAAAATTATATTTTAAAAATGAAAGAAATAATAGAAACAATTACTGGTGCTAGTGTACCATTAAGTGAATGTAGAAAAATAAAAGACGGGTATTACAAAATAGGCGATGTTACTATTAAAGATTCAGGGGATTGTTTTTTCATGGAAGAACGTAATAAATATACTAGATTAGAAACAGGGTATATTGAATATGATGTAAGATTACAAAAATATGTTTATAAAAGTACAGCACCTTTATTTAAAGGTGTTGTAGGTATTGATTCAAATGAAAATTTAATATTAGGTTATTTTTCTAAAGATGAAAATACATATTACGAAACAATTTTTGATAAAGATCTTACTCATTATATTACTTTATTAACTAAAGATTATTTGATAAAATCAAATATTTATTTAGAAAATTTAGAAGATGGGATGTATTATCATAGACAAAGTATTAGTACTTCTAAATTTATAAAATTAGTTAACCCTAATAATTCTTATAAAAGAAATCTACCTTATGATTCAAATGGAAGAATGAGTGGTTTAATTGAAAAATATAATAATTTATATAAACCTATTTATTCACCTGTTTGTGAAAAGTATGGTGAATTTATGAAAGATTTAACATTTGGATTGGAGTTTGAAACTAGTGTAGGGTCAATTCCTCAATCTAGATGTGACACATTAGGTTTAATGCCATTAAGAGATGGTAGTGTAGAAGGTTTAGAATATGTAACTATACCATTACAAGGTAAAAAAGGTGTTCAAACAGTTATTGATTCTATAAAAGAATTAGATACAAAAACTGAATTTTCTGAGAAATGTTCTTTACATATTCATATAGGTAATATTCCTAGAACAGAAGGTTTTTTTCTAGCTATGTATAAAATGTTATTTTTATTTCAAGATAGTATTTTTGAAATGTTCCCTGTGTATAAAAAAACTAATTATGGTTATAAGAAAAAGCATTATACAAAACCATTGGATTTTAAAAATACTATAATGTTGATGGATGGTAAGATCAATAGACATAATATGAGAAAGAATTTTAGCATACTTTATAATCATTTATCAATGGGTAGTGATTATAAAGATGCTGATTATAGTTTAGATAATGTTCATTCTCATCCATCTGATCCAGAGGGAAGAAGTAAATGGAATATTAGAACACGTTATCATTGGGTTAATTTTATACCATTATTATTTGGTAATAAGCAGACCATTGAATTTAGAGTTCATACACCTACTACTGATGTAAACAAAGTTATGAACTATATGTTATTATGTTCTTCTATTGTAAATTATACAATAGAAAATGAAAAAAACATATTAGAAAACTTTGGAAGTGTTTCAGATATTTCTTTAGGTAGTTTAGTTTATGATAATTTAAATAAAAGTAAAGTTACCGACTATAAAAAATTATATTCTTATTTTCAAGAGTATATAGATAATAGAAAAAGTCATTTTTATAGAGCGGCTTGTAAAGGGATAATTAATGAAGATGAATCTAATTTTCAAATATTTCCTAGATTAAGATGGGATCCTAAAAAAGATAATAAAATTAAATTTTTTAATAATAGAAAAGAAGATGTTAAAAAATTTAGTAAACCTTCATTAGGTAGATATATACCTACTTCAGATGATAGAAGAGTTTCTTTTAGAACTCCAGTTTCATCAAATTCATTTAGTAATTCAGATAATATTGTTTTTAGAGGTGGTGTTGATATTCAATCAACAGATGAAGGTATTGAATCTGGTATTCAATCTATTGAAAGAATTAGAGCAGAAGCTCATGAAAGAAGTAGATTAACAACTATAAGAGGTTCTCAAGAATTAGACGTAAATGGATTTTAAAAAAATAATGGGTGACTGGTGTCATCCATTAAATTCTTTATTAACCTCACCTTATATGACTAAATTATTAAGTTTTTTAGAAGGTAGTTTTGATACTAAACATATCAGACCTAACCAAAAAAATGTGTTTAAAGCATTTAGATTAACTAAATTTAGTGATTTAAAAGTGGTGATAATAGGGAATGAACCTTATCATAACTATAATAGTACTGGAATAGCTTATGCTAATCCAGATACTTTTATGAATGTGGACCCTCCTTTAGCTAAAATTGAACAATGTATAGAAAGAACAGTATATGATCATTTTAAATTAAGTATTGATACTGAATTAGAGCATTGGTGTGAACAAGGTGTTTTACCAATATATACAAGTTTAACAGTAGAGCAAGGATTACCAGGATCTCATAGAATATATTGGAAAAATTTCTTACGAGAAGTTATAACAACTATAAATAATGAGAAAACTGGAGTAATATTTTTATTATGGGGTAAAGAAGCTAACGATCTTAAATATTTGATTAACGATAAAGTGCATGATATAATGAGTTATCATGAACCTACATTAGCAGTTCAAATGGGTAAAGATTGGAAGTGCCCTCATTTTAAAGAAGTAAATAATTTAATAACAGAAAGAAATGGAAAAGAATTTAATATTAAATGGTAATACAAATTAATTATGATATTTATACCAGGTAATGTACCAAGTTTAAAAAATAGTAAAGTAAAAACAAGTAGGGGAATTTTTAGTTCTCCTACTGTTACACGATGATTGAGAACATTAAATATTCAATCATATAGTGCTTCTAAGAAATTGGTTAAAGGTTATGTCGCTTTAGATAAACCTAATCAATTAGAAGCTTTAAGGGGAGAATTTGTTAAGATGAAGAAAGAAAAAGGTGATCCTATATTTATAGGTTATCATCAAATTAGAAATAGTAAGAGATTATTTGATTTTAGTAATAGTGTAGAAGTAATACAAGATTTGTTTACTGCTCATGATTTTATAGAAGATGATAATGTCAAATATGTATTTCCAATACCAATGACAATTGATGGTGAATTGCCTAGTACAAAAAATATTAGGCAAAAACCTTTCTACACAGTAGATAAAGAATGTCCTGGTGTATGGATTAAAATATTTTAAATATGGAAAAAAAAACTTACAATGAAATATTAAATATTGCAAGAAATGTATTCGAGGATTCTGAATATATATTTATTAAAAAATGTTTAGATGTTAAAAACTATACTAAATTAAGATTATTTGTAGACCAAAAATTAGATTTTCTAGATGCTTTAATAAGCATAGAAAGTTATAATGATGTTTTAAATACTCAATTACAATTATGTAATAAATTAGATAGTATAATTCTAAACGTTATAATAGAACAATATTAATATGATTACAACAGAGTGGAAAGAGCTAGATAGCTCGAATGAAAGATTGATGGAGATGTCTCTAAGTTATAGTAGAGTCTCTGATTTTAATAGGAATGGACCTTATTCCTTAATACAAAGGTCAAATGTTGATAATAATGGTGTTAGAATTGGCTCCTTAGTAGATGATTTATTATTTGAACCTGACTCGTTCGATGAAAAATATCATTTATTTAATGGTATTAAACCAACAGCTACTTCATTAAAATTAGCTGAATTTATAATTGATTTTTATGAAGATATACCTTCTGTAGAAGAACTAATTAAAATCTGCAAAGATAATGTATACTGAAAATCACAAAAAGAAGAAACTTTAATAAAAAACTTTACTAATGAATTTTATGAATATATTAAAGCTCAATTAATTTCAAATGCCAAAACTGTTATTACAACAGCTGACTTAGCTTTAGCTACTGAATTAAAAGATATATTAATAAGTCATAAATATTCAAAAGAAGTTATTGTTAATAATTTAGAAAATCATAATCAATTTTATTTTGAAATAGAATATGATTCTTTTAAATTTAGAGGTGTGATGGATAAATTAGTAATAGATCATAAAAATAAGACAGTAAAATTAATAGATTTAAAAACAGGTAAAAATAAAGCTGAAGAATTTCAAAATAGTTTTATAAAATGGAGATATTATTTCCAAGAAGCTATTTATACGAAAGCTTTTGATTTTATATGTAAAAAATTTAAATTAAAAGATTATACATTGCTTCCATTTGAGTTCTTATACATATCTACAAGTGAAAAGATACCCTATTTGTTTACAGTTACAGAAAAGTGGCACAAAGCGGCTTTAAATGGCTTTAAAACAGTACAAGGGTACAACTATCAAGGATTACATTCTGTATTAGATGACATTAAATGGCATTTAAATAATAAAGTGTTTGATATGTCTAGATATGCATATGAAAATAATGGTAGTATAATAATTAATGATGATTTTATTGAAATAAACGAATAAAAATGAGTAATAAAGTTAGATATAATAAATCTAAAACATATTTATTACCATTATTATCAGAAATCGTTGCATTTGATAAAAAATTTTTTGGTAGTTTAATTAATGTTTATATGTATGATGATTTAGGAAAATATAAAGATTGTTTATTTATTGAACATGATTTTACATTTAGAAATCCTGAATATACAAAGTATGAAAACGAATTAATAAATAATGAATTATTTGTAGACTTAATTGACTCAAATGATATGGTTATTTATATATATAAGTTTCCAGAAGAATATATAAATGAGTATAAATATTTAGAAGAAGGGAAATATTCAAAATTTGGTGAAGATGCCAAAGAATTAATATTAGAATTTTATACAAATATTTATCAAAATAATTACAATGCCGTTAATTTTTTATTAAAGCTTAAACAAATTTTATTTAAAAATGAAAGACTAAAAGTACAAATAGAAAAAGAATTAAATGTTACATTAAATAATGATGCTGAATTAACTGACATTATTATTAAAGAACATGAAACATTTAAATTATCAAAATATATTAAAGATAAAGAAATAAAAATTTAATTTCTGAAAAATGATGTAAGGAATTGTTTTAAAAAAACAAAAATGAAGAATGAGTATATTTAAAAAAAGATTAAATATTTTACCCTATGAATACCCTCAATTATTAGAATATAAAAATGCTATTAGGCATTCTTATTGGATTGATGATGAGTTTAATTTTACGGAAGATATTAATGATTTTAAAATTAAAACTACAGATGTAGAAAAAAGTGCAATAGAAAGATGTATGTTAGCTATTGCTCAAATTGAAGTAAGTGTTAAAACGTTTTGAGCAGATATGTACAAAAGAATGCCTATTTCTGAAATTGGAGATGTCGGAATGACATTTGCTGAATCAGAAGTAAGACATAAAGATGCTTATGCAAGGTTAATTAGAATATTAGGATTAGAAAAACAATTTGAAACTGTTATAGAAGTACCAGCTATAGCAGGAAGAATTGATTATTTAACTAAATATTTAAGCGGTTCAAGAAGTAAATCAGATAAAATGTATACTAAAAGTGTATTATTATTTAGTTTATTTATTGAACATGTTTCATTATTTTCACAATTTTTAATAATGATGTCTTTTAATAAAGAAAAGAATTTATTTAAAGGTGTTAGTAATGTAGTAGAAGCAACAAGTAAAGAAGAAGATATTCATGGTAATTTTGGAGCAGAAATAATTAATATAATTAAAGAAGAAAATCCTGAGTGGTTTGATGAAGAATTTTATAAATTAATATATTCTGCTTGTGAAAAAGCTTATAAAGCTGAATGTGAAATTTTAGATTGGATATTTGAAAAAGGAGAATTAGAATTTTTATCAAAAGAAGTTATTAAAGAGTTTATCAAAAACAGGTTTAATAATTCTTTAAAAAAAATTGGTATGAAACCTATATTTAATATTAATATAGAATTATTAGAACCAACTTTATGGTTTGAAGTAGAGATAAAATCTACAAAGGAAGGTGATTTCTTTTATAAAAAACAAATTGATTATAATAAGAAATCTAAAAGTATAACAGAAGATGACTTATTTTAATTATGGAAAATACTATATATAAATTAAATTTACATGACTCAATTCAAATAGATAATAGTTTAGAAATTACTAGAGTTCCTGGAGGATGAATATACACATATACATCGATATGGGATTATCAATCTAGTAATGAAAAAGTAAATGTAACTAGTGTATTTGTAAAATATGATAATGAATTTTATTTTAAAAATGAAGATGATTAATGACGAAAGAATATAAAAAATATTATTGGTTAAATAAAGAAAGTAGGACTTTCTTATCAAGAGGTTATTTAAAAGAAGGTGTAACTCCTGAGCAAAGAATTAAAGATATATCAACATATGCTGAACGTATATTAGGTGTTAAAGGATTTGCAGAGAAGTTTGAAGGTTATATGGCTAAAGGTTACTATTCATTATCAACACCAGTTTGGTGTAATTTTGGATATGAAAAAGCTTTACCTATTAGCTGTTATGGTAGCAATGTAGATGATACTATGGATAGTATATTAAACGGTGCTAGAGAGATTGGTATGATGTCTAAATATGGTGGAGGTACATCAATGTATCTTGGTAATATTAGACCTAGAGGAACTCCTATATCAATTGGAGGTAAAGCTGATGGACCAGTCCATTATGCTAAAATTTATGATAGTATTATTGATGTATGTAAACAAGCTGAAGCTCGTAGAGGTGCTTGTGCTGTATATTTACCATTAGAACATGCTGACATATTAGAATTTTTAGATATTGGCACAGAAGGTAACCCTATACAGAATTTACAGTATGGTATTACAGTTACTGATGAATGGTTAATTTCTATGAAGGAAGGTGACAAAAATAAAAGAACTGTTTGGGCTAAAGTCTTACAAAGACGTAGTGAATTTGGTTTTCCTTATATAATGTTTAAAGATAATTCTAATAACAATTCACCTTATAAAGAATTAGGATTAACTATTACAGCGAGTAATTTATGTAGTGAAATACAATTACCTACAGATAGCTACAATTCATTTGTATGTTGTTTAGGTAGTATAAATTTATTACATTGGGATGAACTTAAAAAAACAGATGCTATTGAAACATATACATTATTTTTAAATGCTGTAATAGAAGATTTTGTTAAAAAGTCTGAAACTATGCCTGGAATGAAAAGAGCTTGGCGATTTGCTAAAAATCATAGAGCTATTGGATTAGGGGTGTTAGGTTATCATTCTTATTTACAAGAAAATTTAATTGGATTTGAAGATTTAGCAGCTAAACAGTTTAATTATGATGTATTTAATACATTAAAAGAAAGATCTGAAAAAGCTTCTAAATGGGCTAATACTGCATTAGATTATTCATGTATAAGAGATGGTTTTGCTAATACAACACTATTAGCAATAGCACCTACAAAATCTAGTTCATTTATATTAGGTCAAGTATCAATGGGAATAGAACCTATTAAATCTAATTATTTTGTTAAAGATTTAGCAAAAATTAAAGATGTTTATAGGAATTCAAAATTAGAAGATGAATTAGAAATGTATGAATTAAATACACCTGAAGTATGGCAATCAATTTTAGATAATGATGGTTCATGCCAACATTTAGATTTTCCTACTAAAGAAGTATTTAAATCATTTATTGAGATTAGTCCTAAAGAAATAATTTTACAAGGGGCTCAAAGACAACAGTATATAGATCAGTCTCAATCATTAAATCTAATGATACATCCTTCTGTACCTGCTAAAGATATAAATCAATTATATTTATATGCTTGGGAAGAAGGTATTAAAACACTTTATTATCAATTTAGTCAAAGTTCTGCACAGAGCTTTTCTAGAAAAATTAATGAATGTAACTCTTGTCAATAATTAATATATAAAAGTGGTGGCTGGTTTAACCGCTAACGTCGACAATGCATTGAAGAAAAGAGTTAATTAAAGTAGTGGGCTTCTCATTAAGTTAGCTCCCTAAATGACGCCACTTTATATATTTTAAAAAAATAAAAAATATGATAAATAGAAAAGATAAAATAGATGAGGATAATGGTAATTATATATGTAACCAACACCCTGAAACATGTTCTGACTCGAATTGTACAGAACATAATTAAATGATAAATAATTTAGAATTAATAAAACCTTTGTTAAAATTTGAAAATAATGATGATTTTTATTATTTACAAATTCTACAAAGAAAAAAAGACCCTAATCCTATTGGATTACTAACAGGAAGTAATAATAACGCAAGAACTATTAAAAATTATTATATAAATAATTTAGAATATCTTGATAAAAAAATGCCTGAAATTATTGCTTTATGTAATTTATTTAATGCAAGGGCTTCTATTAGATTAAATAAAAGAAGTCATAAAAAAGTAGCATTTAGAACTTTACAAAAAGTTGCTGGAATATTAGCTAATGGAGAGTATTCCCATTTAAAAACTGCGTATTTAAAAGCTTGTGGAAATGGGCATAATGCTGGTAATAATAAAACTTGGATTTTAGATTTAGATGGTGAAATTGAACCTATAAAGATGAAAGCTATAAAAAGTTTATTATTAATGGAATTACCTAAAGGTGAAAAAATTATAAGTATTATACCATCTAAAAGTGGAATGCATCTTATAGTTAAACCTTTTGATTGTAGGCAATTTAAAACAGTTTTTGATGAAATTGATATCCATAAAGATAACCCTACTAATTTATATATACCTTAATGAAGAATATTGAAAAAAAAGATAAAATACAAAAGCAAGCTCTTGATAAATGAATAAAAGCTGGTAAAAAAGCTAGTTGTCAAATAGTAACAGGTTTAGGTAAAACTTTTATAGGGTTACATGCCTTATATGAGATGCCTAGAGATGATTTAAAAGAACATTATTTCTTAGCTGAAGTAACTGATAGAAAAAAAGATTTAATTGATCAAATTACCTTATATAATAAAATATTCAAACGAGATGTTGTTAACGATTACAATTTACAATTTGCATGTTATCAAACAGCTTATAAATGAAAAGATAAAAATATAGGTTTAGTAATTGCAGATGAGATTCATGATAGTTTAACACCTTCTTACTATAAATTTTATTTAAATAATAATATTGATGCTATTATTGGTTTATCAGCAACTATTAATATAGATACTGAATATACCATAAACAATACTATTGTTACAAAAGGAGATATGCTTAATAATATAGCTCCCATTTGTTTTACATATGGTTTAGAAGAATCATTAAAAAATAAAACTTCTAGAAAATTAACTATAAATGTTATATTTAATGATTTAGATGCTGTAAATAAAACAATTAAATCTGGACCAAAAGAAAAGCCATTCTTTCAAACAGAAAAAACAGCTTATGAATATTGGGATAAAAGATTTAAAAGATTATATTTTATTGATGATGAAGTTAGAAAAAAAATTGAATTTAATATATGTGTGTCTAAAAGGACTAGTATTTTATATAATTTAGACAGTAAAATAAATATTGTAAAAAATATATTACATAATTTAGATACTAAAACTATTATATTTAGTAATTCTTTAGATGCTGTATTTAAAGTAACACCTAATGTTATATCTTCTAGAACTAGTAATACTCACAATGAAAATATTAAAAGAAATTTTAATCTTGATAAAATTAATGTAATAGGTAGTTTTAAAAAATTAAAACAAGGTGTTAATTTAGTAGGTTTAGATAATTGTATTATAATGTCATATTATAGTAAAGATCTAGATTTTATTCAAAGAATTGGTAGATTAAGAGATAATGGTGAAATAGGTAATATATTTATAATAGTTACTAAAAATACACAAGAAGAAATATGGTTTACAAAAATAATTGAGAATTATAAAAATTTAAATATTAAATATTTTAATAACAGTGACGAATGGTTAAAAAACAAAAAGAAATAGCATATAAAGTATTTGATGGAAATACTGAAAACTATAATATACAAAAATGCATTGAAGAACTACAAGAATTATCTTTAGTTTTAACGCAGCAATTAAACAAACCTAATAAAGATTATCATTTAGATATAATTGATGAAATAGGGGATGTTAAAATTAGAATTTGGTATCTAGAAAGAAAATATACTAAAAAATTAATAAAACTAAGAATAAAAAATAAATTAAAAAAACTAATAGACAATGTTATTAATAGGAGACATAGTAATAAATGAACTAGATCCGAAACATAAAGTTAAAATTTTAGAGATAATATATAGTAGTAAATCTGAATTAGATTATATTATCTCTAAATTTAACCTTAGTAAAGGATATGATGTAAACAAATACACAAAAGAGTATGCTAAATCTGATATTACATTTAGATTGCATAATGCAGAAAAACATAAAGGTTTATCTTTAATAATTAGTTTTTGTACAGCTAAAGGATATACTTTTAAATTCCCGCCATTATTAATAGAATATGCATTGAGACAATTAAGAATGTCTTTTTTACATAATGATATTGAAATATGGTTAACTAACACAAAAGCTTTATTATTATTACGAAAAGAATTAATGTTAACAGTAAACACTGTTGAGTCAGCTAAATCAGATATTGATACTATAGAAAAACTTTTTACTGATTTTATATTAGTAAGTAAAGAAGTTAGATTTTCAAAATATATACCTCATGATTTTAATATATATTCTAAAAAAAACTTATTATCTACAGTTAGTAAATATAAAGTTCCATTATACGAAATAGCAAATGAATTTGAAGAAGGTTTAAAATTAGACTTAGATGAATTTGAAAGTTTAGAATTTAATGATAGAATAGATTTATGTGTAGAAAGACTTAAAATGGATGTTTTAAATAATTATATTTGTAGAAGTACTAATTACATGAAAAGTTGTGATAAAAAAATACTATTTAAATTATATAAAATAAGTATAATGAATATTGTTAACAGTAATTCATTAACAAATGGTTTTTTTAAATTATTTGTACTATTAAATAATGAAATGATTTTAGATAGATTTAGTCCTCATTTTTATGATACTTTTAAAAAAAAAATAAACGATAATAATATTAAAATAATAAATTAAATGAAAGCAAAACAATCCAAATGGAGTTTTATTTATGATATCGAGGTTAAAGATAAACGAAATTATACTAGAACATTATATGTAACAAAAACTCCTTATTCAAATTGTCAATTATTTACAATAGGTTCTATACATGGTATAATGGATGCAACTGATAGTTCTATTATTGAATTATTTGAAACTATATATAAAACATTAACTACTAAACAATTATTAAGCGTTGATGTAACTAAAGAAAATTTAAAAAGAGTTAAGGAGAGATTAAAATTAGTTTCTTCTAGAATAATACAAAAAAAATATACTAGCCCTAACGGTAGTATAATGTACGAATGTAAAATTTATTTAAACAAAAAAAAATACTTAAAATAATATGAATACTTTAACAAAAACAATAACACCTAGTAAAAAAAGATCATCACTTGATTATAAAAATCATTTAGATTCTTTAGAAAGACAAATTACAGGAAGAAATAATATTTATACAGAACATAGTTGGAATCCATCATGCAGTGAAGTCTATCACAATGGAAGAACACTACACGTTGTGACATAATATACAGTTTATCAATCTGTATTTGTTTTTAAATTAAAAAGGATAGAACCATATTATTGGAACTATCCTTTTTTACTTTTTTTTAGACTTTTTAATAATTAAAATAACTATTTAATTCTTTCCAATCTCTATCTAATTTATTAAATACATTAAGTTTTTTATTAACTTTATAAAGATATTTATTTTCACCTTTTAATTTACCAGTTTCATATTCATCTTCCCAATTCATAAAATTAACAGTATCATATAAAATACTAGCTGTTGTATCTAAAAGTCTTGCTGATGCAAAAGGAGATTTAAGCATTTTAAGCATTTCTGGAGGATATCTATATGCTGATAACTCCATTTCAAGTCTATTTAATTGATATATAACAAATTGTATTACACCATCATCATCATCATCCATACCTTTTAATAATGATACTAATAATGGTAATATAACAGTAGTCATTACAATTTCTATTACTGAATCTTTTATATTAAGTTTTTCTAAATCAGATAAATTATTCCAGTTTTTAGTTAATAATTCTAATTTTTTATCTTTAATACTTGTAACAAGAAATCTAATTAATGTAGTATAAGTACCTTCTTCATATTCTTTTAATGCATCACTATAGTTTTTTTGATCTTCAGATAAATCTTCTTTTTTAATAAAAGAAGTCTCAACACCTCTTAATCTAGCAACACCCATTGGTATTAAAAACTTTTTATATAATCCTATTAATTTACCATACCAATGTTTATTTAATTTAGGTTGTTCAAGTTGCATGTAGTTACCTGTTAAATCAAATAACATTTTTTTAATTAAAATTTTTACATCAGAATTACCACCTTCACTCCACTTAGTAACTTTAGAATGTGTTGTATATATTACTTTGGAATTAAGTTGAAGTAATCCTGTTTTAGAATCTAATTCTAACATATCTAATATAGAAGCTGCTTTATCTTTATCATTTACAATGTTACCTTTTACATCAATAAATTGACTTTTAGCATTCATTACTTTTACACCATCTAATGTTGCCATTGCAATAGTAGATGCCATCCAATGCTCTCCTGAATTTTGAAATATACCAAATGAATTTAAATTTAATGTCTTTTTTAAAATATCAGTTTTTAAGAAATCAGCTTTAGCCATTTCAAAACTACCACTTATATTAAACATTTCATTTATTTGGTTAACATATGACATATTAATACCTCTAGTATTATCTTTTAAAGTAGTTGCCATATGTTTAGTATACAACAAATTAGCTTTTGCAATACTTGTAGCTTTAATATGCTTACCTTTTATAAAACTTTTTATAAATAGTTGACCTGCAGTATTTACAACATTGGCTGTACCTGATGCAATATTTAAAGATAAATCTAAAAATGCTGCTGATTTATTTATAAAACCTACAGCTTTATTAACAGCTATAGAACTAGCACCTTCACCAGTATGATGTAATATATCATATAAATGACTTTCTAATAAATGTTCTATAAAATTAGGTGTATTAGCAATCTTACCATCTATAGTTTTGATCTTTTTAGTAGTTGAAGATACATTTATATAATTAGTAACAGTATTCTCTTTATAATCTTTGTTTTTAGAAAACTGTAATATCATATTTAATTTACTTTCATACTCTTTTCTTACCATATAAGCATTTGCAGCTTTAGAATCAGATCTCATCATACCTATTACATCTAAAGATTGATTTTTATTATCAAAAGTACCTAATGGATCTCTATAATGAATTTTTAAATTTCTAATTTTCATACCATTAAAATCAGTAAAAACTGTATTGAAACCAAAATCATCAGTTCTCTCTTCTCTTTCTTTAAGTGTATCTTTAGCTACACCTTTTAATGTATTAGTCCAAGCTCTTTCAACAAGACTTTTGTGTATTTTTGGTAAGTTATAAAATTTAATCTTACGGAAATACATTGTTGATTTACTCTTATTATTGTAATACTTATCGTTCTTTTCAGTTTGATTAATCAAAAAGTCTAATATTTCTAATTCTAATTTAGATAAATCAGATAAATTATTTTTCCATTTATCTTTAGGTTTAATAATTTTATTATTTATATCTAATTCAAAATTATTTTCTTTTAATTTTAAACTTTCTTTATCAATACTATTAATTTTACTTTCATATTCTTTATCTACTTCTTTATATTCTGCAGTAGTATAATTAAAGCCTTTTATAAGTAAAGCATCTGTTTTACTTTTACGTTCTTCAAGTAAAACTGTTCTTTTATCACTTAACTCTCTAATTTTTGTAATAATATCTGTATGTAAATCAATATGATATACACCTTTAAAAACATATTTACCATTTTTATCAGTTTGATATAACTTCTCATATAGTTTTTTAATATTATTAGTACCTTTTTCAGCTTCTAATTTAGTTTTTAAATCTAAAAATTTAACATCCATTTCCTTTTCAGTTTGATATCTTTCAATTTGAATTTTATCAATCATTTTGGTAATGATTTTTATTATTTTATTATCTATATTAACTGAAGTACCTAAGTTACCTTTTATTTGCATTATATCTAATAATGGGTTATAAATAGTATCTAATACTTTATCATCTAATTTTTCTTGTATTTGCTTTTGTATATCTTCAGAATGTAATTGTTTATTAATCCATTGTTTTTTATTTTCTATAATATTTAATTCTTTATGTCTTTTAGCTAAAAGATCTTCAAAATCATTAATTATTTCAGGATAATACTGTATATTATTAAAATCTTTTGTTAATATATTTTCTATAATTAATTCTGTTTTTGTAGTTATAACAGAATAACTAGATGTAGCTACTTGTAATACTTCTTTTATATCAATTATTTCTTCTTTAGTTAAAATAGGTGATTCTACATTATTTCTGACATCTTGTTCAACATATAATATTAACTTTTGAATTTCATCACTAACACTGTATGTAATTAGATAGTTATTATAAATATCATAAATTTGCTGAGATTCACTTGGATTATCATAATCAATTTTATCAAATCTACTATTAATTACATTTAAAGACTCACTCATTGATTTAGCATAATTAGTAAGAACTAATGCTATATTACTATCTTTGTATTTACTAATATTATCTTTAACTTCTTGTAACTCATTAGCATACTTTTTAATTTTTTGACCTTGCTCTTTATTTTTATGAGATACCATTAAAGAAGCTTTGTTAAAACTTTTAATGTTTAAATCTAAACTTGTTAACATCTTATGTGCTAAATCTTCATATTTATCTTGAGTGGTTTTAAGATTTATTTCTACCTTTTTTTTAGACTCTTCAGCTGTAGTTTTATTATAAAAATTACTATTACCATAATATTCATATGTAAATTCAGATGAGAAAGTAATGAAATCATTTATTAAATCATTAATATCATTTGTATTTTTTAAACCAAATAAACTTCTAAATACACTAATAATTTGTTTCCATAAAGAATTATCAGGATTAAGTTCATTTAATTCTTTTACAAAAGCAGGTTCTGATAATAAATCAGATAAAAATTCATCAACAGATGAAAAAGTTATATCATAGTTATTTTTACCACTTTGTTTATACAAGGTTTTGTATTTGTTATAAACATCATTAACTTCATTAGAAAACATTTTTTCATTTATACTAGAAGGTTTATCTAATGCTTTATGAGCAAATTCGTGAGTAACCTCATGTACAATATTAGAGATGATAGAATCTATTGAATAGTTCTTATTTTTAAACTTAGATACATCTATTATAATCTCATTTTTAGCAGGGTTATACCTCATTGGTATAGTTGGATCACTAATAGATTTAAAAGTGATTACAGAGCTTGTATTAGCTATTAAAGCCTTAATAATTTTAATAGTAGTAGCATCTAAATTATCAACATTATTTAATATGTTTTCTAATATAGTTTTACTAGAATTAATAGTATTTACATTACCATTAAATATATCATTAATAACTGTATTTTTTTCTTCTTGTTTTTTATTTTCTTTTATAGTTTCTTTTTCATTTGGTACAATATCATTTAATGAATTATCTACTAAATTAATAAGTTTTTTATTTAAATAGAATATATTAGTTTTACTACGTTTATCATTTAAATCTACTTCATTCCAAGTATTACCATGTTCATCAGTAACTTTTTTTACATCATATAACTTATTAAGAATATTAGTAACTCTATTAGAATAGAAAGCTTCTACAGGTTTAAGTTTTTCTAAACCTTGAGTTTTCATTTCTTTCTTTTTACTTTCTAATTCTTTTATTTTTATTACATTATCCTTTTTAAGTATACTTTTCTTTTCTTTTACTTCATTATTATAATATTCACTATTAATAATATTATCAATACTTGTGTTAGTACTTTCTAGTATTAATATTCTTTTATTTAATAATTCTATATCATCAGCAATAGTTTGGTGACCTTCTACTTTAGCAGCAGTTTCACCACTAGGAAATAATACTTTCTCATAACCTTTCTTAACACTATCTTGTAT
>TARA_R110000850_G_scaffold258988_1_pt1 | contig 16603 bp, 12 predicted proteins | sample TARA_R110000850 | Tara Oceans TARA_R110000850 (sample SAMEA4397586) | marine metagenome | biome: Polar Biome; feature: [SRF] surface water layer (ENVO:00010504); material: water (ENVO:00002006), including particulate matter (ENVO:01000060) such as... | depth 5 m | reverse complement strand
GCTAGCGCCATTCAGCCAAAACCGCGCCACCTAAGCAATCAAAGAAAAGGAAACAGCCATGAACGATAAGTTTGAACAATCATTGCCGGACATACCCATTTCACCGCGTCAGATTGCTTTGGGTATTGTCATCGCGCTCGCGGTGTATCTGGGCTACTGAATCAAACCGGGTTCGCGGAGGCTGTTTGGTTAAAGTAAAACAGATTCCGCAGCGGGAGCCGCGAGTTGTCGATAGTACCGCTCTTCGGCTTCGGCCGGTGGCACATCGCCAATCGATCCGAGCAACCGTTGGTGGTTGAACCAGGATACCCATTCCAAAGTAGCTAGCTCAACGGATGCTTTGGTTTTCCAGGGCGCCCGACGATGAATTAATTCAGTTTTGTATAGCCCGTTAATCGTTTCGGCCAAGGCGTTGTCATAGGCACTTCCGGTATTGCCCACTGAAGGATTGATGCCCGCTTCACCCAGACGTAACGTATACCGAATCGAGACATATTGGGAGCATTCAACCGGTCGTCGCAACACTGGGTTGTTGGATGGATTTTAGATGCTTGCTCAAGGTTTCGGCCGGAGTCTTCCAACCAAGCGTTTTCCGCGGCCTGGTATTCAGCGTATGGGCAACTGCTTGGATCTCCTCAGCGCTCCACCTAGACAGGTCAGTGCATCAGTACTCGAGCAGTTGAATGATGTCGATGGCAACCGTGTGTTCTCGAAGGCCGACGCTGGCGACATCATTGCGAGGCTATCGGAGTGGCAGGCTAAGTGTGCATTGGAGCAGATCGCATTTGAAGACAGGCCCGAAATCAAAGTGACGCAGGTCGTCGAGAATGCCGACGGCACCAAAGGCTATCGGGTCCGCGATTTCGCCAAGCTTTCGCTCGGGCAGCAGCAGGCAATTCTTTTGACGGTGCTGCTGTTCTCCAAGAGCCGTGTGCCTTTGATCATCGATCAGCCGGAGGACAACCTCGATGGCGAGTTCATCTACAAAACGGTTGTACGATCGCTGCGCAGCATTAAGGAACATCGGCAGGTCATCATCGTCACGCACAATCCCAACATCGCCGTCCTTGGGGACGCCGAGCAAATCATTCCGTTGCGCGGCGCCAGCGAAGTATCGGTGATCAGGGACCGTGGGTCGATCGACACCACCGAGACCAAAAGCATCGTCTGCACGATTCTCGAAGGTAGCCAGAAGGCTTTCAAACGTCGGCAAGAGGTCTATGGGTACTGACATTGCATCGCGGTCTGTTCTCAGTCAACTGAATTGGGACGTTTGAATGCTTGGTTGGAACAACGCCCCACTGTAGGTAAAGGCATAACCTGAGATTTTTAGGGCCATAAGTTGAGACACTTATGGCCCTCGTTGTTTTGATAGCTCAGGTTAATGGGTGTGGAAGAAGGATCGAAACTGAAAGAATGAGAGAATGATTTTCTGAGATTTCCGGTTTAAGGTGGGCGCCAAAAAATATTTTTAACTCCGCAGCCGTCCCTCTTCCTGGGCTCAAAAATAATTCCTACCATTAAGTCGTGGATCAACAGCTTTTGACGACGGTAGGAGATGAATATGGATTCGCCAGTTATCGATATAGGTCAGGAAGACCTAGAGAGCGAAGAAACTTTCGAGGAATCGGTGTTCGCCCCGTTTGGAAGATTCTTCGATGATGACTTGTTTATGCTCATCTATACGAACCAAGGCGTATTGCCCGCTAATCTCCGGGTATTGAGGAATAAACTACAGGTCATCTCCGATAGGAAGATCAAGAAACGCTCCAGAGCTAAAGCTGCGCTTCACTTAGGGCGAGAAGTTGTTAAGCGCGCAGAGACGCGTGATGCACTCGTATCCACAGATTTTTCCTGTGCTATCAAATGGTTCGATTTGGCTATTCAGTTAAATTCTGTCGAAGCTGCTGCAGATGTTGCATCGTTGTATTTAAGCAAAGCAAAATTGGAGTTGATATCTGATTCGGATATTTCGCTTCCCGAATTCAAACGAGTGAATTCCGATGGAATGAGCTTCGATGAGTGCTGTGAGCGAGCAGAACGAAACTGGCATCGGGGAGCACGAATCACGCTTCGTCATGTTCAGAGCAATTTCTGGGGCTGGAATCGAAGCACTTTCCTGGCGGCATTCACGTGCATTCTGGCGTACTTAATCTCAACCCCACGCACAGCGGAATCCATTTCTTCTGGACAAAATGCTGAGCGTCGATGGAATGAGGTGAGATGGATCAGACCACTCTGGTCGCGTCTAGTTAAAGCCGCGGCACACCTTCAGCATGATCAAGAAGAGTACACAAGAAAAAAGTTCGAACAGTTCGAGGCTGCGCTATTAATTCTGGATAGTCAACGAGGCCATGACTCTGGAGTGGAGGCTGCTGCCAAACTCGTTCATTATGTGCCGACGGTTGGGGTATTAGATGCTGTCGTTATTCCCGGCGAAATTCCGCGCTCTCCTGAGCGATCAGAAACGGCATTTCTGAAGCAATATGAGATTCTACGCTCACCAATTCCGCTGTCGCCAATGCCCAGTTTGGATCGACTTCATACCATCCAAGCAACCTTGAGTGCGGAGTTCCCGTGGGCCGAGGATGCAGTATCGGCTGTCTTGAGCGAGCTATTTGCTCGAAAGCGATATGGCACCGCCATTCTCGGCATGAGCCCGCTCCTTTTGGTTGGCCTGCCCGGTGGCGGGAAAACGCGATTCTGCAGGCGTGTGAGCGATCTGCTGGGCACCCCCAATACGGTCATCAATATGGCAGGCATGAGCGACGTCAAAGTGCTGAAAGGCGTGACGCGCGGCTGGGCGAGCAATCGAACTTCCCGCATCGTCGAGTTTATGTTGCAAACAAAGACGGCCAACCCGTTCTTTATCCTGGATGAGGTGGACAAGACGGGGTGCTACGGTGGTCACGGAGGTGATCCTCAGGAGGCCTTGCTTGACCTACTAGAGCCAGGGAATGCAGCGCGTTACCAGGACGTCTACCTCATGACTGAGTGTGATCTTTCTCACTGCATGTACATTGCTACCTCAAACTCTCTTGAGAGGCTGCCGGATCCACTTCTTTCCCGGCTGCGAATCGTGTACTTCCCAGAGCCAGGGCCGGAGCATTCCTCCGTCATCGTCAGAGGGATGGTGCGAGATCTGGAGCAGGCATGGCGACTACCGGAAGGAACGATCTCGCTCTGCGAGAGCCTGAAGTCCCAGCTGGAGAGGCTGCCGCCCAGGCAAATGCGGATGGCTTTGATCGATATGCTGGGTAAGGCGCGCAATAGACAGCAGTTCGTGCTGCATTGAGATGGTCAGTCTGCGATCCCGATACTCTTAGGTTTGCCTAAAGCCTGCCTTGCAATTGCTCGCCCTCATATTTCCGACTATAGTCATTTTTATACTAATAAATTCAGATTGTTACTTTGGCTAAATTTACATTTATTTAGTTAGCTGCGTGCTGGCGATAGCTATGGAACATAACTTCGAAAGGCTGAAAGCCCACATACTCCCATTATCACAGTCGGACATGTTTGACGTGGCCCGCACTGAGTGGGACCTCGTGAGCGTTGAAATCACGCAAACATTCGATCACTGCCCCTGCGGGCAAGAGATCAAAGAACACTGCTACATAACGAATCGCATCACGGGCCAGTCGACGTACGTCGGCAATGTTTGTATCAATCGCTTCATTGGCATTGACACAGGGAACTTGTTCGACGGCCTCAAGCGCATTGCAAATGATCCTTATGCTAACGCTAACCTTGACGTCATCGAGCATGGGCGCAAGATGGGATACATCTATGACACTGAATATAAGTTCCTAATTAGTACACGCCTCAAGAGGAAGCTCTCGGAGAAACAGCTTGAGTGGAAACGCAAGATCAATCGCCGAATAACGCAACAGATCTCGGTTCAACGTCGCACGCGCGCCTAGGAATCTGCCGACGCCACTTCGCGGCTCGGCTTAATTTAAGGGCTCCCGCCTAGAATGCTCGACGGGAACTGTTTATTCAACGATTCATAGAAGACTGGGTCGAAAGAGCTCTGCATTCGCCTTTGGGGGGCAGCCCATAACAGGAGTAGAAAAATGAAGGTAGTTCGGCTAGTCATCTCGAATTTTCGGGGCATCAAGTCTGCGGAACTGCTTTTCGATGGGCACACGCTCATTGTCGGTTCCAACAATGTCGGTAAGAGCACCGTCTGCGACGCGCTGGACCTTGTCTTGGGGCCCGATCGACTGAACCGCTTCCCGCCAATTGACGAGTTTGATTTTTACAACGCCCAGTATCTGGCCCCGCCTGCGCAGGAGGAGGAGGGTGTCGAGCCTGAGTCAATTCCATTGCGCGTAGAAGTCATCCTGATCGAGTTGAGCGCCGAGATCGACGCCAAGTGCGGTGGCAATACAGAATTCTGGCACTTGGAAGAACAGCGTCTTTTGGTTGCGGGCGAAGTCCAGGCCGCCAATCCACCACATGTGGTTCCGTGCCTTCGGCTGGAGACCATCGGTAAATACGACCTCGCCGAGGACGAGTTCGAAGCCAGGACTTTTTTTTCCCACAGCCCCGACGCGCCGGAAGGGACACTGACGCCCGTACCCAAGCCGATCAAGCGGCAGTTCGGATTTCTCTACCTGCGAGCATTGCGGACGGGATCCCGGGCGCTGAGCCTTGAACGCGGTTCGCTTCTGGACATCATCCTGCGCACCAAGGGGGTTCGCACAACTCTTTGGGAAAAGACCATCGAGCGACTGCGAGGCCTTGACATTGAAGCCGACGCAACCGAGATCGCTCCTGTCTTGCGCTCGGTCGAAAAACGGCTCGCCCGCTACATCGCGCTGGAGGCGCCCGGCCACGCGACGAAGCTGCACGTCTCGGAGCTCACGCGCGAGCATCTTCGCAAGACGATGTCGTTCTTCCTCTCCATTTCGGCCGACCAAGGCCCAGTCCCCTTTCCCCACGCGGGCACTGGCACTGTCAACACGCTCGTGCTCGCTCTGCTGTCATTCATCGCAGATCTCAAACCCGACACCGTTATCTTCGCAATGGAGGAGCCCGAGATCGCGGTTCCTCCGCACACACAGCGCCGGATCGCTCAATACCTGCTAACAAAGACCACCCAGGCTTTCGTGACCTCCCATTCGCCCTTCGTGATCGAGAAGTTCGAGCCATCGAAAACACTGCTTCTTTCACGTGACGGCGGCATGGTCAGCGCCTGCAAGGTCTCGGACGCCACGGGTCTCAAAGACAACGACTACAAGCGTTTCTCTCGCGCAGGGCTGTCCGAATGCATGCTGGGACGAGCAGCCATCGTCGTCGAAGGCGTCACCGAGCTGCATGCGATGCCCATCGTCGCGCGCCGCATGGAAGAAAACGATCCGAACTTGCAGCCACTGGACATCGCTGGCGTGGCATTCTTCGACGCCGACGGCGAATCGAATATGCCCAAATTTGGCAAGTTTTTCAGAACGCTGGGGCTGCGCACCTTCGCTTTCTACGATCTCGACTACAAGAAGAAGCGCAAGGCTGAGCAGGCACAGGCTCTTGCAGACAATTTCGAGATTAACGTCGAGCATGCCTACAAGGGCTTTGAAGACCTCCTAGTGGCTGAAGTGCCTGTGGACCGGCTTTGGTCGTTCCTCGCAGGCCTCAAAGAAAACAATGAACATGGCAATATCGTCATTCCCGACGAGCGACCATCCGACGACGCGGTCAAGGCCATCGCAAAGGAGTCTCTCGGCGGAAATAAAGGCGCAGGCTGGTCAGCCCGCCTTCTTGAAGAGTGCGAATTCGACCAGCTGCCAGCTACCGTCACGCAATTCCTCGCGTCCGTGTTCGCTCTGTTTCCCCCACCGCCGCCTATCGACGAGGACGGTGGCGATAACTCCGACCTGCTCGCCTGACGATGAACGAGCCTTGTCCGCTTCGCGACAGTGTCCTTGCTTGCGAAGGGCACGCGCTGGTGACTGGTGGCCCTGGCAGCGGCAAGACGACCATTGCACTGCGAAAGGCGGTCAAGCGCATACAACAGGGGATGACGCCCGGGCAGTCCGCCCTCTTCCTAAGCTTCTCGCGCGCGGCAGTGGCACGCATCCTCGACGCAGCCAAGCTAGAAGCTACAGCTGCCGAGCAAGAGCAACTTTCGATCCAGACCTTCCACTCCTTCTTCTGGGACATCCTCAAGGCGAACGCGTACCTGCTCGGTGCCCCGCGTAAGCTGTCTATTTTGCTGCCGCAGGATGAGAAGGCTCTGAGCGGAGGTATCGACGACGAGAACGATGAGTGGGATCAATGGCTAGTTGAACGCGAGCGGCTGTTCCATGAGGAGGGCCGCATCGCATTCGACCTGTTCGCACCCAATGCCACCCGCCTGCTCGCCACTAGCAGCCATTTGCTTTCATCGCTCGCGCGGCGGCATCCTATCATCATCGTGGACGAAGCCCAGGACACCGGGCAATTCGCGTGGCAAAGCGTTGAGATGCTCGCGCCACATGTGCAGATCATTTGCCTAGCTGACCTCGAACAGCAAATCTTCGATTATTTGCCTGGCGTTGGGCCAGAGAGGATCGCAGCGATTCGAGCCGCACTCAATCCCCTCGAAGTCGACCTGGGCACTCAGAACCATCGCAGCCCAGATTCTGAAATCTTGATCTTTGCCAACGACATCCTAACCGGGCAAGCGCGCGGCGCACCCTACAAGGGGGTCTCTTCCTTTTCTTATCGGCCAGAGAATCCAACGCCAAACTGGAACCATGTGCTACGGCGTGCCATAGCTCAGTTACTGTCGAAAATCCGCGTGGAGTCTGATAGCCATCCCAAAACGCTCGCAATCTTAGTGTCAAACAACAAAAGTGCGCTGCGCATGTCCAACGCACTCAACGCCATCGAACCCAATGTAGGCAAGGCTGTGCGCCATAAGCTGCTGTTCGACGAAGCCGAGGCCCTACTCTCGGCACGATTTGCGGCCTTTCTTCTCGAGCCCAAAGACTCTGTGCGGCTCGAACTCGATGTCGCGGCCAGCATGGAGCTGATTGCCACCGCGCGACGGGCGACCGGACAAGCCAAGACCGCAGTGAGCAAGCTGTTGGAACAGGCTGGGAAGATTCGTGACGGCAAGACTCTCAACATCAACATCGTTAAAGCGTTGCGGGGATTAATTGCTAGTCTTCACGCCGACGGCTTCACCGGAGACCCCGCAATCGACTGGCTTACCGTCAAACACGCGCTCCGAGCCTCTGGCCAAAATGAGTTGCTGCGCGTAGCTTCCCAGCTCGACTTCCTCGTCGCATTCCAGCGTGGACATCGAATTTCAGAAGGCTTAGCCAATGAATGGCTGCGCGATGGCGCCTACACGAACGCTCGGTTAGCATTAGATCAAGCCCTCGCACAAGAACAAATTTTGGGTGGTATCGAAGCTCCCGCTGGACTCCAGGTAATGAACTTCCACAAGGCCAAGGGGAAGCAGTTCGATGGAGTTATCATTGTCCGAGAAGCACGGCGCACGGCTGCTGGCGTACAGTCTTCCTTTATTTGGCGAGGGGATGAGGCGCCACATCCTAAAAGCCGCAAAGTGCTGCGCGTAGGGATCACGCGTGCTCGCATCCACACGCTGATCGTCGATCCCATTTGGCCAGCATGTCCAATCTTAAGCAGACATAAATTGTAGGGAAAATTACCAGCAAAGATTTTGGCGACAACGATCGCGATCGGCCATGAAGGATCCACTCAATCTGCTATTCGACTGGAATCGTGTTGCGCAATCTGGGCTTCAGCTGCCCTCAACGCCTCTTCCAGTTCCTCTACACGATGGCGCCATCGATCATGGGCATGGGCCACCGCTGCGGCCCAAACCTCTTCCCCGAGCGTGCCAAATCGCTCTGATAGGCGTTTAGGAATTGGAATGGCACCACCTTCGATTACAGCGCGAGGAAGCCGTTTGCGCTCCGCCATGGCCGCCCCGATGGTGGTGTAGCTGCCGCCGCCCGCGACTTTGCGAATGGCGGCGAAGCTAGGGTAGACGCCACGTGCTTCGAGTTGATCCGCGGCGGCCCAGATCACTTCCTTTGTAATGGTTGGGCGTTTTGTCATTTGCGTTACTCAGGCCTAAGGAAGGTGTGCCCCTTCCGTTGGGTCATCGAGCTCCTGCAATCAGGTGGACTCCAAGAGGTCCATGTCGATTCGCTTGCCTTCCTTCAGGAGGTCGTAGAGGAAGCTGGTATAGGCCTGCATGGTCTGTGGGTCCTTGAGCAACAGCTCCGCGATCCCGCTATGGGAGGTCATTGCGCGCACGACGGCGTTCATAACCGCGCCCGGTAGGTTCCCCTTCAGCGCCTGATCCTTGGCGTTATTCTCCACCTGGGCCATGACCAGGGAATTCTCAGACAGGATGGACAAGGTTTGATCGGCAAACGCAGCGCGGTCCTTGAGTGGTGTAGCCTCACCGAATAGGGCGTTGAGCTTCTCGATGATCTCCGCAATGTAGACAGGCATGCCGACTGGCCCCTTGCCCCCACCAGCGCCCATAGGTTGCAGCACTTCTGGCTCATCACCTTCAGCCTGATTGTCCTCTCGCACCTTGATATCAAAACCAGTGAGCAGGAGCCCTTGCAGGTCAACCGCCTCAGGCGCCACGCCATCGAGGCGCTTGGAAAGCAACTTGGCGAACGCTGCAAAGCCCTCGAGGTCGGGGTCGCCCAGCTCGATGAGCTGCGCTACGTAATGGTAGGTACGGACGAATTTTGCAAGGTCTGATTTGAATCCGAGGAACCGCTGTAAAGCCTGGGCGGCTTCCTTGCGCTCAAAGTCAGCCTGCTTCATGCCGGCTTCGTTACCCAGCTTCTGAGCCTTCTCGAAAGCGTGATCGGCTGCCTCGATCGCCTCGCGCGTAACCTTCATTGCATCGTTAAATGCGTCTGTAGGTGCCTGCGTGGCGGCGTACAGTTCCTTGTGGCCGGATGAGTCGGTGCCAGTGAGCGCTTGGATGCTCTTGAATCGTGCCACCTGGAAGGTTTCAACGTCGCTGTCGTCGTAGAAACCCGCTTCGTCCAGACGACCCTTGATGGTGTAGATCACGTTAGGATCCTGCACCTCATGAATCTGGGCGCCGGCGTCATACTTGGCAAACGCAGCCCGGATCGCCTCGGGATCATTAGCGAAGTCGATGATAAAGGTGATGTCCTTGCCCGGTGCAGTGCGGTTCAGGCGCGAGTAGGTCTGAACGATCTCAACCTCGTTCGCGATCTTCTTGTCGTTGTACATGGCTACGAGTTTCGGCTGGTCAAAGCCAGTCTGGAACTTGTCGGCCACGATCATGACGCGAAACTCTGGTCGATCAAAGGCAATGCGCAGGTCGGAGCTCTTCGCATCGGGATTCATGGAGACTTCCGTGAACTCCTCTCCTTCATCAATGATGAATTCTTCACCTGCTTGAACATCGTCCGCATGGATGATCTGGCTGCCCGTGATCTTCCCTGAGAAGGCCACCAGTGCGCGGATTCCTTTGTGCTCGGGGTGCTTCTGAAGGTAGGCATCAAAGCCTTTCTTGTAGCGCACTGCAGCCGCCCGAGAGCTCGTCACCACCATGGCCTTGGCCTTGCCATCGAGTAGGTGCATGACGTTAGCGGAGAAGTGCTGGATGATGAACTCCACCTTCTGGGTGACATTGGTTGGATGCAGGGCCATCCAGCGAGCCAGTGATCTTTTGGCCGACTTGCTGTCCACCCGCTTGTCTTCCAGCAGGTTTTTCGACAGGTTAAAGGCAGCCTTATAAGGGATGTAGCCCTTGAGCACGTCCAGAATGAAGCCTTCCTCGATTGCCTGACGCATCGGGTAGCGATGGAAGGCCTGAGGCAAATTGTCGTTGGAGGCCGGCAGGCTGGGATCCGGCACCCGGCCAAAGAGCATCAGCGTGCTGTGCTTGGGCGTGGCAGTGAAGGCAAAGTGCGAGATGTTCTTGGGACGCACGCGAGAGTTCTGGATTTCAGCCAGAAGCTCCTCAATGGTCATCGCTTCCATCTTGTCCTTGGACTGCAAAGCAAGGGTGGCCTGAAGCTTGGAAGCAGTGGTGCCAGTCTGCGAGGCATGGGCCTCATCAATGATCACGCCAAAGGTCTTGTCCCTCAAGGACTGCTCAGTAAGGATCGCCTCCATCGCATACGGGAACGTCTGGATCGTGACTACGATGATGGGCACGCCTTTGAGCAATGCTTCCGTGAGCTGTTGGCTCTTGGATTTGGAGCTTTTGTCCCGGTCAATGGCCGCGATCAGGCCCTTCTGATGATCCAGCTGCTGCACAGCTTCTTGCAGTTGGTCATCAAGCACCGTGCGATCCGTGACGATGATGACCGAATCAAAGATGGGTGTGCCGTCATCACGACGCAGCTTCACGAGGTCATGGGCCGTCCAGGCGATGGTGGAGGTCTTGCCTGATCCTGCACTGTGCTCGCACAGATAGGCCATGCCTGGGCCGTTTGCACAGGCATCGGCGATCATGGCATTCACTGCCGTCCACTGGTGGAAACGCGGGAAGATCAGGCGTTCCTGCTTTTTCCAGTTGCCTTTGAGATCCACCACATCGCGCTTTTCCATGTAGATGAAGTTGTGGAAAATGCGGATCCAGGCATCGCGCTGGCAGACTTCCTCCCAGAAATAGGCCACCGGATACTCACCATCGTCACGCGCCGGGTTGCCGGCATGACCATCACGCCCCTTATTAAAGGGCAGGAAGAAGGTGTTGGCGCCATCAAGCTGAGTGGCCATGCGGATGTCCGACTCGGACATGGCGAAATGCACAATGGCACCGCGCTTGAAAGCGAGCAAAGGCTCACGGCGCCGGGTCTTCGGGTCAAAGGGCAGACGATCGTTCTTGTATTGCTCCATGGCTGCTTCGGCCGACTGGGTGAAATCTGTCTTCACCTCTAGCGTGGCCACCGGCAAACCATTGAAGAAGAAGACGAGATCAATGGCGAACTCACGCGCGGGGTGGTACTTCAGCTGAGGCACCACACGCAGCCGGTTCGCTGCGTAGCGAGCTACCACCTTGTCGTTGCGTTTGTCCTCGGGCGCGGCTTCAGACAAGTCGATGTGACCGCAGCCTGCAATCGCAAAGCCCCGACGAAGCGTATGGATCGTGCCTTTTTCCTCCAAGGCCTGCGCCAAGCGTGCCATCAGCACATCAGTCGCCTTCGCACCATTTGCCGCAACGAGCTTCTTCCACTTGTCTTCCTGTGTCTCTTGAAGCCAACCCACCAAGTCCTCGGGATACAGCGCATGCTCAATGTTGTAGCCGGCAGTCGTGCCAACCAGCCAGCCTTGAGCCTGCAGCTTCTTAACGATGTGGGCCTCAAAATGCTTCTCGTGGTGAGCGGTGCCATTCATGCGGCCTCCCGAACGTCGATTTTGCCGGTGACGGCAGCAGTGATTAGAGCGGAGCGTTTTTCTTTGAGGAGCTCGATGCTGCGCTGAGTCCTTTGAATAAGTCTATCAATGCGTTTCGTAATGCTTTTTAACCGCTCTACGATCATCGCTTGCTCATCCTCTGGAGGGAGGGCAATTTTCATATTGTTAATCATAGATATGGTGAGCTGATTAACTGTCGAAGTCATAAATAGGCCTGATTGCGCATCGAACATACTCGAATTGAAGATATAGTAAAGAAAATCACTATATTTGCTTCTGACGACAGTCATAAAAGCACCAAATGCGCAGCCCGCCGCTCGATCATCAATCTGGATATTCTTTCCTATCAATGCTCTGCTTCCATTCCGAGCACAGACAAGTATGTCCCCATTTTTCACATAGAGCCGTGAAGGGATTGCTGCTTTAACCCTTACTAGATCATTCATATCAAGATCGCCGTCTTGAATATTGGATGATCGCAAGACCGGCGTCCCAGACTCATCAGTCACGATGTCAGTTGGAGAGTAAGTAAGACCGATAATCGACTCCGCAACATCTTTTATTCGGCAGCGAACCCAACTTGCAGGAATCCTACCAATCCATTCCTCCCCCGAATCCTTCATCTCCACCGAATCATCCAGCCCCTTTGTCACCGCCTTGGTAATGACGGCCTGGCGCTTTTCTTTGAGGAGTTCGATAAAGCGGGTTTTCTTGGCGATCAGTGTGTCGATGCGGGCAGTTTCTGTGTCCAAGAAGTGGGATATTTGTTTCTGCTCCGCCAAAGGAGGAAGCACAATTGGCATACGAGCATGTTTATCAGGATCAAGATCCCATTGATTTACTCGAATACCTTTGGACATAGAGAGATAGCCCGATATGTATCGGTCGGAACGCATCAAATAATGCAGGTAGCGTGGATCCTCCTCATGCGATGCCTTGAAAATGAAATAAGCAGGACTAACAATACCTTGATGGTCAGAAATTGCGACCGACCCCTGCCACGCCTTCATCTTGTTAATGGCGAGGTCACCAGGCTCAACCAATTGATAAGCAGACAAGTCTTCTGAAGCTCGATTGTGATTGTCATCACGGCTATTTTTAGGGATAACACCGTAATCCCGATACACAGACAAAAGAGGCTCGTCTGGATAGCCAGTACGCTTTACTCGTTTGAAAAGCGACCACAGCGGTTTTAACTTCCAATGGGAAGGTACTTCTCCAAGCCACACTTCGGAGGCTGGGCTGCATGTCGGATAAGGTGCAAATTTCTTCATTCCGTCACCTCATCCAGGATCTGACGGATCTCCTCTTCCACAGCCTTCAGCTCCGCATCAATCTCATGCAGATCGCGCGGCGGCTGGTACTCATAAAAGTACCGGTTGAAGTTGATCTCGTAGCCTACGATGCCCACCTCACCGTCCTGTTCGTCGGTGTAGGTGAGGTCAATCCAGGCATCGGGTACGTGAGGCAGGACTTCCTGAGCAACATAGTCGTGGATGTCCTGGGTGAGCGGGACGTTTTCGTAGTCTGTGAGATCGCTATCGGGCATGGGGTTGCCATCCTTATCAAGCACGATCTCGCCTTCCGGGTCACGCTTGCCGAAGGCATTGATGAATGCCTTGATGAAAGCTTTTGCGACCTTACCCACTTCCGCATTGAGCGAGGGAGCCATAGCGCAGAACTGTTCTGCCCAACCATATTCGTTGACGGTTCCAAGTTGCTCAGTGATGAGAGCTTCCCATGCGGCTTGCTGCTCTTCGGTTAGCCGGCCCCAGGCTTTTTCGTTCTTGAGCGCGAGCAGGCTTGCCTCATTCATGTGCATCTTCATGCGCAACGGGCGCAGCACCCGAATACGGCGGTAGCCGAACTCCTGGTAATCGAAAACCTTGCTTTCGCGGGTGGCCTCGAAGGCAGCATACATCTCCACGATCTCTCGGATTTGGCCCTCTCCGATCTGCCGGCGCTTATTCCCCTCGTTCCTGCGCATCGACGTGTAGTGGTTCGTCGCATCAATCAGCTGAACCTTACCCTTGCGGTGCTCGGGCTTCTTGTTGGACAGTACCCATAGGTAGGTGCCGATGCCCGTACGGAAGAAGATCTCCGTGGGCAACGCGATGATGGCTTCCACCACATCATTCTCAAGCAGATGGCGCCGGATCTCCGATTCGCCAGAGCCTGCGCCGCCATTAAAGAGGGGGCTTCCGGAGAGGACGATGACGCCTCGGCCGCCGCCACGCTCCGGCGACTCGAACTTAGCTACCAGATGCTGCAGGAACAGCATGGAGCCATCACTGATACGCGGCAGCTTCGGACCAAAGCGGCCTTCGAATCCTTTTTCTTGATGCTCTCGCACGACGGCATCCTGATCCTTGCCCCAGGGCTTGCCGAACGGCGGATTACTCACGCAGTAGTGGAAGCGCTCATCGGCATGCTGGTCATTGGATAGCGTGCTGCCAAGCTTGATGTTCTTGGAGAGATCTCGGCCGGGATCGGACTCAAGTGTTCGCAACAACATGCTAGTCAGAGCCACGGCATGCGTCTGGGGCTCAAGCTCCTGCCCGTAGGGCACCAGCGTGGGAGCGATCTTGAAGCGATCACGCAGCGCATCCACGTGATCCATACCATCGGTCAGAAAACCACCCGTGCCACATGTCGGGTCATAAATCGTGCGAATGAGCCCAGGATTCTCCTCAAAGAGATGGTCGTCTGGATCCAGCAGCACTTCGATCGCTAAATGCACGACATCGCGCGGTGTCATGAAATCCTCAGCCGCTTCGTTCACTTCGGCACCAAACCGACGGATCAGGTGTTCATACACGTTGCTCATCACTCGGTCGGGCACTACCGAGGGATGAAGGTCGATCGCCGCAAAGTTCTGGCAGATGCGATACAGCACGCCGGCGCGATCCATCCTGGCCAGCGTATTGGTGAAGTCGAACTGCTCGAAGATCACCCGGGCATTGCCAGAGAACTTGGAGATGTAGTCTTCCAGGTTCTGACGGGTGCGTGTCGCCCCCAGCGTTGAGAGGCTGTACTCGGAGGTGTTGTAGAACGAGAACCCGGTGGTTTGCGGCAGGACGATATCCATGTCGATCGCTCGCCCCTCCATCGTCTTGACCGTGCTTAGGACTTTTTCACGCGTAGGCTCCAATACACATTCCAGCCGGCGCAGCAGCGTGAAAGGCAAGATGATTTTGCCGAAATCCACGTGCTGGAAGTCGCCCCAAAGGTCATCCGCGTTTTTCCAGATGAAGTCTGCAAGTGTCGTATTGTTCGTTGCCATAAGTGATTTCTTGTCGTTTATTCCATAGCGATGGCAGAATGCTACTACAAAGCACTACAAATCCAAAGGTGGTTTTGAGGGGTTTGATATGAATAAGGAGCTTGCTCCGTTTAATGCGGACAATCTCAAACCGCCCATATACTAATCACGGTACTTTGGGAGAGAGAAGAGAGTTGCAGTGCGCCGCTCCTGACCTACCAGGACGTGATTGCGGCTAAAAATCCGGCGTGCTTATCCACCACTTTCATGGTGTTGTCGCACAGGACGACGACTGGATTGACGGCCACTTTGCTCTCAAGAGCATACGCCTTTAGCAACGCTTCGCCGTACACACTGTTTTCGTCCATGAACAACTGGTCCAGCGCCAGGCCGCCTCGGATGAAGAAGCCTTTCAACGCCATCTGGAACTGATACTCGTTGATGGCCCACAAGATGAACCCGAACTCGGATTCCATTTCGTCGCTGAACTGAGGGTGGGCCAGCACCACGTTATCAGTGAACGACTTGAAATAAAGCATCGACTCGTCAGTGTCTTCCTTGATCTGCGCGATGCTTTTGGCGAGAATTTGATGAAAATCCTCCAGCAATGTGTCAGCGCTACCATCCTGGTAGCTAGTGCGAAGCCTCTCGGAGAAGCATAGGACATCCAGAAAGGCGCAATAGGACAGCCGATGCACTGGCTTACCAGCTAAGAAGTAGTCGGACTTCCCGTTGTTCTGCTTATGGGTTGATTTCAGCATCGAATCAATAATAGCCGTTTCACGAAGTTTTCGTAGCGAAATTCTTGGCGAAATAGTCGATCATTTCCGCCGCTTGCGTGCCCTTGCGGAACTGCTTTTGTTCATCAAAGTCGATTGACGGCACCAAGTGGATGAATTGTTCATCCGCGTACAGCGACATAATGACGTGCGGGTCTAGCAGCGGCGCGCGCAGGCCTGTCAGTCCGTTTGCCGCTTCGATGGCGCCGCCGATCATGACGTCGGCGATCTGCACTGCCGGACTGGTCTTCGAATCGACCTGGGTCACGGACGACAGCTTGAGCGGGAAACGGATGCCCGTGATCTGTGTCTGCCTAAATTTGACCTTATCCTGATGGTCGATATAGCGCTGCAAAAGCTCGTTGTACGTGAGCAGGTTCTTCGATTGGTCGTGCTTGACCGAGTACCTGCCTGCGGCCATCACCTCCATTCGGGAGATCAGCGACTGGAGTACCACCATCGCGGCGTCGGTCGAGACGCCCGGGGTGGCGATCGCGGATAGGCATTCGGGCGAGCCTTGTGCGAGCGGACCGAGCGCTTCTGGCAATTCGCGCCAGTTGAGATTTCTGGTCGCACTAACCAACGCACCCAGAGCTTGCGGGGTCTTTTCCTTGACCGCCCGCTGGAAGGCCATAAGCAGATCATCGAACGCCGTCTTGCCGAACAAGGTGGGGCCAACACCGTACATCAGCGACGCCAGGGCGTAGTTCTGTCCGTCGTGGTAGAAGTCAAGGCCGCGCTTGTAGTAGAACGGCTCGACAGCGTAGTCCAGGAACATGAGGATCAACAGGAATCGCTTGTCGCAGACGTAGGTCACGCACTTGTGTCGGGACAGGACTGCGCGCTGTAAGTCTATCAGCGGCTGCCGGTAGCCCGGTCTGCGTGCGAGTGCGTGGTACTTGAGTTCGGGCGCCTGCAGCTTGGGGAAGTGCTCATGGATCAGTTGCGCAGCTTCGTCATCGCTGATAGCTACCGCAGAAGCTCCTTGGAAGCGCTGTTCCAGATTGAGCAAATCAAATCCTGTGTAGCCGCTCTCGTCGATATAAAAAAATTCCATCGTCACATTCCCAGATTGAATGGCCGGTTACAGGGTGTAGCCGACTATTGAACGTTCGAGCGATGCCGCATGTGAAAGGTAAGCGTACGCCCATTACCGTCTTGCGTTACAGCTGGATTTCGC
>TARA_R110000850_G_scaffold183462_2_pt1 | contig 16607 bp, 15 predicted proteins | sample TARA_R110000850 | Tara Oceans TARA_R110000850 (sample SAMEA4397586) | marine metagenome | biome: Polar Biome; feature: [SRF] surface water layer (ENVO:00010504); material: water (ENVO:00002006), including particulate matter (ENVO:01000060) such as... | depth 5 m | reverse complement strand
ACACCATGAACTGATTTGCGCCGTTTTCACACAGCCACGGGATGAAGCTGTCGCTTACGGTTCGTCCTAACTTAGCCGCGTCGTTCGATCACTCCGAGCTGTGCTGTCAGATCACTCAGGACCAGCAGTTTGCTTAGGACACTACGGTGAGTGCGAAAGGCCAAAGAGGCGATTCACGGAGCTTCCCTGGCTCGCTAAGAGCTATGCTCGGCCGGCTTTTCAACGAGGGACTCCGTTGGCTGTTATTCGCTCCAGAAACCGATAGATCTCGACCATCGCAAGCGTATCAAGTTCGCAATAGGCACGTAGCTCCGATGCTATCCTCAGCTTCTCCGCATCATCTGACGTTTCGACTAGCTCAAGCCATGCTGCCATCGCCCCGCCGCCGTTGTGGACCGCTTCCCCGTTATATTGGAGATGCGGACACAAAACCGGCAGTACTTTCTTGATCGAAGTCGATCCCTCGAAGCGAATATCGACGTAGTCCTTCTTGAACACGTCCATCAGATCTACGGTTCGAGCATTGAGGTCATCGAAGAAGTTGGAGGTCTGTGGGAACATCTCCGCCAGCGCAGTGTTGCAGCTTTTCTCGAAGCTCATGAACCAAGAAATGAGGCTGCCTACTGGTCCGAAGTTTTGCTGCATCTGTGTAACCATTTCCAGCTGCATCCCAGGTCGGTCTGAAAGAAACTCGAAATGCTCCAAAGTCCCATCAGACGAAAGGCGATGTAGCGAGTACTGCACCGGTATTTTCTGTTGTGGTCTGAGACCATCTGAAATCGGTATGGCAGATGCAAAGGTTTCATAATCATAGAAGTAGAGTGGCCAAACGAGGCCGTTCAAGAATGATTTTATACAATCGATATCGATTTGTGGTTCGCCGCGCTGCGCTGCCAAAAGGACAGGTACCTGCATGAGCGTAACTTCGCTTGGATCAATATCGCTGAGCGCGAGCCGACCATCTCCCAAAAAATCTACAATGCGATTCTTTGATATCCTTGGAAGAAGATAGATCGACATCGCCGGGATATCTGGATTGAAATAAGAAAACGACGCGCACTGGTTATCTCGAGATCCGATCATGCGGCATGAACAACCGCGTTCGTCAATCTCTGCTTTGGCTAGCAGAATCAAGGCGCTTTCCGCGTCAGCCTCAATCGTGCTCAATCGCGTCCTCGCCTCTGTGGTGACGTCGGCGATGGTGAGAAACTCAAGCGGATCTATTGCGCCTCGTCGAACAAAATCCTTCTTCACATGAATTATGTGCGCCCCACGAACTGAGTATCCTGCGCGTTCCGCAACCATGACCTGAAAGGCCGCGTCATCAACGTGATCTGGTCCGGTCGAACTCTTTAGTGAAGTTGATCCCTTGATTTCGTAGATGTCCAAACTTCCATCGGCGAGAGTCCGTACAAGGTCGGCGCGAGCATAAAGTCCATCCGGTGTTTCAAATACCGTCTGAAACTCACACGCCTCGGCGTCAGGCCAGATTGCTACGAGCTGCTTGACGACCTCCTCCACACGATAGCCATCTTGCATGAGCAACTGATCGAATTGGCTCGGCGGCGGAAATCGAACCGCGTCCGGCTTTCGCTTCTTCAACCAAAGCGCCTTGGCGCACTGGCGATATGACAGAAAGTCGGACTTGGTGAGTTGCGTTGAGGTCATGCGAACCAGCATGTTAGAAGGTCACCGCAATTGCAACCATTAGTTTATATCATGAGAGTGCAGCCTGAGGCGAGGTGAATTAACCTGATCGGGATTTATTTGGAACGTTTTTGCAACAGGCGAAATTCTGATTTGGCTGACCCATTTCTGTCAAGAGGCGGAGGAGTTCCATAAAAGGCCACTAGCGCTTTTGTGGAAAGATTAGGACATTGCGATACTGACACTGCGATGACTGAACTTGGCGCATTGATGTCCGTCGGCTGCTTTGGCCTGAGTATCGGGTTTTCGACTACTGCCGTTTAAATCAGATGGAGGTACCTCGGACACGATAGTTCTGGCCCTCTGGAACTTCAAAGGCTGGTCACTTCCGGTCGGACTCTTGCAACGAAGCGAAACCTTGCGGATTATTGGAGCCGCGCCTAGCTTCTTTTGAAGGTTGGTAGAGGTTGGTGCTATGGAGTCTTTCCCCGGATACATTGGAGCACTTGTCATTGGCTTTATCGCTGGGTCAGTGATTTTTTGGAAAATTACGGAAAACGGCGCGAATGATTTGCTGAGACAACAAAGACATCTGAATTTGCAAGACCAGAAACGCTACATGAACGCTATGGCACGCAATTACGCGCAGATAATATTTCCCAGGTGGCCCGACAAGTTCGTCGAAATCGAAGAAGAAGTTTATCAGTATATCAAGTCCATGGTGGAAATGACCAATGACCAGTTGGGCGATATTCTCGACGAAATACACCAGCGAAATCCGCTCATTAGAGACTTCGACAAAATCGGACTTCGTGACTACGTTTTCTACGATGAAGGCTGGCTATCTGCGGAATTCGACGAGTTGGTTACCGCCTATAAGGACTGTCTTGTATATGGCTTGTTTCTCGACTCTGCGATGATTTTGAAAGACGTGCCAAGTGCCGCCAAAAGGTATGACACTTTTACGGCCGACAAAGACGAGCGGTTCATCAAACAGTACGCGCGTGAGTATAAGGACTCTCTGTTTACGCATCGTTGCCTTTCTGCGATGCGTGAATACTCAGCGGTGGATAGAGAACGTTCTGCAATAAGCAGGCGTCTGCACGAGACTGGTGTGGAATTCGAATATGATGTTTTGTTCGGGCGGAACGAACAGCCGGTATTATACAGAGGGGAGGATTTTGAAGTCAGCGCCGTTTACCATGTCGTAGAGCGTTGCCACGGAATTAAATTTTTGGATACCGGCGAATGCGCGGTTCAAAGTGTTTTTTACGATGACGAAAAGGTTTTCGTTAGCTGGGAACGTACCGACGACAAGTTTGAATCACTTGAAGGATATGCGAACCAGATTTGGACCTTGAACACAGCCTATATCACGATCCCGTTCGATTATCACACCGAGAAGAGTAGTCCGTACACGAACTAGATGTCGGAGAGAATCAAGGTCCGGTTCCATGCATTCTCTTTTATTCGCTTTTCGGGATCCAACAGATTCCGAACTGCGCTGTCAGATCGCTCAGAAAGAGCGGAGTGCTCAGGACGCTACTGAGGTCGCAAATAAGTGAAAGATGCGACTTACGGAGCTCCTGTGACTCAGGGAGAGCTATTCAGGTTACTGTCAACTCTGGATCCGGAATGCCATCTACTTCCGTTCCTTCGTGACTTCGAATTGCGTCACATAATCCCGCTAGCAAGTTCTTCAGCGTCATATTGCCAGCGCCAACCGCTTCAATGCTCCGCTCAACCTCTATCGTTCGATCATGCAGCTCTGACCAGGAAATGATCACAATCTTCGTTCTTTGAATTGTGTCTAGGTACCCATCGATGTCTTCCGCGATTGCGCGGTCTATCAGCCTTGGCTTCGTCGCGGTTGCGGCACTCGAAGTTATCTGCCTCGCCATCTCTTGTGGATGCAACAAGAGCCTTTCGATGAAGCGGCCTTTTCGGCTTTCCGGAACCACGTACAGCAAGCCGAGATCTTTCTTGATTTTCGCTCTCTTCTCTTCATTGCGAAGCAAAAAGGCGTATTTCGCTATCTGATCCAAATGAGAGTCGGCGCCAAGCTTGACCTCCAATCCTAGCGCTGCATCGTCGGCAACATAGAACCCATCATGCTGGGTTATCGTGTCGTTTCTTTTCCAGCCAAAGTATGTGGAGATATCTTTATCCACCGACTTCACGATTCCGCTCGGTGAAATCCCGATATGGCTGAAGAGAAGATCAACCAACACTTCGGAAGAAGCGATCGCAAACGCAAGGTTCAAGGCGTGATTGAGTGCAACTTCGTCGCGATGCAGCTTGTCTAAGTTCTCAATGGCCGTTCCCACACGCCTGTAAATTGCTCGTCCAGGCGCGTCGAGAAGCGCGTTGGGAACAATGACTCCGTGATCTGTATGCGTGATTGATTTCTTCGGAAAAGCCTGCACGCCAAGCTTTTTCAAATCCCAATAGTAGTCGTCGACCATATCCCAGTATTTGCTGAACCACGTCATAGTCCCGTCTCTCTTCACAGTCACCGATCAGTAAATGGTAAAAACACATACCGCTACGTCGAGATGACGCAACTGAAAGATCCGGCAGTCAGATATTTGGATATTCCGTCCAGCAAGCGGGATAGAGGCTACCGTCCAAGTACGGGTACATCCGGATCCGGGACCCCGAAAATGTCTAGGGAGTAGGTTCCGGTCTGCGAACTTTTTCTAGCACTTCGTCTTTGTGGCGCCACGGACGAATTCTACTACGCTGATTGCTTGGCCAAGTGAATCGGCCGCGCTCTAAGAGAGTCTCTCACGCGCGCTTTGAACCTGACGTGTCATTCCTCATTCGACGTCCAAAACGCGTGAGCGAGCTTCCTGAGTCCACAGAGGGTCATTCCACGGCGTGTTCTTGGACGGTCCCGGAAGTGCTGATGAGTTCGAGATTATTTGGCCGCCTCTTGCATCGGCTCAATCAACGTCTCACCGAGCGCAGACTAACCGGAAATGTTCAACTCAGCGCAAAGTCAGCAACAAGTGGAACGTGATCGCTGATCTTCGAAGCAACCCAGTCCTGATAAGTGCCGATGGTCATACCTGAACACCGCTCGCGAAGTCCTTCAGACGCAAAAACGTAGTCAATGTGAAATGGGTGAGTTTCGTCCCATCTCCAGAAGAGGGTCGCGGAGGTTTCAGCGCCATGCAACTCGCCGGAACGCTCGTGCCATAAACTTGCCAGCCCAAAATCTAGCAGACGAGTTCTCGCATCTTCGAAGCTTGGTTTGGTTTTCCAAACCGGGTTTGCATTGAAGTCACCTGCAACGATGACATCGTCGATCAACAAGCCGCTTATCTGATCCAATGCATTGATAATCGGACGAACATAATTGGATTTCACCGGAAGCGTCCAAACCCCGACTAGAGTCAGGCGATGTTCGCCGCGCGAAGCTATAGCAGTGAGAACATGCTGGTCCGCCGATACATGAAGTTTCTCCAATGACCAGCCATTGAAACCCATAAGCGCCATACCCTTGGCGCCGGGATTGCCGATCCATTGGACATCAGCATTATCGACTAGCTCAGAGTGCTTTTCCGTGATCTCACATATGACCGCTAGATCTGGAGCAAGAGACTGAAGCGCATCTTGTTTCCTGGCAAAGCCATTAGCGCAATTCCACGACACAAGACGCATTTGCTTTTACTCCGCAACGCACTTGCGCGAAAGGCCACTTCTCAACGGCAGCCGAACGGCCTCGCGCTTCAAATGCTCACCATGTCGTTGTCCCATAGTCCCGTCTCCTTGAAATGTAGATAATCCTCTATCAAGGATGGAATCAAACCGGGACCGGTCCGAACTGCCTCTACGATGAGTCGTCTCCCATGTGGGAGGAGAAGTGGCCCATGATGCGTCCGGGTTGCACGATCGTCGCGGAGCCTCGCCCGCACCTGTTGTCTCTTTCGTCCAGTCCCTGCCAAATGAACTCGGCCTGTGGAAATCCGTTGGCGTGAGAATACCGAACATCCAACCACTCGCGAACGGCTATAAATCGCATCTCACTGTCGTCTCCATCAAATCTGATGAAGCCCGGAACGACTAAATCGACATGCTTTTGCTCCCACATATCCATGTGGGAAATTCGCCAGCGACCCATGAACTTTTGCGCGATCTCATTCATGACGACGAGCGTAGCCGGGTTTATCGAAAAGCAAAATCCGATGACGGTGACAAATCCAGCAGTCGAAACACTCACGACTGCTTCCGGCGTCAAGGGAGGCATTCGGGGCGACCCAAGGTTTGAAACTCGAGACGTTTATGCTCAACTCCGCGCGGGAACACTTAAGTCGAGGACATTGCATTATGAAATTGATGATCACAGCACTCGCCGCTACCAGCATTTTGGTCGGCTGTACGACAATAACAGAACAAAGTGACCTTGAGCGAAATAAAGAAACTGCGCGACAGTTCTATCAAGATTTATGGTTCACCAATAATACAGATGCCTATGCGAAATATGTCGCCGCGACATATGTTGTGCATGATATCGGACCGACGAAAGGCGTGACTGAACGAGCATCCAAGCAAAAAGAGATAGCGGATGTTTTTCACAGCTTTGGCGAGATGACAGGTAAAATTGACTATCAAATTGCCGAAGGCGACAAAGTCGCAACGCGTTGGTTTGTTAGCCTTGAACCGACGAGCGAAGCCCGAGAGATGGGAATGACGAAGGTGGATGGCGTCGCGATTATCAACGTCTTCAGGTTTAATGCTGAGGGACAAATCGTCGAAATTTGGAACCACAGGCACGACGTTGAATTGCCTCGTCCACCAGAAAGCTATCGTGGTGTAGAGGAGTAGCTTTGCTCGCTTATGCCGTTCACGGTTGAAGACCGTTGGCTTAGTCAAGAACGACTGCGTTGAACCTACGCTCATGAACCGAAGCGGAAGCAAATCAAACGCTCCCAATCGGGGGACGACCGGCGACAGGGGGCCAGGCACGCCCAGTCGACAAGCCCTGGCCATCGGGCTCGAACTCGCCAGAAATGGCCGGCTGGGCGCCCAATGCTCCTTACCGACTAAAGTTTCAGTTTGTATGCGATTTCTGTTGCGCACTGGTCTGGCGAAGCGTTCGAAGTATCGACCACGAAGTCATATTTGGTGTTTCGATGGACGCGATCGAATTGCCATCTGACTAACCCAACATCTCGGTCGCCTCTCGCCAGTTCTCTGCTTTCGGCGATTTCGAGATCGCATCGCACCTGAATAAAGTGAACGTCGACGTCCGATAAGAGAGCGAGATACTCATACTGCTCGTCGCCCCAGAAAACGTCATCGACAATTAGATTCAGTCCTTCTGTCGCTAAAGCGGAGACGCAAGCACGCATGCCGCGCATAACTGTGTTTCCATAGGGTCCTGATCGAACCTCGACTTCTGGAGGTTCGCTACCCGCCACAGAATTGAAGTGGAAGGCCTCGGGATGATTTGCATACCTCGGTGGCATCATCTCCAGAAAAGTGTCCATTTTTATGTGAAGGAAAGGCTCAGAACATGCGCGCTGCAAAGCGTTCGCCAACGACGACTTTCCGGCACTACTTGTTCCGTTGAGGATCAACACTCTAGTTTTTGGTGGCATTTTCCCAACCTCAGTCCATTTGATGACGCGCCTTATGTTCGACGCCGGTATTTGACAAGTCACGACGGGAACGGGCAATCCGTGATCAGCCCGTCAAACCAGTAAGTTTGAAAACCGGACGTTCCCTTCAGGGGTAATTACTGGCAAGTTTGGGCCAAACCCGGAAACCGGGTCGCTCGCCTGCCAATGGCCCGCCATTCTCCAAATCGGTCATCCCTATACCGAACATCGACCTGTAAAAAGGCCGAACGCTTCAGATAACCAATGGGCTTGAGGATCTCAGACCACAAGCTGCTCGCGCTACGACGCAAGAAGCTCCAAGAACGCTTGCACTTTAGCACGTTACGCTCTTCTGGAGTCCCAACGTGAGAAGAGAGCCGACAAATCGGATACGGTCGCGCGTATTGCCTCTGACTGCGCTAATTGTTCATCACAGAACCGAAGCGCTTTAGTCCGTTTGGTCTGCGCAGAGCAGAACTCTTCAACATGTGCAATATCGAGCCCTATCGAATGAGCCTTCCATCTCAAGCTGGAACGCTGCCCCTCAACCTCGCTCTCGAGCGAATAGAATTCGCTTTCCAACCCGTACATTTTGTCTTCGAGTTCGAATTGGAGATCAGAGTCCATGCGCGCTGCAGCTAGTGCAGCACGATGTCTTTCCGTCTTGGCGTATCGTTTAGCAAGGTCATCGTAATTGGAAATTGCCGCAGCCATCCAAACGTCAAGAGCCTCGGCTTCGGCTGTCAGCGCGTGCAGCGATACCGTCGCGTCATCATATCTACGTTGAGTTCGCTCCACTTCCCTCAACCAAGCGATCTGAGCTCCCAGCACAGTTAACCGTTCAATTGCCTCATCGCGCTGTTCCGCCTGGGCAAGTGTAAACGTGCCCGCGCCGCCTTCCCACTGTAGATACAAGGATCCGCTCCGGGCTTCACCCGATATGCTCTGGGTCGTGAACAGTGTTTCGAGGGATTTGCGAAGGTGCAGAATGAGTTGATGCTTAGAAATCGAGCCATCAAACCCAACTGAAGTGGAGGAGAGCGTCCCGGTGTCACTCAAAGAGTAAGACTCATGTTTTCCGGACAAACTTCCACCAGTCGACTCAACAATCTGGATTGCCTCAAAAGAGGTCTGGCTTTCACGCACGTACAATCCGCTAATGTCTGCAAAGGCGCTCGTGCCCGAGATGACAAACATCAGCGCAGTGGTCAAAAAGCTGGATATGCGCATAGGTTGCGCTCCTATTGGAACAGATGCCTCCGCGACAGTAAATCTGAAATTCTTAGTATGATGGATATATCCAGAGGTATAATTTACCGAAAAATTCTGTCTTGCGTTCATGCATGGACGTTTGCTTGCTGGTCGGGATGTGAGGCACTTACGCGTCTCCATTGCAGCAGCGTACGTCTGGAAAAACGGAGCTGCGCATCCCGCCCCACCTTCCATTCCCGATTGCAATCATATACACGTCCACCCCGGGTGGGCCGGCACAGCGATAAGGTCTCCGGACCAAAACCTGTGCCCCGTTGCGCATGCTTCGCGGTTTTCCGACGGCCCACCTATTTCTTTTCCAGGTTGCAAACTCGCGCCTCCTCCCTTAGAATATCTATCAGCATCTTTGCATGAAGAGGCTCGGGGCGTCGGAAACCCTGGCAGAGCATGATCCCACCACATGTGCGTTCCAGCACAGAAGATCTTATCGCGACTGCCGCTATCCGTACGCGTATCCGGGACTCCTGGTTCACAGGTGCGCAGGGCGTCGGAAACCCTGGTGAAGCATGGCTGACCTCACCCGCGTGATCACGCGCGGGGCCTGCCGCCTTGCACCAGTCCTTCTGACGAAAGAGCTGAAGCGAGGGCATGGCATGTCGGGAGCGCAGTCAATACCAGACCAGAGCAGGCGCAGCGCGCATGCCGACACGCCAGCGACGGCCAGGGCACTCCCTTCCAAAGGGCTTGTCGGCGACGCGGCCCTTAAAGTGCTGTTCCGCGAAAGCCACAGCCAGATGCTTCGCTTCTGCCGGATACGGATCAGCCATGCTGCAGACGCCGAGGACCTTGTCCAGGATGCTTTCCTGTCGGTGAGACGAGCCTATCCGGACAAGGGGATTGATGAGCTGAGGCCGCTCCTCTTCACGGCCCTTCGCAATCTCACACTGGACTATCTCAAATCAGGCTATGCCAGGCAAAGACGGTCATCGGCCGAGATCGGCGACATGGGTGAGTTCCTCGCATGCCCGCGCTCGGTAACGCCTGAAACCCAGCTGAGAGACACACAGCTTCTGGCGATCGTACAGGCCGAACTGGCAGCGCTCGATCCCCGCAAGCGAGAGGCCCTGCTGCTGAGCCGGCTCGAGCACCTCACCCATAAGGAAATCGCCGAGCGCCTGTCCGTGTCGCCGCGAACCGTGCGGAGCGACATCACTGACGCGATGGCTGTCATTGCCAAAAGCCTTGCGCGTGCCGGTGACCCGGAGCAAGAGACCTGACCTGCGTTTTGCATCGCGTCTCCTCCGGACGCATGCGGTTGCATAGAATGGCCCACGCTCCAACTCGTCTGCTGCCACCTGATCTGAGAGGTTTGACCTGACCAGACAGGAAGGCCTTGCCCCATGGCAATCGCGGGACACGCTCAGGAAACAGACAGCCGCCGGACCGCCATGCTGCGCACGGCCTTCTGTCCGGTCATTCGGGAGGCGCTCGATGCGCCTGACACAATCGAGATCATGGCCAATCCCGATGGATCGGTCTGGATCGAAAGGGCTGGCGTCGGCATTGTGGTGTCAGACCACACGCTCGAGGCGTCCGACCGCGAACGTGTCATCCGCCTCGTCGCCTCCGGGGTGGGGGAAGCGGCAAGCCGCGCCTCCCCGATCGTCTCTGCCGAACTCCCCGGCAGCGGCGAGCGGTTTGAAGGGCTTCTCCCACCTGTTTCGACGGCGCCGTGTTTCTCGATCCGCAAGCCTGCGACCACGCCTTTCGATCTTGACGATTATGTGGGGCAGGGCGCTCTGTCACCGACACTCTGCGCGGCGCTCAGGGAATCTGTCGCATCGCACGCCAACATCCTGGTCGCGGGCGGGACCTCATCCGGCAAGACGACGTTCACCAATGCGCTGCTCGCCGAGCCGGCTCTTGCCGGTGACCGGATTGTCATTCTTGAAGACACGCGCGAGCTCAGATGCGCTGCGCCCAATAGCGTCCAATTGCGCACCCATCGCGGCAGCGTCAGCCTGCAGCATCTGGTGCGCTCGACCCTGCGCCTGAGGCCTGACCGAATCATTGTCGGCGAGGTGCGCGGGGCTGAAGCGCTGGACCTCCTGAAGGCCTGGAATACCGGCCATCCGGGCGGGATCACGACGCTGCATGCCAATTCAGCACGGGGTGCCTTGCGACGGCTGGAACAGCTGACGCTTGAAGCAACCAGCCGCGCGCCGTGTGATCTGATTGCGGAAGCGATTGATGTCGTCGTCTTCATGAGCCGCACGGGCGGCCAGCGCCGGATCGAGGAGGCGCTGCGCGTCACCGGATTTGATGGCGACGGCTACCAGACCGAGCCGCTTATCTCCCGCTCCCTTTCCCTCGTCACACAAGGAGACAAGACATGACGCTCTACAATCATATCAGGGTGGCAAACCGGACGGTCCAGATCGCGGCCTGTGTCGCCTTAGGCATGGTGCTTGCGACACCTGCCCATGCCGCCGGATCGGGCATGCCCTGGGAGGGCCCGCTCGACCAGATCCTGACATCGATCGAGGGGCCGGTCGCGCGCATCGTTGCGGTGATCATCATCACGCTGACCGGCCTGACGCTGGCCTTTGGCGAGACCAGTGGCGGTATGCGCAAGCTGATCCAGATCGTGTTCGGCCTGTCGATCGCGTTTGCGGCGACGAGCTTCTTCCTCACCTTCTTCTCGTTTGGTGGCGGAGCGCTGATCTGATGGCCGAGGGTTTTGAAATCCCGCTGCATCGCTCGCTGACCGAGCCGATCCTGATGGCAGGCGCGCCGCGCGCGGCCGCCATTGCCATCGGGACACTCGCGGCAGCCCTTGCGCTCGGCCTCAGGCTCTGGATCCCGGGCCTCCTCATCTGGGTGATCGGGCATTCGGCAGCGGTGTTCATGGCGCGCTCTGATCCCGATTTCATGAGCGTGGCGAGCCGCTCCACACGGCACAAGGCGCATCTGTCATGCTGAACCTCAGGGAATACTCAGAAACCCCGACATTGCTGGCCGACTATCTTCCCTGGGCCTGCCTGGTTGCACCCGGTGTCGTCCTCAACAAGGATGGCAGCTTCCAGACAGTGTTCAGATATCGCGGCCCGGATCTGGAAAGCTCCACGGATGAGGAACTCGTCTCGATCCATGCCCGCGTCAACAATGTGCTGCGCCGGTTCGGCTCAGGCTGGGCGCTCTTCTTCGAGGCGCAGCGCGGGCCGGTGCATGATTATCCGATTTGCGATTTCCCGGACGCGGCCTCCTGGCTTGTCGATCAGGAACGCGCACTGCAGGCAGAAGGTGAGTGGCAGGAGACTACGCACCGCGATTTTGCCAAGAACCAAGCCGGCTTCGAGAGCCATTACTATCTGACCCTCTTATGGCTGCCGCCTGCGGATGCCACGGGCCGCGCCGAACAGGCCCTGATCACCCGCGCAGAGAGCGAGGAGGCTGCAACCTGGCGCCACCGGCTGGAGACCTTCCAGCAACAGTCGGACAGGGCCCTGGACCTGCTGGAGACGTGCCTTGCAGAGATTTACCCGCTCACTGATGACGAGACGCTGACCTATCTCCATTCGACCGTATCGACCAGGCGCCATCCGGTTGTGACGCCGGAGCTGCCGGTCTTCCTTGATGCGATCCTGGCCGATGAGCCATTCGCCGGCGGCCTCGAGCCGATGATCGGCGAGGCGCATTTGCGCACGCTGACAATACTTGGCTTTCCGGCCTCGACGCTGCCGGGCATGCTCGACGAGCTCAACCGGCAGGGCTTTGCCTATCGCTGGGTGACGCGGTTCATCGCGATGGACAAGGCCGAAGCCGAGAAGGTCCTCGCCAGGAAGCGCCGCCACTGGTTTGCCAGGCGCAAATCGATCGGCGCGGTTCTGCGTGAGACACTGTTCAATGAACAGGCGGCGCTCCTCGACACGGATGCCGATAACAAGGCGGCCGATGCTGACGCGGCGCTCCAGGAACTCGGATCCGATCTCGTCTCCTATGGCTATGTCACAACGACCATAACCGTCGCTGACACGGACCGAAGAACCGTCGACGAGCATATCCGTGTCGCCGAGCGTATCGTGAATGGCCGGGGTTTCACCGCCATCCGCGAGACGCTGAATGCGGTCGAGGCCTGGCTCGGTTCCCTGCCGGGGCATGCTTATGCCAATGTCCGCAAGCCCATCCTGCATACGCTGAACCTCGCCCATATGGTCCCGCTGTCGGCCGTCTGGGCGGGTGAGGCCGAGAACCGCCACCTTCAGGCCCCAGCCCTGATCCAGGCGCAGACCGACGGCACGACGCCGTTCCGTCTCAACCTGCATGTCGGCGATGTCGGCCATACGCTGGTCATTGGTCCGACAGGGTCGGGCAAGTCAGTCCTTCTCTCCCTGCTGGCGCTGCAATGGAAGCGCTATGCTGGCGCCCAGGTGTTCATCTTCGACAAGGGCCGGTCTGCCCGCGCAGCAACGCTCGCCATGGGCGGCGCGCATGTGGATCTCGGTGGCTCACAAGCGCCGGGTCTCCAGCCCCTGCGCGACATTGACACAGACAGGGGCGCAGGCTTCGCTGCCGACTGGCTTGCAGGCCTTTGCGCGAATGAAGGCGTCGCCATGACGCCGGACCTGAAAGCCAGTCTCTGGGAAGCCGTCCGCTCGCTTGCCAGCGCGCCGGAGGCTGAACGCACCCTGACCGGCCTGACCCTGATGCTGCAGGACGAGACCCTCAGATCCGCCCTGCATCCGTTCACGCTGGACGGCCCGCATGGCCGCTTGCTCGACGACGACCATGAGAGGCTCAGCCTCACCGATACGGTCTGTTTTGAAATGGAAGAGCTGATGCACCGACAAGGCGCTGTCGCGCCTGTGATCACCTGCCTGTTCCACCGGCTCGAAGCGCGGTTCAATGGGCGGCCGACACTGCTCATCCTCGACGAGGCCTGGCTGTTCCTCGATGACGCCCTGTTCGCTGCACGTATCCGCGAATGGCTGAAGACCTTGCGCAAAAGACAAGTCGCAGTCGTGTTCGCGACGCAAAGCCTCGCCGACATTGCAAATTCTTCAATTGCGCCAGCTTTGGTGGAGTCCTGTCCCACGCGCATCTTCCTGGCTAATGAACGCGCCCAGGAACCACAATCGAGAGAGACCTATCAGCGGTTCGGGCTCAACAGCCGCCAAGTCGAGCTGATTGCCCGGGCGACACCGAAGCGCGACTATTTCTACCAGTCACCGCTCGGATGCCGCGTGTTCGACCTCGGCCTCGGCCCCATCGCGCTCGCCTTGTGCGGCGCTGGCTTCCCGGAAGACCAGCAGATTATGGACCGTGTCTGGGCCGAGACGGAGGGCGATGGCTTTGCCGAATGCTGGCTGCACGAGAAAGGCCTGCCCTGGGCCGCCGACCTGCTCGCCCACTGGCCGGGCCAGGATCCGGGCGCGCAAGGCGCGCTCATCCCATCCCATGCCCTGGCAGCAGAATAGGAGTCCCCGATGAAACGCCTTCTCGCCTCTGTCGTTCTCTGCGCCGTGCCGCTCTCCGCGGTCCTTTCGCCACCGGCGAGCGCACAGCTGGCCGTCCATGACCCGGCCAATCACGTCCAGAATGTTTACCAGGCCGTGCGCGCCCTGCAGCAGGTCGACCAGCAGGTCCAGCAGCTCACCCATGAGATCGCGATGCTGGAGAACATGGCCCGTGATCTGGAAAACCTGCCGGACTCGATTGCGGGCGACATCCTCCGGCGCATGCAGCGCATCGAGGCGCTGATGGGCGATGCCGAAGGCATCGGCTACAGGGTCGAAGAGATCGAACGCGCCTACGATCAGGCCTATCCGGAAGACTATGGCGACATGCCGCCTGGGCATGGCGTCCTCGTCGATGAGGCCCGTGCCCGCTGGCAACAGTCGCGCACCGCGTATCGCGAGAGCCTTGCCGTCACGGCGCAGGTCGTCTCATCGGCGCGCGAGGATTCTGACAGTCTGGGCCGCCTGATCGCGGGCAGCCAGGCCGCTGCCGGCAATCTCCAGGTCCTGCAGGCGGGCAACCAGATCCATGCACTGCAGGCCGAGCAGCTCATGCAGATGGAAAGCATGATGGCGGCGCATTACCGCGCCGAGGCGCTGGAACGCGCGCGCCAGCTCACCGAGGCGGCACGCGGCCGGGCCCGCACTCAATCCTTCCTGGAGAACTGAGGGCCCCATGGACGTGATCGACAGTTTCCTTGCCACTTTCATCACCTATATCGACAGCGGGTTCGGCCTGCTGGCGGGTGATGTCGCCTATCTCTCGACCACGCTTATCGCGATCGACGTGACGCTGGCCGGCCTGTTCTGGGCCCTGTCCCCGAACACGGACGTGATCGCCGGGCTCCTGAAGAAAGTGCTCTATGTCGGCTTCTTCGCCTACGTCATCGGCAACTTCTCCATTCTCGCAAATATCGTGTTCGACAGTTTTGCCGCGCTTGGCGTGAGAGCGGGTGGCAGTGCGATGACGGCAGACGATCTCCTGCGTCCGGGCTTCATTGCCGGCGTCGGCCTCGAGGCGGGCGAGCCGCTGCTTGATGAAATGTCGGACATGCTGGGGCCGGTCAGCTTCTTCCACAATTTCATCATGATCGCCGTCATGTTCATTGCCTGGGCGGTGATCATGGTCTCCTTCTTCGTGCTCGCCGTACAGCTCTTCATCACCATCCTCGAGTTCAAGCTGACAACGCTGGCCGGGTTCGTGCTTGTGCCCTTCGCGCTCTGGAACAAGACCACGTTCCTGGCTGAACGCGTGCTTGGCAATGTCATCAGTTCTGGCATCAAGCTCATGGTGCTCGCCGTCATTATCGGTATCGGCTCGACCCTGTTCGGCTCGGTGACGGATGCGTTCCGGACCGGCGAGGATGTGACCCTGGCGCAGGTCATGGGCACTGTGCTCGCCAGCATTGTCTTCTTCTGGATGGGCATCTTTGCGCCCGGGATTGCGTCGGGCCTGATTTCCGGGGCGCCGCAGCTCGGCGCGGGCTCTGCCGTCGGCGCCGTCGCCGGTGTGGCCGCCGGGACTTTTGCTGCGGGGCTCGGCACACGGGCGGCTGTCGGCGCTGTCGCGGGCGGCGCATCGTCTGCCGTCAAAGCCGGCGCCTCCATGGCCGGTGCGGCGCGCACGTCCTATACGCTTGGGTCAGTTGCATCAGGCGCGAGTGGCGCAGGCGCGGTGGCCGCCGGCATGGCCGGCATGGCCCGCGCGGGCGGTGACGCCGTTCGCCGCGCGGCCAGCCGGCCGGCCAGGTCCCTGAGCGAAGCTTACCAGCGCGGCAGCCAGGGCGCCTGGCGCGCCACGGGCGGCGCAATGACAGGCGAAGCTGCTCCCGCCTCACAGTCATCCCAGCAAAGCCCCGGCTGGGCGCGGCGCATGCAGATGCAGCAGCGCGTCACGCATGCAGGACAGATGGCAGCGCACAGTCTGCGCGAAGGCGATCGCGGCGCGTCCGGCGCGTCTCCCAAACTGAATGACAAGGAGGACTGAGCCATGGCCTTCAGGCGATCTTCCACGACCTATGGCAAGGGCCCGTTTCCGGAGACGCCTTACCAGAAGGCCGGTCAGGTCTGGGACGAGCGGATCGGATCGGCCCGGGTCCAGGCAAAGAACTGGCGGCTGATGGCGCTTGGGTGCCTGGCTTTGAGCTTCATGAGTTCCGGCGCCATGGTCTGGCGGAGCCTTCAGTCCACGGTCACGCCCTATGTCGTCGAGGTGGACGGGACGGGCGCGGCCCGCGCGGTCGCCCCGGCAACCGAGCGCTATGTGGCGAGCGATGCCCAGATCGCGCACCATCTTGCGAACTTCATTGCCCATGTCAGAGGGCTTTCGGCGGATCCGGTCGTCGTGCGCGAGAACTGGCTGCGCGCCTATGATTTCGTCACGTCCCAGGCCGCCATCACGCTCGATCAGTACGCCCAGGAGAATGATCCCTTCGCTCAGGTCGGCCGCCTGTCTCGCACGGTCGATGTCATCAGCGTCGTGCGCGTCTCCGATGACAGTTTCCAGGCCCGCTGGATCGAGAAGACCTATGAGAATGGCGCCCTCGTGAAGGCCCAGCGGTTCACCGGCCTGTTCTCCATCATCACCCAGCCGCCCACTGATGCGGCAACGCTCCGCGCCAATCCC
>TARA_R110000850_G_scaffold213077_3_pt1 | contig 16622 bp, 7 predicted proteins | sample TARA_R110000850 | Tara Oceans TARA_R110000850 (sample SAMEA4397586) | marine metagenome | biome: Polar Biome; feature: [SRF] surface water layer (ENVO:00010504); material: water (ENVO:00002006), including particulate matter (ENVO:01000060) such as... | depth 5 m | reverse complement strand
CAGGCTGGAAATTAATTGTGGGAGGGCGCTTCAGCGCGCGAAGGGGTCAACGCGATTCTGTAGTGGCATGGAGCGCCCTTATCCCGGCTGGGTGTCTCAGTGCTTGGTTTTAGATGGCTCTTTAGGTAGCTCTGCGGCTAACGCGTTGGCGTAGGCGGTACGAGCGGTTTGAAAGATCGCTAGCTGCTGGTTGAGCTTTTCGATCTCGGCATCGGTGACGCGCAGGTTCACCACCTGGCTGCGGGCAGCCTCGGAAAGCTCCGCCAGGTTGTACTCGGTGCCATCAATGGTAATGGTCTGGGGTTCGTCTGCCATGAGTCGTTACTCCTTTGTTTACATTCACCTGAGGGTGTTATCGCCCTTTTAGCTGCCTACTAAAACGCCGATTAAATAATCGGCACAAAAGGCACACAGCCCGCTAGCGCAAGACTAAACAGGCCGACCAGCAGTGTAACCCTCAATGGGTAGCCGCCGTTTTTTTCTTGGCCGCTGGCTTTTTCTTCTTCGGTAGCTCTTCCCCCAGGGCACGGGCGTAGGCGGTACGAGCGGTTTGAAAGATCGCCAGCTGCTGGTTGAGCTTTTCGATCTCGGCATCGGTGACGCGCAGGTTCACTAGCTGGCTGCGGGCAGCCTCGGAAAGCTCCGCCAGGTTGTACTCGGTGCCATCAATGGTAATGGTCTGGTTTTCATCGGCCATGATTACTTACTCCTTTGTTAAAACGTTGGGTACCACAAAAGCCATGTTCAAAGGGGCAACGGTTAATCGAAATCGAACATGAGGTCGTCATCATCCATGCCATCGAGCACGCTATCAAGGTTTTCCGGTACTTCCTGGATAGCGCCGTGTTCAGCGTGGAACTTTGCGCGATCTGCCAGTTGGTTAAGCTGACCCATGGAGAACATCTGGGCATAGGCAAGCGCCATGGGCGCGCCCTTCAAGGTGGCGAACACATCGGCTTCCAGGTTGATAAGCGCCGCTTCATTGATACGGTAGAGACCGTTCACCGTTAACGGCTCCTGCCCTTCGCCCCGCTCAATGGTCAATGGCCACTGCTCAATCACTCCGGCACGCTGTAACGCATCGCAGGCCTGCTGGGTAGCCGCTCGGTTACGATCGCACTGGGTTAAAAAATCCAGAGTTTGGGCGGCGGTGCCCGCCAGCTTGCCTTCGTCATCAAACAGGGCGTCACCCTGGTTCTCACTGAGGTGATCTGCGTCGATGGCGAAGACTTTTTCCCCCGGCTGTTCGCTGTTGGCCAAGGTAAAGGGGTAACCGCGCAGGCTGGCGGGCACATAGGTGCCCAACCATTTGCCATTGGGGGCCACATAAAGGTTCCGCTCGCCCACCCCCAGCAACACCATGGGCTGGAAGTGCTCGCCCTCTTTGAGCAACACCACCACATAGTGGGGCAACAGTTTGGGCAGTTCCGCCAGCAGAATTCCCGCGACGTTTAGCTGATCCGCAAAGTGGTAACCATCCCTGGGCAAGTAACCAAGGCCCGCGTGCTGGCTAGGGGAAAGTGCGATCCATTGGGGCATAACAACTCTCGACTCAAAAGGCATTAATTCATTGTGGCCGCCAGTGTAACAAAAAACCCCCGGCCGAGGCCGGGGGTTTTAGGTACGCTACCTATCTATTGATAGGTATCCTTCTCAGTAATTTCTGACCATTAGACTCCACGATCACAGTAAACGCTTGTTTACCCCCACAGCCCGTCATCGGCCGGCACGACCACCCGCCCCTCGTCATAGCCGGAGCGCAGGTAATGACCCAGAGGCTCGACACTGGCCTCGGCGATGTCCGGGTTAGCCTCAAGGTATTCGCTCTGGTCGAACCATGCCGACGGGTCGCGCCCCTCCTGCCAGCCCCAGGCCTGGTAGTGCTGGTAGCCACTGTCCAGCTCGCCGCGCTGGATCGCCGCATCAACGTCCGCGTTAGCCTCGCGGTAGCCGCGCTCGTCGAACAGCGCATTGGGCGAACGTCCTTCGGCGGTTCCATAATCACGGTAGTGGGCAAAGGCGTCGATGTCGCCCGCCGCCACCGCTGCGGCGACATCGGGGTTGGCGGCCAGGTAGAGCGCCCGGTCGAAATTCATTGCCGCAGGGTCGCCCAAGCGCCCCTCGTCAGCCCCATAATGTTGGTAGTGCCACTCCCCACTGGGAATGTCGCCGGCCGCCACCGCAGCCGCGACGTCAGGGTTGGCGGCCAGATAGAAGGCCTCATCGAAGCCACTCGGCTCAATCAGTGCCGGCGCCTTGGCAAGCATGACACGATCATCGAAGCGTAACAGTTCGATGCCTTTCAGCGTGTCGCTGCCCAGGCTACCGGCATTGACGATCAGGCTGCCGTCATCGGCATAACGGAACGTGGCTTCGCCAGCGTCGAGTGCAAAGCGCGCAATATCGACGCCACTGCCACCATCGAGGGTATCGTCGCCTTCACCGCCAAATAGCCTGTCGTCGCCCGCATCACCATAAATCAGATCGTCGCCGCCCTGCGAGCCGACCAGATCACGCCCACCACCGCCATGCAGTTCATCGTCACCGGCGCCGAGCACAATGGTCTGCGCCGCATCGTCGGCGCTCACCACATTGTTGCCGGCACCGCCACTGAGGGTGGTCGCGCCGATGATGCTGGCGAAGTCGATGTTATCGAGCTGGATCCGGTTGCCGCTAGGCAACGCGCTGGCATCGATGACGAACGCCTCCTGATGATCCGAGGCTGCGTCATCGACGATGCCGGTGATCAGGATCGGCGTGTTCGTTGAAGCACTGCCGCTGTCGTTGAGGACGAGCGTGCGAATGTCCAGTAGCGTGCTACCGGGCCGGCTGGCGAGCCACTGGCTGGCCACGCCGGTCTGGTCGGTCAGGTTGCCGGGTTGCTTGGCATCGATGCTGCCAATCAGGTCAGCCAGTGCCTGCTGAGCATCGACGGCGCTGCGCGCCCCCTGATTGACCAGACTGACGCCGCCCGGCAGCGTGGCCGTCACCTCGTTAGCATTGCCGCTATTCTCGACCAGCTTGGTGCTGCCCGGGGTATTCCCGGTGTTGATGATCGTCTCACTCACCGAGGGCAAACCTGAAGGCATGTCCGGTTGCGACACAGGCTCGGAGACCTGGATCGGGCCGGGGGACGGATCGGGATCGGGGCTCGGCGACGTCTCCTCGACGTTGGTCACCGTCACCGCCAGGGTGTGGGCCGTTTGATCCGTGCCGTCAGCAGCCGCGACGGTCACCTCGTAGACGTTGTCGGTGTTCTGGTCTTTCGGGCTCTCGAAATCCGGCGCGCCGGTAAACGTCAACGCCCCGCTGTTGGCATCCAGCGAGAACAACGCCGCATCGGCGCCGCCGGTGATGCTGTAGACCAGCGTATCGCCCTCGGCGTCGGTAGCAGCCAGGGTGGTCACCGCCGTGGTGTTCTCGTCCATGCTCAACTTGCCAGGCGTGGTGAACACCGGTGCGTCGTTGACGCCGACGAGCGTCACGGTAACCGAATCATCGGCATCGGCCAGCGCGCCGCCACTGCCCTGCGCCCCGCTATTGCCATCACTGAAGCGATAAGCGATCTCGGCACTGGCCGGCGGCACGTCGCTGCCGTTGGCATAGGCAATCTGCTGCAGCGCGCTATTGACCCGCGCCGACGTAGCGTTGCCATTGAAGGTCAGCGTCAGCATGCCGCCGCTGTTGGTAGTCACGGTGCCGATAGTGGTAGCGCCAACGTCCAGGTCGCCCCCCTCGGTCAGCGCCCCCAGCTTGCCGGTGGCGAAAAAGCCGTCGTCGGCATTCTTCCCGCCCTGGCGGGCCAGGGTCAGGGTGGCACCGGCATAATTGCCCGCGCCGCCGTTCGCGGCATCGAGTTCGGGGTCTGCAATAGTGGCGTTTCCATCCAGCACAACGGCGGATCCGCCCTCGATGAAGCTCGGCGTGGCGTCGACGCCGGTGAAAACGGGCGCATCGTTGACGGCTTGAATACCCACCGTCACCGTCGAAGTGGCGGAAACGGCGCCATTGCCGCCGGCGGCGTCCCGCACCGTCACCGACACCTCACGGCTCGTTTCCGAGGGCGTATCGCTGGTGTTCTGATAGGCGAGATTGCTCAGCATGGCATCCAACGCTTCGCCCAGGCCCGGCTTAGCAGCACCGGTGAGCGACAGCACCAGGTCAGCCCCGTTGGTGCCGCCCGACACGTCAGCCACCTTGACGGCTGCCGTGCCCGCGTTGCCGTCATCATCCCAAAAGAGTTCCGAACCGACCAGCGTCAAACGACCATCACTGCTTTCCTGAAGGGATAGTATGTCCTCGCCGGCGGCAGCGCCCCCCGCTATGGATACCGTCAGCGCGCCGCCATTGAAATCCGTACTGTCCACGTCGCTGACGGTGGCATTGCCCCCCATATCCAGACGCACGGGCGCGCCCGCCTCGGTAAAAGTCACCGAGTCGCCGTCCAGGCCGCTCAACACAGGCGGGTTGGGCGTTACCGCAATCGTGAAACTACCCGACGATGTCGCGTCTCCGCCGTTCAGCGTGCCGTCCCCATCGTTCAGCTCCAGCGTGAAGGAGCGGTCGCCGAGCCCCGAGGGGGCCTCGTAGGTCAGCGCGCGAATCAGCTGCTGAATAGTCGCATCCGTCGCATTGGCGTTGAGGGTGATGTTGAGCGCACTCCCCCCCTGGCCGTCGCTGGTACCATCGACCGTGCCGATGTTGGTACCGCCAACGGCGATTGTTTCTCCGGCGCTGATCGCACCATCACCCCCTGCGGTGACTTTGATGCCATCCAGCCCCCAGCTACCGTTGGTCGTGCCGGTGTTCTGGGCCAGGGTCAGGGCACCGCCATTGTAGTCGGACGAGTCGATATTGGAGAGGGTCGCATCGTCGAGCCCGGTCACGTTGACGGCGCCGCTACCGGCCGTCACCTGGCTGGACGTATCGCCGAAGACCCCACTGACCGACGGGGCGTCGTTGACCGCAGTGATATTGATCGGCACCGAGCCCATGGATACATCGCCGGAGCCATCGTTGTCGTTGACACTGAGGGATAGTGTCGCGGCACCCACACCGTTGACATCCTGCGCCGGGGTATAAATGACGTTCGAGGGCGTATCGAGGTATGAATTGATATTGGACGCGGAACCGGTGAGCACCACGCTCGACGTACCATTGCCGGATGCCGTGACCGAATACCCCGAGGGATTCGCCAAACCGATGGTGCCTGCCGAAACGGCAAGTGTTACCGAGATCGAGGCGCTATCGGGATCGACCAAGCTACTTGCCGAAATGTCGAGATTACCGGGCTGATCTTCGTTGATGGCAATCCCCGCCGGCAAATTGCTGACCGTCGGCGCATCGTTGGTCGGCGTGATACCGACCGTGATCTGATTGGTACCGCTTGCCACATCCGTGCCGTCGCTGAGCGTATAGTCGAGCGTCACCGAGCCAGACGGGGCATCGGAGCCATTCTGATAGGTCAACCGCTGCAGAACGTCGTTGACCAGCGAAGTCGTCGCCACGGTACCTGACGACGTGAAATTGATCGTCAACGCGCCACCGCTCTGGGTGTAGGTCGCGAACGTCTGTCCACCAGATTGCAGATCGCCCCCGGATACCGTGAAGGAGGCACCGCTGGTGTCGAATCCCAGGCTATCCTCGGCATTGGCGCCACCGTGGCGGGCGATAGCCAGCGAGGCACCGCTGTAATTGCCATTGCCGCCGTTGAGCGCATCCAGTTCGATATCGGCGATGGTGACGTCCGCGTCGAGAACCACCGCAGTGCCACCCTCGGTATAGCTGGGAGTGGCATCCAGATTGACGAAGACCGGCGCATCGTTGACGGCGGCTATGTCGATGTTGCCGCTGCCGACCTGTGGGTTCACCGTGCCGTCGTTGGCATTGAGTGTGAAAGTCGCGGCATCGTTGCCATTGACGTTCGCCGCGCCGGTGTATTGAACGTTGCTGGTAGTATCCAGGTAGGTGTTGATATCGGCAGCCGAGCCGGCCAGGGTCAATGACCCAGTGCCCGAGCCGCCGACGGTCACTCCCCCGCCGCTGGCCGCTGTGAAGGTACCAGCGCTCGCCGCGAGGGTTACGGTCAGGCTGTCGCCATCGACATCCGTCAGCGTCAGCGTCGAGAGATCGAAATTGCTCGCCGTGTCTTCGGTGACCGTCACGTCAGTGGGCACGTCGCTAGCCGTAGGCGCATCATTGGTCGGCGTGATACCGACCGTGATCTGATTGGTACCGCTTGCCACATCCGTGCCATCGCTGAGCGTATAGTCGAGCGTCACCGAGCCAGGAGGGGCATCGGAGCCATTCTGATAGGTCAGCCGCTGCAGAACGTCGTTGACCAGCGAAGTCGTCGCCACAGTACCTGACGACGTGAAATTGATCGTCAACGCACCACCGCTCTGGGTGTAGGTCGCGAACGTTAAACCACCGGATTGCAGGTTGCTACCGGATACCGTGAAGCCGGCACCGCTGGTATCGAATCCCAGGCTATCCTCGGCATTGGCGCCACCGTTGCGGGCAATGGCCAACGAGGCGCCGCTGTAATCGCCATTGCCGCCGTTGAGCGCATCCAGTTCGGTATCGGCGATGGTGGCATCTGCGTCGAGTAACACTGCAGCATCGCCCTCAATATAGCTAGGCGTAGCATTCAGATTGGAGAAAGCCGGAGCGTTGTTGGAGGGAGTGATAGTGGCCTGGAAATAGAGATCGAAGTCGTTTTGAGCCGCCCCATCCGCATACATGATGCCGCCCGTATAATCTCCATTCGAGCCGGCATCACCGTTATGTTCCATCCCCCAGTCCGGAAAACTCCCCGAATCATGCCGTAATTCGAATGTATAAATGGAACCGTTCGTGACACTGATCGGTGAATTCAGTGCCACTGTCTGGAAATGATAGTCCTGGTTATTAGAGTCCACGGAAACGGTAAACGTCTGGGAGGTCAAAGAACCACCGACGACGCCATCGCCCGAATAGACGTTGAGGGTCACGTTTCCCCCCACCTCCCCAGCAACGACCGCGATACTCGTCAGGTCGCCGCTGGCAGTGGCCGTGAACGACTGGGAAAATGTCACTCCCGTGGCATTCGTAAGCGCACTGCTATAAGCATTGCCAGGATTATTCTCGATGACAGTGGCCAGATCGTGGCTATAGCTTGCCATAGCGGCTTCGGAAAACACCGAACCGGCCGTCACCGCGCCCACGGCACGATCCAACACCCAATCCCCCGAAGTACCGATCACGGTTGTCGAGCCCGCCACGTTCTTCCCCGTCAGATCGGCAAATCCCGCGAGAAAATCGCTTCCTACCTGACCGGCAGCGACGCAACATCCGTACAGCAGTATGTCGGCCGTCTCCGACAGGGCTTTACCCCAGGTCGAGAGTTCCTGGCTGGAGGCATACAATGCCCCCAGGGTCAGCTCGGTCTGACCCAGGGTGAGTTGTCCCTCACTGCCATGGCAGACGATATGCAGGCTCTCCAGATGCGAGTATCGCGACAGAACCTCGGTCATCCATGGAATCGTAATTCGCGACCCTGGCACAATATGAACGGCCGTATCATCGTCAATGTCGCGAATCAGGGCTTCATAATCCGCCACCTCGCTGTCGATGAATACGACTCGGCGAGTGCCGCTGGTGGCTCCCGCCTTCGGAGCATTGAAAACGTGACCGCCCTGCACAAGAGTCGCGATACTCATCTTTTCACCCCTATCTACCATGAGTCACCAACGCACCGGTGGCGGGCAACTTTGTCTTGGATACTAAGACGCCACTCGCCTTCGTTACCTACGATGGTGAGTGGCAATGCATCATAAAACTGACATCATTAGTTTCTGGGTGGATAAAGCCCTTCGGTCGCCATGCAATGGGTCAATGGCGTGACTGGCCCACGAATATTGAAAGCGTTCGAGTTCCCGGTTAAACCGACATTGATATTGCCGCCACTGAGAGCCACATCAAACCCCTCCATCGTGACTGGGCTGCCCGTTCCAGATCCGTAAATGTTGGCCTCATCAGCGACTTGAAACGAATTTTTCGCCACTGTCTGGAAATGGGAGTTTGAGGCCGAAGGTGTGGGCGATGCACCATTACCGTCATAAGCCTTCAGCGAAGCGCTGATGGCTGCCGAAGAGAGAGTCGCCGTATGGTTGTGTACCGGCATTTCGGCAACCGACAAAGTATGCGTTTCCCAACCTTGATACTGGCCCAGTCGCATGAGCGACAAACCGTTGCCCTGGCCAGTCCCTACAGGCGAACGTCCCCGCATGTCCGGAACAGCGAAAGAGGATCTGCAATCCCCTCCCCATTCGCATCCCAGAAGAGAAAACAGCGCCTGATTTGACGAAACGGAAAGCGTCTGTCCTGCCAACTCGATATAGTTCACCGGACAAAAGTTGGCAGCCGTCGCGCAGACCGATCCAATATAGACCGAATCAGGCGGACCGCAGGTAGCCTGAGCTTGGGAGACACCGCCAATTGCGCCGATAATGGTCAGCAACGCGAGGGGGGCTCGACCGATTATCCATTGTTTTTTTGAACGCTCTTTTTGCACATCCTTCCCCTTTTATAAAAAATAACAACTTATTATTAGAATCAGCAACTTACTAACCTCGCTGGTTAGCTAATCGCAGACATTATCAGCAGGCTTGGTTGGTACTTTTCTTTCCACACTTTCTCGTCTACCTGTACTGAGAAGACATCACCAGCCGATGACCAGCTTTCTCATACTAGGATATTAGCGAGTAATACCTAGGAATGACAGCCATCTCAGCGACGAAAAGCCCCCTTTTTCGAAGGCATATCGTTACTTTAAATCGGTAAACTAAATTTGTATGACTCATCATGCTTAAATAAAAAATTAGCCATCAAACAAAATCTGCGAAACCGCTATCCTATGGCCCATACGACAATCTGGGCTACAGCGGCTCGACGCCGACCTGGGCGATGTTCGGGTTGGCATTGAGCTATAGCCGTTCAGCGTAGGCAGACTCGCGGGACGACTCTGCCCTGGGGCCTGGGTCAGTAGGATGGGGGCGTCGAGCGCATTCCAAGGTCGTTTCCATGCGATCCTAAACGATAGACGCTGTTCACTGTTGGCCAGGGTAAAGGGGTAACCAAGCAGGCTGGCGGGCACGTAGCGTAGCTGCCCAACCATTTGCCATCGGGAGCCACATACAGGTTCGCTCCCCCAGCAGCACCATGAGTTGGTAGTGCTCGCCCTCTTTGAGCAACACGACGACATAGTGGGGCAGCAGCTTGGGCAGTTCCGCCAGCAGAAGTCCCGCAACGTTTAGCTGATCCGCAAAGTGCTAATCACCCCGGGGTAAGTACCCCTGGGCCGCGTGCTGGCTGGGGGAAAGCGCGATCCATTGGGGTATAACGACTCTCGATTCACAAGATATTAGTAGTGGTGGTCAGTGTAACGACAAAAACCGGCGCCGGGGCCGGGGGTTGGTCAGTGGCATAGGTTAGGCATTTGCCTTACTTAACATCAAAGAGAGGGCCAGTCACGGTTGGTGCTGAGGGTCATCACCTTGCCGGTGTCGCAACGCCAGGCACCCCATCACTCCGCCGCGTAGCTTCCGCGTAGGGTATCCAGCCGTTTACGGCGGTTGGGCTGCTCGCCCTGACCGTCGAGTACTACGATCTCGCTACCCGGCAGGCACGGCTCAACCCGGTTACGCAGCCACTCGGCAATCGACCAGGTGCGGTTAGCGGCGTTCTGGTAGTCATAGTCGTCCACTTGCACATCCCACAGTCTCGCGCACTACCAGGCGGATGCCTTCCAGGCGCCAAACGGCCTCTTCGAATTCCTTAATGGTCATGTGATCCTCGTTAGCAAAGAAAAACCCCCAGCCGAGGCCGGGGGTTAGGTACGCTACCTATCTAGCGATAGGCATCCTTCTCAGAGAGAGGGATTAGGCAACGATAGTCAGAACTTCACCAGCAAAGGTGTCGTTGCTGAGATCTTGCAAACCGGTCAGCTTAACGACCGAGTCTGTTCCACTCGTGAAGCCGGCTGACGCACCAGCAGTACCATCATCATTAGATACAACGATGTACGTATCACTACCGAATTGGAACCATTCAGCAACAGCATTCGTACCACCATTTTGGTCTGCTGCAGCATCAAGATACTGATCTAAAGTTGCGGCCGCTCCAAGAGTAGTTTTAGCACCGAACGCTCCTGCATTGGAGAGTGTACCGGTAGTAATACCAGCAAAATCGATCGTATCGCCAGCATTGACATCTGTGATGGTCAAGAAGGAAGTCTTCGTACCCACATTGTTAATGTCGAAAATGTCGTTACCAGCACCACCAGTGAAGCTATCAGCGCCGCCAGTGTAAACGAGGGTATCGTTACCAGCACCACCGTCAATGGTGTCGTTAGCAGTTGCAGAACCAGTCAGGCTGTCGTTACCAGAACCACCTTTGATGGTAACCACTGCACCAGTCGTGGTATTTGCAGATACGAAGGTCACTGCCAGTGCAGCTGCGTTGGCTGCTTCACCCTGTACGCCGCTGGCATCAAAATTGGTGATAGCGGTGTTGCCAGTGTTGGTCAGGTTAAGACCAGCATTACCAGATACCACAACTGATGTGGCAGCCGTAGCTTCCAGTGTCAGTGTATTTGTATTGATACCTGAAGCAGCAGTAGTCAGCGTGTCAGTGTTAGTAATGTTGACAGTTTCAACACCAGCAACGTTGACTGTACCTGCGGCGATATTGGCATCAGACTTCAGCGTCAGACCGAAAGAGTCGCTAGTACCTGTAGCGTTCGCCAGCGTCACGGTTGTGGAGTTACCAGTGGTGGCTAATACAGATAGACCAGTACCAGCTGCTACGTTGTTGAACGTAGCAGCACCACCACCGAGGTTACCAACTTCAAGCGCGGTGAAACCATTAGCATTATGTGTGCCTTGAGCAGCAGCACCCGCTACACGCAGTGTCTCAAAGCCAGAGAACGCAGGATCGGCAATGAAAGAAGAGCCGTTAGTGTTAGCTACGAGAGTGTCGTTGCCTTCACCACCGTTCAGGCTGCCACCAGCACCTAATGTACCAGAAGACAGGGTAACAACATCGTCACCAGCGCCCATGTTGATCGCTTTGGTAGTCGCGCCAATGGAGATAGCGTCGTTACCAGCACCACCGGTGAACTGCACGTCATTGGCCAGGGCAGTACCCAGGCTTACACCAGCACTGTTAGTTGAAGCGATGGTTTTGGTAGCAGCAAGCGTTTGAGCAGTCAGTGTTAATGCAGCATCGCCAGAGATGTTAAGCGTGGTTGCATCCGCGGCTGTCAGGCCAGCAACTGTAGAAGCAGTACCTGTAGACGCAATGTTGATGGTTTTAAAGCCATCATCGGCAGCAGCTTCTGCGTCAGTAATAACACCGGCAGTCAGGCCATTGACGTTCAGCGCCAATGTATTTTCAGTTGGAGTGGCTGTTAGAGCACCACGACCGATGGACAAAGTGCCACCAGTGCCCGTTAGGTTGACTGTGCTAATAGCACTTGAGTCAATGCTAGAGTTGCCATAGCTGTTCAGGGTAACTGTTTCGATAACGCCTGCAGCCGTTGCAGAAGCAGCGTTCACATCGTTAACAGTCACTGCACCGTTGACTTTACCTACTACTTGCGCAGCGGCAGTAGCGGCTTTGTCCTGATTAACAGTCACTTCTTTGGTGTTGGCGTTACCAGTCACCGTCACAGCTGCTTGAGTAGCAGTAGTGTTGACAGCATTAGAGGTAGCGGTAGTAACGTTAACAGCAGTACCGCCAGTTACACCGATATTACCTTGAGTACCAGTTGAAACGGTAGAGTTAACGTTTACTGTGCCAGCTGCTGCTGCGTTCGCACCAACGGTAGTGGTACCTGTGGTTACGCCAGTGGCGTTAACAGTAACGTCTTTACCACCATCAACGGCAACGTTAGTCGCTGCTTGCGCGGAAGCGGTAGCAGTTACGTCAGTGGTAGCAGCAGCAGTAACAGTTTGTGCTGCACCAGATGTATTCGTGTTCAAGGCAGTTAAGCCGTTGAAGCTGCTGGTGGTGTTCAGAGTAATAGCACCGCCAGAAGTTACGTTGGCAGTTTCAACATTCTGAACAGTAGCACCTGTCGGCAAACCATTTACAGCTGCGGTCTGAACCCAGTTCAGGGTATCGTTGCCAGCGCCGCCGTTGATTTGATCTCCAACGGTAAACGCGTTATTACCTTCTACAACACCAGCGGTAATGGTGTCATCGCCGGAAGTACCAGTGATGTTATCGGTACCAGTAGTCAGCGCGAAAGTTTGACCCGGTACAGAAGTATCAACATTGACCTTCTCGCCTTCCGGTACGGCAGGTGCAGTAATGCCTTCGTTCTGGCCGTAAGCGATGAAGTGCTCAAGGGCAGTAATACCGGCCGCGTCGAAGGACGCTTTCAGCTGTGCAACGGTGGTGATCTCGGTGTTACCGGCCGCCTGCAGCTGCGCCAGTTTGGCATCGTAGTAGCTGGAAACGTCGAAGCTGTTAGACGGGTTAACGCCTTCTGCTTCACCGTACTGGATGTAGTGGTTGTAAACGTTGCCGCCCCACAGATTAACGAAGTCTTGTGCCGCTGCTTCGATCGTTAGGTAGGAGTTGTTGGCATCGTTGAACATGGCCGTTGCTTTGGCACGGATGTATTCAGCCGGGTTGAAGAAGGCGTTCGGGGCCAGGCCTTCCTGGAAGCCGTACTGCTCATAGTGCTGCTCGGCGGTTAAGCCAACGGCTGCAAAACGTGATTCCAGGAACGCTGCATCTTTACCTGCCCAATCAGCGGCAGTTTCAGAGTTGGCTTGAAGCTGTGCAAGCTTAGCATTTAGGTAAAAGCTTTTATTGAAACCTTGAATTGCCATGTAGGTACTCTCCTTACATATGCATATGTTCGGGTGCCTGGCTGGCACCCCATGTTGTTGCTAAGCCGACCCTCAACCCCTGGGGGATCCCTTGCCGAGGTTCGGTTCAAAGCAAGCAGGTTACCCAAGATGGGTAAGTTGCCTTGGCGGAGACGATAGCGCCTCAAGCGTTACAAAATCAAGACCACCTTGGAACCTGCTGTGAATCGCGCGATTCACGCCGGTCGATCATAGCAGCCCTTTTTAAGTCCTACCACTAGTTACCTGATCTTTTTTAGGGAGGTAACTTGATGGTATTGCTCACCTTAGCGGCTATCTTAGCCTTCGCTTTAAGGAATGATAAAGCGTTTTCGCACGCCGTTCGATAATTTTAGCCGTGATGGGCGGCGCTGCTACGTTGGTACTGGGGGCGCTGCCACGCAAGTGCGGGCTGGGCTTGGCAAAAGGGTAGTGGGCCTCAAACGCAGGCTCCTCTACCGCCGCGGGCGTGCGGGTGTCGGTGACCCGGTACCCGGCGGCCTGGGCAGCAGCGGCGAAAATGCGCTCCAGTGCGTGGGCCAGGGTGCCGTCGGTTTGGCCCTCTTCCGGCTCAAAATCGCTGTCGGTAATGGTCAGCAGCGGATCCATGGCTTCCGGGCGGCACCAGAACATAGAGCCGGCGAAAAAGCCCAGCTCGTCCAAGCTGATACGAATGCCCAGGTGCTCCAGCAGGGCCTGGGTGCGCACCGGGCTTTGCAGGTCACCCCAGTAGTGCACGTAGTCCAGCCAGTGGCCGGCGGGGCCGACCATACCCAGGTCCGGCTGGCGGTTGAAGGCGTCAATAACGCTGGCCACCTGCTTTTTGGAGCCTAACAGCTGGCCCAAAAACTCCTGGCGCCACAAGTCGCCATCCTGGCGGTGCAGCGAGCGCTTGGCGTGGATTTTACACACCTGACCGTACCCCAACGGGCGGATAGCGCTGAGCATGGTCAAGAACGGTAGCACATCGCGCCCTTTATTGGGCAGGGTTGCGCAGCGGGCATCAGGCACGGTCTGCTGTATGCGCTCGACCGTGCCTTCCGGGGCATGTTCGGGCAGCGAGATATACAGATCGTACTGCCCTTCCAGGTGCGCCAGGTGGGTGGCAATTTCGTCCCATAGTTCGGTGTGGTAGAGATGCAGGATCACCGCGGTTTCGTGGCACTTTTGCCACTGAGGCAGCTCAGTAGCCAGAGCGAAATTGGCGGGTTTGGTGTAGTGTTTAACGACCTGTTTGGTGGCCTCTAAATAGGCGTAGCCGTAGCGGCGATCCGGCTCCAGGTAGGCGCCTTCGGCCCATTCGTTCCAGGCATTGATAAACACCAGCTTCTGGTCACCGGGCAGCAGGTCGGCCTCCCGGGCGGCACCGGCCAACCACTGCTGGTAGCGGCCCGGGGTTACGTTGGCAAAGGTGTGGCCGCGGCCCGGTTTGCGGGCGTCGTTGTCCCAGCCGGGGGAAACGGTGCGGTAGCGGGTATAGTCGGTCGCCGGTTTGGCCAGCTGGGTAAACACCAGGTCGGCGTAGTCGTAAACGCAGCCTTCAAACGCCGGGTTGAGCAGCGTGAGCTGGTGGTCGATACGCTTGGCGTGGGTTTGGTGGGGGGGAAACTCCACCGAGGCATCAAACCCATAGGGGCTGGGGTCACCGTTATTAAAGCTCTCGGCGGAGACCAGGTGAATCTCGCCAATGCCGTTTTCACGGCAGTAGTTGCGCCATACCTCGGCGGTTTTGTTGGCATCGGGCAGAATATCCACGCGGTAAACGATCAGCAGCGGCTTGCCGTTTACGCGCAGGTAATTGGGCTTCTGCATCAGCGGGGCGACATCCTGGATAAATTCGAGATCGTCCTCCGGCAGGTGCTTCTGCTCCATGAGAATATCGCTCTCTTTGCCGTCCCAGCGGCGGGTCCAGTTCTCGTTGGCCCAGCAGAGGCAGAAGGGAAAGTCGATATTGGGGTTGTTGGCAAACTGGTCGATGGGCCGCTCCAGCAGGCGCTTGCGACCACTAAACCAGTAGTAGTGAAAGCAGAAGGCTTCGATACCGTAGTGGCGGGCCAGCTCGGCCTGGCGCTCCTGCACTTCCGGCAGGCGCAGGTCGTAGTAGCCCAGCTCGCCGGGGTGGCGTGGCTGGTAGTGGCCGGCAAATTGTGGCACGGCCTTGCCAACGTTGGTCCATTCGGTAAAGCCTTTGCCCCACCAGCGGTCGTTTTCGGCAATCGGGTGGTACTGGGGCAGGTAGAAGGCGATGGGCCGCAGGCGGGACGCCTCTTCCAGGGGCTGTTCGGCCAGGGGTACGTAGTCGTCGCTGCTGCCCACCGTTTGGGCGAACATTTCACCAAACATGGTGCTGCCGGTGGGCGCTGCCGAGGCCTGGGCGCTCGCGGGCTGCTCGCCTTCGGTGGTGCCTGCCCCTTTAGCGCTGGGGCGCGGTTGGTTCAGGTAGTGGATCAGCGGGTGCTGGTGATTGGCCAGCAGTTGCGGATGCTCCTGAAGGTAGCTGAGGGTGTCGAAGCTGGCCGAGGGGTCACGGGCTTCATAGCCACCAAAGCGCTGGTAGTGCTTGAGGGGATCCTGGCCGGTGGCCTGCACATCGGGGTTGTGCTGCAGGTACCAACTGGCATCGAACAGGCCCGAAGCGGCAATTTGGTAGCGTTCGGTGCGGGCGCGTTTGATTTCGCTGGGCAGGCGCTTTAAACGCTTTAACAGCTGCTTGGCCAACCAGGTGGGGTTGTGGGCGTGGCTGACCGTTCCGGCATGGGCTTTGAGCAACTGCCGGGTCTCTTTTTCGCGCTGCTGCTTGGCCGCGGCTAGCTCTTCGATTTCCCCTCCCAGCACTTCGATTTCCGCTTCGGCGCGCCTGGTTTCCTGTTTCAGCTCGTTCACACTGACAGCGTGTTCGGCCTTTAGGGTAGCGATGTACTCGCCGCGCTGATCCAGCTCCATATCGCGGGCGTGCACCAGGGTGCGCTGGCGGTTGACGGCGTCGCTTTGTTCAATGTCGCACTGGTAGAAGGAGCTACGCAGTTCGGGGAGCTTCTCTTCGCTGGCCAGGGCGATCCAGTACATGGCATTGGGCGTGCCGGGCTGCCCTTCCGGGCTCGCTTCGCTGTAGGTGGTGTGGCTCTTTTTGCGGGTGTCCCACATGGCGGAGCCGTAAACCACCCGCTGGCCGATCAGCGTGCTGTGGGCAAAGTGGCTTTTGAGCAGCTGCTCGAACTCCTGCTTGTACAGCTCTTTTACGTGATAGGGGTTTTGGTAGCCGGGTTTTTCGCTGTATTCGTGCTTGTCGGGGCTGGAGATAATCAGCAGACCGCCGGGGCGCAGTACCCGCTTGATCTCTTCCATCATCGCTTCGTGGCGGTCGTGGTGCTCAATGGTTTCAAAACTCACCACTACGTCCACGCTGGCGTCGGCCAGGGGGATGGCGGCACAGTCGCCCTGCAGGTAGCTTAGCCCTGGGTGGCTGTAGGTCGCTTTGGCGTGCTCAACGGTGCCCGCGTCAACATCCACGCCCACCACGCTGGCGGCTTTTTGCGCCAGGTAGTGGCTGCCGTAGCCTTCGCCACAGGCGATATCGAGTACGTCTTTGTTCTCTACATAGCCTTGGGCAACGTAGTAGCGGTGCATGTGTTCGGCAATGATGTCGCCGCTCAATACGTTGGGTAAGTACCGTTCACCGGTAGGCGTCAAGCCCTGCTCGTTTGTTGTGCTCATGCGTGTCGT
>TARA_R110000850_G_scaffold115095_4_pt1 | contig 16672 bp, 15 predicted proteins | sample TARA_R110000850 | Tara Oceans TARA_R110000850 (sample SAMEA4397586) | marine metagenome | biome: Polar Biome; feature: [SRF] surface water layer (ENVO:00010504); material: water (ENVO:00002006), including particulate matter (ENVO:01000060) such as... | depth 5 m | reverse complement strand
ATGCGGATACACATATTTGGTTTAATCTGTCATTACATTCGAAAAGAATGTCTTCACGCAAATTGCAAATTGGACCTACCATATTCACAACCTACGTCAGGTATTTCTGTGAGCAATCGTAAATGGCTGAAGCCATTTTTCTGTCAGGTTTGTACTTATATAGCAAAGTTCTTAAGAAACCATTTTAATGGTTTTATTGGGCTGACTGTTATCCTGCTTCTCCAGAAGCTGGATAGGGATAGAATAAAACACCTGAGATGGGCGAGAGAGTTATTGCACCCACCATTGTCAAATCTTTCTGCTTGTCAGTTAACAAACTTCTATCAGAGAAGTAACATTATCTATTATTCATTTACGTTGACATTTTTCACCCTTTGACAAACCAACTGGCTACATAAGCTGTGAACGTTCCAAATAGACCTACACCAGTAGTCATTAGCACGGCAGCAATGAGCCTCCCTTCCAACGTCACGGGATAATGATCTCCGTATCCTACGGTGGTAATAGTCACAAATGCCCACCATAGTGCATCGCCGGCGGTGGTAATATTACTTTCTGGAGTCCGTTCAACCAAATGTTGACCTTTTTGAAAGATGGATTCAAATACCTAGATTTTATTATGGCTATGACAATGAAAAATTGTTTGTAGATGATAATCTGTCATGCTTTTAAAGTTTTTGATTTTCTACTTCGAGATCGTTAGCCACTTTCCATTGGCCTCCCTCTAGCGGAGCAGCAGATAAGTGGCTGTAGGGATTTGCTTGGAGTTTGTGAATGGATGAAAATAATCGAATTGCAAATTCAGATGGATAGAAAGATGTAATTATAAATTAAACCTAGCGGCATCTTTAAAACTACGACGAGGTGGGTAAAGTTTGTAACTACACCAAAATATGAAAAACACTATTCGAACTACAAATTACAGTGAATCGTAATTTTACATTCGTTAATCTTGAGTATCTAAATATATACCATATTTAGCCAATAATGTCAAGAATCTTTCTTCAGAAAAAAAGTTACTATAAACATCTTCCTCATGTATTATTCGTCCTATATAATTAGTATCTAATCTTAAAGCATTTTCTAGGTGGATATAAAATTCATTTATATGACCTAGCTCTCCATATATTTCAGCCAGAGTTGCAATACCTTGCAAATTTTCGGAGTCTAATTCAAGAGACTTAAAAATATCCTCAAGAGCGCCATTCATGTTTTTTAACAATCTTCTCGAATTACCCCTACAAGAATAACCTATACTAAATTCAGGATCAATTTTTATTATTTCATCACTAATACTTTCCGCTTTTTGGTATTTTTTAGACTTAGTGTAAATAATAACTTTATTCAATAAAGCATTAATATCATTTGGCTTTAATTTTAAATAAAACTCAGATAACTCCTCTGCTTCGTTAAATTTATTCTCAAAAATAAAAATATGAGTTTTCAAATTGATCGATGGAATATGATTTTCATACAATTTCAAGGATTTGTTAACATCAGACATAGCATTACTGAAATCTTTAAGCTTAATAAATAAGTTAGCTCTGTATGGATATAACTCAATATTTTTCTTGTTTAAATCAATAGCGCGATTCACAAACTCCAATTTTTGACTTACTACTTCTGTATTATTTGCTAACAACATTAACCTTTCAGATTCTCTGATATTCTTGAACCGTTTTATTTCATTCTCAGATAAATCATCCTTTGTCAGTTTTTCAAATAATTTAAGATAATCTATTGAAATCTGAGTGCTAGTTTCATCTTTTTCATAAGCAATTTTAACTTTTTCAAATTCTTCCAGTTCACGATCTGAGTGTATTACATTAATCTCTTTAACATATGGATATAAATAATCTCTTTTTATTCTATTCAAGAGAAAAGTTTCTTTTGCTCGGTCTTCAGGTTTCTCGGTAAATGGAATTCTACTCAAAACAAAAGTCAAAGCAGGAACTTTATCAAGAAAATTATTTTCAGGGTTATTTATTGATTTAATTATTTTTGCAATCCCACCTAAATTCTCTTTATTATTTGCTGCTAATAAAACAATTTCTTCCGCAAGTAAAGAAAGTGAGATGCCAGACATCTCTGAAATACCTGTCCGAGAATCAATTAACAAAAAATCAGGTTTTATTTCATTCTTGATTATTTCTTTTAAATGAAGAAAAAATGCAAGCCCATTAGGATTCTCATATATTAATTCGTACCAATTTATTGATGCAAGTTTTTTCCAATAATCTAAAGAATCAGTATTTCCTGCGGGAATTAAAATAAGAGGATTTGCACTTTTTGTAATATTTATATCAATTGTATAGTCTTGTATATTTTTATTTAAAACACCATTATTTGAAAAATCATAAACCAAATCAACAATCCCACCTTTTACTGTCTTAAACAAATTTTTTGATACCGGGAACTTTAAATGAAGGCCAGGTGCTTCAAGGTCAAAATCAATCACGCAGACTTTCTTCCCAAATTCCGCTAATCTAGTAGCAATATTTACTAATGCTAATGACCTGCCAACACCACCTTTATATGAATAAAATGTAATTGTTTTCATATCTATACAACAAAAATAGATTTTCTTGATTGAAGTTTTTGAGTAGCTTTTCTTACAAAATCAGGAGAATAATCCTGAAGTACTATTTCGTTTTTATTAATAAACAACCTTGAACTTTCAAATGAAACCCCAATAGAGTCTGCAATAGAAACAAGCCTTTCAAAATTCGCTGATTCATAATTTGTAGCCTCATACCTTTGGATTTGTTGTTCTTTTAAATTAGCCTTTAGGGCTAACTCTTTTTGAGAAATTCCAGATGCAATTCTCGCTTTTATTAAAGATTCAGGAAACTCAGATATTTTAAACTCAACAATTTGAGGCCTATTTCTTTTTAATCTTTCAAATTCATCTAATTCAACATTAAATGTTTCAATTTGACTCTTGATAGAATCCATCATGATTTCATTTAAAGAATCATTGACTGAATTCGCTTCAAGCTGCTTCAGTGCATCTTGAAATTCTCTTAACTTATTTATGGTTATCGATTTTTGTTTAAAGTTCTTAATCATGGCTTCTAACTTAAATTAATTTGAACTATCCCTTTAGAAAATCCGTTTCGATCTGTCTGAAAAAAATCCAGAAAAATAGCAAAAGGAGCTGCTTCCCTTTTTGCTAGAAAAAATTCTCCACCATACTTATCTTTTTGATTCCTCCTACTATTTGAAAAATCTAAAAGTACTGGATACCTATTTTTTAATTTTGATAAATCGACCCCTTCGTGATCCCAGCATGCGTCAAAATCTCCAGGGTTCTCTTTTTTTGTAACAAAACTTCCGTCAATGTAAATGGTAATACAACCGCAATCTTTTAAATTTTTTATCCCCTCTTTTAAGCCTTCAATTAATTTTCTCCTACGATCATTATATCCAAACTGCAATTCGAAATTTTCTAAAGTCATGAGATGTATCCCTTTAGGTAGATTCCCATTCTTATCAAATAAAATACCCATATCATTTTAAAAGTTCTACCATCTCATGTGTGCAAATATATATTAACCAAATGACAACACAACAAAAATGTTGTGTTAATTATTTTAAATTAAATATAAACAACCTTTCTACCCCAGAATCCCCTATTTTTGCCCCGCATGCTTCAAGATTTCAATCCACTTTCCTTTGACCTCCCTGTAGCGGAGATTATTCCTCAAGTTAAATCCCAGCTTTCTTCTGCTAATTCTTTGATAATCCAGGCGCCTCCAGGTGCGGGAAAGAGTACACTTCTACCCTTGACTTTGCTGGATGAGCCTTGGCTGGCTGGCAAGAAGATCATTATGCTGGAGCCAAGACGATTGGCGACCAAGATTATTGCGCAGCGTATGGCGTCTATGACGGATACTAAGTTGGGTGATCTGATCGGCTATAGAATTCGCTTTGAATCGGCTATTTCAGCCAATACCAGACTGGAAGTGATTACAGAGGGGATTTTAACCCGCATGCTTCATTCGGACAATGCACTGGAAGATGTGGGATTGGTGATATTTGATGAGTTTCATGAGCGGAATCTTCACTCTGAAGTTGCGCTGGCACTTATACGTGAGGTGCAGCAAGTACTAAGACCTGATCTACGGGTTTTGCTGATGTCTGCAACTATAGATGCGAAGCAGCTTTCAGGCATGCTCAAGTCCACCGTGATCGAGAGCAAGGGTCGGCAGTATCCTGTGGAAGTGAATTACATGAATGCCGTAGATGAATATTCGATTGGGGAAGATGCAGCGAGGCAGATTATTCCATTGACCAAAGTTCATGAGGGGGATTTTTTGGTTTTCCTTCCGGGACAGGGAGAGATCCGAAAAGCACAGGAAATACTTAGAAAAGCACTTCCGGATGATTTGGTACTGCCGCTTTATGGACAGCTTTCGCCAGCAGATCAGAACAGAGCGATCATACCTCATCCTTCTGGGAAGCGGAAGATTGTGCTTTCCACGGACATTGCTGAGACTTCTTTGACTATTGAGGGAGTGACAGTGGTAGTTGATTCAGGCTTCGCCAAATCATCCAGATTTGACCCAAGATCCGGTTTATCACGCTTAGTATTACATAGAATAAGCATAGATTCAGCAGATCAAAGATCTGGTCGTGCAGGTCGATTGACTGCCGGTCATAGTTATAGACTTTGGACGAAAGCCATTCAAAATCAGTTGAATGAATACCGTACACCAGAGTTGATGGAAGCAGACCTTACAGGTTTGGTTCTGGATATGAAAGCTTGGGGGAAGCAGGACATTCGCTCCATGACTTGGCTTACTCCTCCTCCGGCTGGCACTTTAGCTTTGGCAGAAAAGACACTGGAATCCATAGAAGCTATCGTAGAAGGAGAACTGACTCCACATGGTAAGGAGGTTCACAAATTGCCAACCCATCCACGGATTGCTCACATGCTGATCAATGCGGCTAAAATAGATCAGTTGGGTTTGGCTACAGATATAGCCGCGATCTTGGACGAGCGTGATCCGCTAGGACCAGATGCCGGAGTGGATTTGAATTTGAGAATAGAAGCGCTTCGCAGATATAGAAAGCATGATGTGAGTATAACTGGCATCAAGAAGATCGAAAAGATGGCGGCATCCTATCGTCGCATGTTTTCCATGCAGCCAGAAAGCGGCCCAGTTGATCCTTGGCAGACGGGCTTACTCCTAGCCTATGCCTATCCTGAACGGATCGCAGCAGCTCGACCTGGAAACAATGCCCAGTTTCAGTTGGCAAACGGGAAAATCGCTCAGATTGGTCACAAGGATGATCTGGCGCATGAGTCTTGGCTTGCGGTAGCCCATGTGGATGCACGGGAGGGAATGGGTAAAATCTGGATGGCTGCTCCTATCAATCCCAAAGATTTGGCTCCTATGCTGAAGACCAAGGAAGTTTTGAAATGGGATAGAAAGAAAGGCGGACTTCAGGCGCATTCTGAGATTAGAATTGGATCAATTATCCTGGGAACTCGGCCTTTGGCAAAGTATGCCACAGGAGATGTGACCGAAGCGATTATGCAAGCTATCCGTGAGGATGGGGAGTATTTGCTGGATTTCAATGAACATGTGGAGCAATTGATTCTGCGTGTGCAAAGCATGAAAAGTTGGTATTCAGATCAGAACTGGCCTGATTGGTCAGTAGCTACTCTCTGCGAAAAGCCGGAAACTTGGATTGAACCGTATCTACAAAACATCACCAAAAACGACGATTTCAAGAAGCTGGACCTTGCTCAGATTCTCTTTAGCAGTCTTGATTTTGAACTTCAAAAACAACTCGACCGATTAGCTCCGGCAGCGGTAGAAGTTCCTTCGGGAAGTAAAATCAAACTTGAATATAGAACGGAGGACATTCCGCTTCTGTCGGTGAGACTACAGGAATTGTTTGGTCTGCTGGAAACTCCCAAAGTCAATAATGGTAAAGTCAATGTGTTAATTGAGATGCTTTCTCCGGGTCATAAGCCAGTTCAGCTTACTCAGGATCTGAAAAGCTTTTGGCAGAATGGTTATTTCGAAGTGAAAAAGGAATTGAAACGACGCTATCCAAAACACGAATGGCCCGAGAATCCATTGGAAGCTCAGGCCATACGGGGAGTGAAGAGAAAATATTAAACCTCCACTAAAACAGGTTTATCTAAGTAATCGAGAAATTGAAGGAATGAGGCTATGGTGAATGGAGTCATTTCGTCACAATTTATTTTCTCCAAGAATGACTGACGAAGAATCGGATAGTCTTCTGGATTATATAATCTGCTGAGTGCGGTAGAACGAAAAGCTGATTCCACCAAATTACAAGCTTCAAAAGGGTTCTCTTTGTGATGTTGAAATTCCTGCTCTAACACTATAGGATCGATCATTTGATCCAACCATCTGAACCCTGTATCCAAAAAGAAGTTTTCGGAAGAAATAATCGCTTCAGGTAATTCGATGTCGTCAGATAGTATAATTTTTTTAGCGTAAGATTCCCCCAAATTGTCCGGAGTCTGGACCAGAGTAATTGATTGTTCAGCGTAATTATTAAGTGTATGAATGTATTTATGGATCAACTCTTCGACAGCATTAATACGAATACCTAAATGGTACTCAATATAAGTTTCCGCCGATCCTTCTACAAAATGCACGAAAATAACCTGCTTACCATGAGGATAAACCTTCTCGAATAGTAATTGAGATTGATTTAAGACAAAGCCATTATCTATAAAAAACTCTGAGTGCAAACAAACTACATCCATTTTTCGCATGATGAAATTCTTTTTATTGTATTAATAAACACAATAATGATGCGAATGTTGTTTAATCCTCAGAAAATAATTCTCTAATCTCTGTTAAAATTGGTTCTACCTCTAGTTTTTTCAGTTCCAAACTTCCTTCATCCTCTGGATTGTGCAAGTAGTGATTCCAGTGTTTTTCAGCCTTTCTAAGTGTACGCGGAGTCATATCAAATTCTACTTCGTCCAGGTACATCTTGGCAAGGGTTTGTGCTTTGAAATTACCGAAGAGAAAAACTCTAAAAATATCCACAAAGCGTTGGCTCAAATTAAACTCTTCCAACACCTGAACAAATGCTCCTTGATGCGCTCTATTTTTCTTATCATTGATCGCCTCAAAAATCGCGTCGAGAGACTCCTCATTGAATGAAGACAGTGAAAGTGCCCGGCATGCCAGATACGCAACTTCCCAGTTGTCGCCTTTCACTAGTTCTATCACTTTATCTCTTCCGCTTTCATCCAGATTTTTTCCCAGTTTGTCTGCAAAATAGAAAGCTTCCTTTTCTTTAGGATCGCTCATACGCTTGATTAAGCCTTGGATTTCCTCGTCCATGATTTTTCGGTTTATTTGTGCAAATATAATCGAAAAGCCTCCCCCACTATGATTTCCGGCAATCCAAAGTTAATTAGTCTTGAAAAGTACCAGTCCATTCTGGAAGTATCCGAAAAGAAAGGGTTGCAGGGAACCTTCGAAGAGGCTAAGCATCAATGGGTAATTTCTGATTCGGACTCTTGGCTAGCTAAAGTTTCACTTCCTTGGAATATGCAGGCAAGTGCTTCCGGGATTTTATCTGTAAAAGATGATTTCCATCTTGCTTTGGTGATGATCCGAGCCGGAATTGCCGTTACCGGATACTTTCACAACGGTGAAATTCTGGATCACAAAGTTTTCCGGGCCTATATGGTTCGCCAAAAGCAGGGGAAAAGTCAGATCAAATACCTGAAAACAAAAGGAAAATCAAGAGCTGGATCCAGACTGAGACTGGGAGAATCGGAGCAATTTTTTGAGGAAATCAACGAGCGACTACAGCAATATAATAAAGACTATGCGATCACCACTTGGGGAATCAGCTGTGGCAAAACCCTGTGGCCGTATTTCTTCGGAAGTGATATGCCTACTCCTTTTTCGAAGAATGCAGAAAACCTGATCAGCATCCCGTTCCATGTGCAGCAGCCTGACTTTGCAACCTTACAGGAAATCCACAAGAAATTGAATGGGATTCATTTGACACTTTCTGAAAAAGGGCAAGAGACCTTTTATCAGCCATATACCACAGAATCAAATAAGCTTAATGAGGAGGGGGATTGGTGAGAGAAGCATCAATTTTCAAATTCAATGATCAAAACCCTTTGTTCTCTTTGTTACTTTTGTGGTAAAGATTTCTTTTTCACCATAAAGAAACAAAGGACATAAAGATTTAGTAATGAGAATGATTTCCGTTGATGCGGGCGTATTTCTATGCTTTCCTTTGATTCTATGTGGTTTGAAAAAAAATTAACCACATAGAATCAAAGATTTTTATAGCCTGAAATGATAAGATTACGCTTCAATACGAACATCATCTCCTTTTTCTCTTTGTGACTTTTGTGGTAGATCATATTTAACCATAAAGGAACAAAGAAATCAAAGTCTTAGAATGGAAATTAACAGCTGCTAAGTAATAATACCTATGTTTTCCTATGTGGCTATGCGGTTTGAAAAAATCAATTATCAATGTTCAAATTCAAGTTTCAAAGGCTGCAAAACACCAGTGCTCTTTGCTTTTTCTTTGTGCGCTTTGCGGTTAATGAATTATCTAAATCATTTACATACACATTCAAAGTAGACGAATTAGAATAGATTTCCCTTTTGACTCTTTGCTTTACCTTTAAGTTCATAATTTAAGATTCCATTCACCATTTCTTTTCCCATGTCGCAAAGATTCAATTGGCTACTCGTGATTGCACTTGTGATTACTTTTCAAGCCAACGCACAAAACACCCTTCACCCTACTTCCTCGGAGTACGAATACCCTACTGATCCCAAAGTAGTAGAGAAACTCGAGCAATGGAGAGATCAGAAATTTGGGATTTTGATTCACGGGGGTATTTATGCAGTGCCCAGAATTGTGGAATCCTGGAGCATTGTCAATGAGGATTGGATCAATAGAAAAGATACGACCCAGAGCTATGAGGAATATAAGAAGTGGTATTGGGGCTTAAGTGAGAAGTTTAACCCAACAGGCTTTGACCCAACTCAGTGGGCTGATGCCGCACAGAAAGCCGGAATGAAATACGTGGTATTCACCACCAAACACCACGACGGGTTCAATATGTTTGACAACCAGTTTACGGACTATAAAATTTCCAATGGACCTTTCAAAAACAACCCTAAAGCTGATGTAGCTAAGTATGTCTTCGATGCATTTAGGGAAAAGGACATGATGATCGGAGACTATTTTTCTAAGCCTGATTGGCATTCTCAGTACTATTGGTGGGACTATCGTGCTACTCTAGATCGCAATGTCAATTATGATATCCGCAAGCATCCTTGGAGATGGAATCAATATGTACAGTTCACCCATAACCAACTCAATGAGCTTACAACCAATTATGGCGATATAGATATATTCTGGATAGATGGAGGTTGGGTAAGGCCACTTTCCACAGTCAATGAAATAGGGATTGTGGCTAAAGGCGGTAATTTACTAGTGGGAGTTGGGCCTACTGCCGAAGGTCTTTTCCTTATTGAACAGGTTTCTAGGTTAGAAGAAATCGGGAAATGGGTGGAAGTAAACGGTGCAGGAATCTACGACACTCGTGCAATTGAGAATTTCCAGGATGAAAAACTCTATTTCACCCAAGGCAAAGCCAAGGAAATGTATGCTCTTATGCCTTTGGAAGAAGGAGAAAAGCTAGGAGAATCCATCCTGGACTCTGAATCCACCAAAGAAGGAAGCAAAATCACAGCCTTAGGTGAGAACAAACCCCTTCGATGGAAAACAGAGAATGGGAAAACGGTTGTTTCTCTTCCAAAAAATCTTCAGAATAAACTTTCAAACTCTCCAGCGATTGTGCTGACTTACGTTTCTGAGTAAAGTTATTCTCGCCCAATTAAAATAGCCAATAAATAAGAAGTGAATAAATGGAACTGACCACAGTAATAAAACCTTTTGAAGAACTCAGCAATCATGAGCTTTACGCCATCATAAGACTTCGCAATGAAGTCTTCGTAGTAGAGCAAGATTGTGTTTTTCAGGATGCTGACAACAAGGATCAGCTAGCCTTTCACGTGATGATCTTCACGGGTGATTTCCTAGCAGCTTATGCAAGGGTCCTGCCAGCTGGAGCTTCCTTTGCAGAGGCTTCCATAGGCCGAGTAGTGAGCGATAAAAAAGCTAGAGGCACTGGTGCAGGAAGAAGATTGATAAAAGATTCTCTATCATTTATCTTAAGTGAGTATGGCTCCTGCAGCGTGCGGATTGGTGCTCAGACCTATTTGAATGAATTTTATAAGTCACTAGGATTTGTGAATGCCGGTGAAGTCTATCTAGAAGATGGCATCGAGCATGTGGAGATGACGACCAAAGTATAATTATTATTGATATATAGGTAATAGTCAACTTGGTTTAAGTCTAATGACTTGGACCTAATTCAATGAAGTCTTCAAACTGACATCTTACCCACTAAATGATTTATGTCACAAAGTCCACTTCAATCTGGGTGAGGATATTTATGGGATTCAGTTATATTATTTAGAGTCTTCCAAAAGACTAAGATTGAAGTTCAATAGATTACTAGTTAAAAACTAGTCGTTATAAGTATCTTGGGATTACTCAATTTTGATATAAAGTTATGAATAGATTTACCTCGAAATTTTTGATCTATTTTACGGTTTTCTTTGTGACTAGCACTTTCTCATTTGCCCAGTCCTTAGGGTACTTGCAAAAAGATCCAGAGGTAAAGGTTGAATAAAGATTAAAGAATCAATGTGCAATTTTCAAATTCAATGGTCAAATACAGCTTGAAAACGACACTAGTAAACTCTCCAACGATTAGCGCCATAAAGTCCTACAATGTAAGTTTATATAAAATTGATCTAATCCTGAAAGTAGACAAAAGTCCAAATTGAAATGTCAGCATTTAAACGAAGTGAGAATATTAGAAACTTTGAATTTCAAATAATCGCCAAGGCTTTACCCCCATTCCTTCTTTCCTTTCGCAGACAAGACTATATTTGCACCTCGAAAAATCAACTATTAGATGAATTCATTCATAGAAGAATTACGCTGGAGAGGCATGCTTCAGGACATGACCCCGGATATAGAAGAACACCTTACTAAAGGAATGGCTTCTGCCTATCTAGGTTTTGATCCGACGGCAGATTCTCTACATATAGGTCACTTAGTTGGAGTGATGACTCTTTTACATTTCCAACGAGCTGGTCACAAGCCATTTGCCTTAGTCGGCGGAGCTACTGGAATGATCGGTGATCCTTCTTTCAAGTCGGCAGAACGTAATCTTTTGGACAAAGCCACTCTGGATCACAATATCTCTTGTATTCAGGATCAACTAGCCAAATTCCTTGATTTCGCTGGTTCTACTACAAACAAAGCCGAGTTAGTCAATAACTACGACTGGATGTCTCAGTTTAGCTTTTTGGACTTTATCAGAGATGTAGGAAAACACATCACCGTGAACTACATGATGTCCAAAGACTCTGTAAAAAGACGTCTAGAGGATGGAAATGGGCTTTCGTTCACTGAATTCACCTATCAATTGATCCAAGGTTATGATTTCTATCATCTTTGGAAAAATGAGAATTGCTCTATACAGCTAGGTGGTTCTGATCAATGGGGAAATATCGTCACTGGTACGGAACTGATCAGAAGAATGGGTGGCGGATCTGCTTATGCATTGACGGTTCCTTTGATCACAAAAGCTGATGGTACTAAGTTCGGTAAAACCGAAGGTGGTTCTGTTTGGCTGGATCCTGAGAAAACTTCTCCTTATGCATTTTACCAATTCTGGCTGAATGTTTCTGATGAAGATGCGTCTAAATACATTCGAATTTTCACAGTATTAGATCAGTCCACAATAGAGAGCTTGGAAAAAGAGCACGCTGAAGCCCCTCACCTTCGCATCTTGCAAAAGGAAATTGCCAAGCAAATCACGATCATGGTTCATAGCGAATCTGATTTTGAAATGGCGGTAAAAGCTTCTGATATTCTGTTTGGAAAATCGTCTACTGAAGACTTGGCAGCTTTGGACGAACGTACATTTCTTCAGGTTTTTGAAGGTGTTCCTCAGGTGCAGATTGATAAAGGTGAATACACTTCCTTAGGATCAATTTTGGATCTTTTCGGAGATATCACCCAAGGAGTTGTTTTTGCTTCTAAAGGAGAAGCTAGGAAAATGATCCAAGGCGGAGGAGTAAGTATTAACAAAGAGAAGCTCAGTGATCCAAATGCAGCCATAAACTTGACTTTACTTCAAAACAAGTACTTGCTGGTACAAAAAGGCAAGAAAAATTATTACATCGTGGAAGTGAAGTAAGTTAGTGATACTCATACAAAAAAAGGCTTTAGAAAATCTCTAAAGCCTTTTTTTATGAAAATCAGGTAAATATAAAGTGAGTAAAACTCAGTATTTGACCCAAGTTTAATATCTTTGATTTCAATTTTTGGAAAAAGTAAAAAACTCATGGCAGGAGAGAAAAATAAAGAAAAACTCATTTTAGATTCAGCTGTTTCATTATTCAAATCTAAAGGTTATTTGGCTACCAGAATGGAGGATGTTGCCAAATCCGCTGGGATCAGTAAAGGCCTCACCTACTTTTATTACAAAAACAAAGAGGATCTGTTTATGGCTTTGACCAAAAAAGCCTTCGACCAATTCAAGGATGAGTTCCGGGATGAATGGTCTAATAGAACCAAAGGAAAAAATGGGCTGGACATGATTTCTGACCTTTTGGTGAAAGTCATTGTCTTTGCGAAAGCAAATCAAGTCTATTACGATTCTATTCTTAATTTTCTAGACCTTCTCAAGAAATACAACAACCCAGAAAGCCGTAAGTTAATAGATCCAAAAACCTTGGAATCTGTTCACTTTCAGAAACTCTTAGAGATCCATCATGAGCCTGCCAAAATCGGAATTATGATGGTAAGTCAGGGTATTAAGGATGGAAGTATACGTCCTGAGCTTCAGCCAGACATCACTTTTTACACTATCTGGAGCATGATCATTGGCTATGAGAAAATGTTGGGACCAATAGAATACGAAGGCAAGGATCTTAAAATTCACTCTGAAAACTGGGAGCCTGGATTCCTTCGACTGATGCAGGAAATGCTGAAAGGAACTATTCAAGCCACTAAGAAAACTACAGTACAAACAAGTCTATTCTAAATTCTTTTTGCTTTTCAAGTATCTCAATTAGCATACACTACAAACAATAAAGGCTGTCGAAAGTATATCGACAGCCTTTATTGTTACTAAGTATTGAGATTTGAATATGTCTATTTACTAATGAACATCTCCCATCATCTTTCTGATCAGAGGCTTCAATAGGAACAACAATGCAGCAGATCCAAACACCGTGTAAACGATCAACATGTATTGATCTGGCATTTGAGCAAGAGCTTCTTCTGTTCCACCACTTGCCTCTCCGGCAATCAATCCAGCGATCAAATTACCAAGAGCTACAGAAAGGAACCAGATACCCATCATTTGTCCGCCATAGCCTTTTGGAGCTAGTTTGGTTACCAAGCTCAGTCCTACAGGAGATAAACTCAACTCGCCAAACGTATGTAGCATATAAGTAATCAACAACCAGGTCGGAGCAGCCAAATCACCTGAAGCAGCAATTTTGGTAGCGAAATACATCACGAAAAAACCAATAGCCAGTAGCAAAAGACCGAAGGTGAATTTCATTGGAGAACTTGGCTCCATATTTCTTCTACCAAGCCAGATCCAAAGAGCTCCGAAAAATGGCGCGAAAATGATGATGAAAAGTGAATTAACAGATTGGAAATAACTAGTTGGAATCTCCCAACCTAGGATGGTTCTATCTGTAAAACGATCAGCGAAAAGATTCAAGGTAGATCCTGCTTGCTCGAAACCTGACCAGAACATTGCAGAAAACAAGAATAGAATAGCAATCACCCCAACTTTGTTTTTATCAGCTTTATTCAATCCTCCAAAGGCTATCACATAACCTAAGTAGCCGAAAGCTACCAGGGCAATGACTGTTCCTGAAGCGCCTGCGATCGCTGATACATTAATAGGAATCACTCCCATAAATAGTACACCAACAACAGCAACCAACCCAATTCCCAAATAGGTAACGATAGATTTAAGTTTCTTTTGACTAGATACCTCTTCTGCCGTCTCGAAAACTGGTACATCTCCATGACCTTCTAATAAAGCACCTGAAAGTTTGTATTGAATCAATCCAAAAACCATCCCTAAACCCGCAAGGCCAAAGCCAAGATGCATATCATAAGTAGCAAGTGTACCACAAGCGATCGGAGCTATAAAGCCACCGATGTTTATTCCCATATAGAAAATAGAAAAACCTGCGTCTCTCTTAGTACTTCCCTTAGGATAAAGCTGACCTACTATAGAGCTAATATTAGGTTTCAAAAGACCTGTTCCCAATACAATCAATATCAAACCCAAAAAGAAAGATGAAGTATCAAGCGTACTCAATTCAGGTTTGATCGAGTGATCTCCAGTAATCAAAGCCATCACACCAGGGAGAGCCATAGTAAAGTGACCTATAGCGATAATAATCCCTCCGTACCAGACGGATTTTTTCAGTCCAAAAAGTCTATCAGCAAGCCATCCGCCAGGCAAAGCCAGCAAATAAACTCCCATGGTATATAAACCATAGATAGCACCAGAAGTCTGATCATCGAAGCCCAGTCCGCCTTCAGCAACTGCCATTGTCATAAATAAAATGAGCAAGGCACGCATGCCATAGTAACTGAATCTTTCCCACATTTCTGTGAAAAATAGTGTCATCAGTCCTTTTGGATGGCCGAAAATAGTTGGCCCATCAAATTCAGGAGTAAGTTGTTTTTCCAAGGATAGTTTTATTTGGGTGAAATCAATTTTACAATGATAAACCTTTTTAACCCTTGTTTCCAAAGCTAAAGCCGCTGAATTATAAGCTTATCTCCAAATAGTAAGCAGTGAGAAAAAGGAAGATAGATCAGTCCAAATCAGCTGGACAAGCATTACCAAATCAGCTGGACAAGCATTACCAAATAAAAAGCTGTTTTCTACATGCAATCGATTGTAATTAAAAATAAAGCATATTTTATTGGTTTATGTACTACAGATTTCACTAGTTTTGTGGAGACAATTTTCAGATTGTAAACCCAAATATGTATGCAGGAACTAGATCTGGACCCCCAGACTTCTCCCCTGGCTTTTCTCAGCTCTACAGCTTTCAGAAAAGTTCACACCAATCTTCCACCAGCAGAACTGGTGGAAATTGCTTTAGCGCGAAATGAAGGAAAACTTACTTCTACTGGCGCGCTGATGGCTGACACCGGTAAATTCACCGGAAGATCCCCGAAAGATCGGTACATAGTCCTAGACGATAAAACCAAAGACTCTGTCTGGTGGGGCGATATCAACATCCCTTTTGATTACGAGAAATTCCATTTGCTTTTGGAGAAAATGAAAGCATTTCTAGCGGACAAAGAACTTTTTGTCCGTGATGCTTATGCTGGAGCAGATGTGAATCATCGCCTCAAATCAAAAAAGATTAACACCAAAGCTTGGCATAATCTCTTTTGCTATAATATGTTTTTAAGGCCATCTGAGGATGAATTGAAAAATTTCGAACGTGATTTCACTATCATTTGTGCTCCGGAATTTCAGGCTAATCCTGAAACTGATGGCACAAAAAATCCAAACTTTGCAATCCTAAATCTTAGTGAACGAATTATCCTGATCGGAGGTACTGGATATGCAGGTGAAATAAAAAACATTCATGAAATAGGACTTCACAAACTGGGATGAAAGCGTACTGCTCAAATAGGGCTTCGACTTCCTGCGCTGCAGGAGGCGTGCGCTCATGCCTATCGCTCAGACAGGTCTGACAAAGAACGCTACAATAATATCCCTTACAAAAACCCAGCAGCCTGTCCACCGAATGAGGAGACAACTGTGACCTTAGTGGTTAAAAAGGACTTTTAGAAAAAAGGTATTTTCTCTGTACTTAATTTCATCCTTCCTCACGAAAAAAACGTGCTTTCCATGCATTGCTCAGCAAATGTGGGAACAGAAGGAGACACCGCTATATTTTTTGGCCTATCCGGTACAGGCAAGACAAACCTATCAGCAGACCCAAAAAGAAGTCTAGTTGGTGACGATGAGCATGGATGGACGGAAAATGGGATTTTCAACTTCGAAGGAGGTTGCTACGCAAAAGTCATTGATCTCAGCAAAGTGAAAGAGCCTGAAATTTGGGATGCAATTCGATTTGGTTCAATTGTAGAAAACACCCGATTCAAGAAAAACTCAAGGGAGATTGATTTCGCTAACAAGTCCGTCACAGAAAACACAAGAACGACTTATCCTATTGACTACATTTCTAATGCCTTGAATCCGTCGATTGCCGGCATACCAAAGAACATATTCTTCTTGACCGCAGATGCATTTGGGGTGATCCCCCCTATTTCCATATTAAACAAAAGTCAGGCGATGTATCATTTCATTTCGGGTTACACTGCAAAAGCTGCAGGTACTGAAATGGGAGTAACAGAGCCTAAATTAACATTTTCAGCTTGTTTTGGAGCGGCCTTCTTACCTCTTCATCCTACGGAGTACGCTAGCCTTTTTGGTAAGAAAAATGGAGGAACATGACGCTAATGTGTGGTTAATCAACACCGG
>TARA_R110000850_G_scaffold77080_2_pt1 | contig 16685 bp, 15 predicted proteins | sample TARA_R110000850 | Tara Oceans TARA_R110000850 (sample SAMEA4397586) | marine metagenome | biome: Polar Biome; feature: [SRF] surface water layer (ENVO:00010504); material: water (ENVO:00002006), including particulate matter (ENVO:01000060) such as... | depth 5 m | reverse complement strand
GTGCGCAGACAGAAGGTACGCCGTCGCAAACAGGCGGGCACCTTGCAGCGTGTCAAGGTTCACTGGTGCAAACAACAATGGAAAGCGAACGACATGAAGGTAGGATTTATCGGCCTGGGCAATGTGGGCGGCAAATTGTCCGGGAGCCTGCTGCGCAACGGCGTTGACCTGTATGTGCACGACCTCGACCCGGCGTTGGTTGCAGGCAAGGTGGCCAAGGGGGCGAAGGACGGCAAGACACCCGCCGACCTCATGCAAGTGTGCGACGTGGTGATTACGTGTCTGCCAAGCCCTGCCGCATCAGCAGCGGTCATGGCGGACATGCTGCCGCATGTCGGGCCAGGCAAAATCTGGCTCGAGATGTCGACCACCGACGCCGCTGAAATCGCGCGTCTGGGCCGCGCGGTCATCGACGCGGGCGGTGCGGCGGTCGATTGCCCGGTTTCGGGTGGGTGTCACCGTGCAGATACCGGCAACATCAGTATTTTCGCCGGGTGTGACCGTCCCACGTTCGAACGGATATTGCCGTTGTTGACAGTGATGGGCCGTCGGATCCTGCATACGGGCGATCTGGGAACGGCTTCGGTGCTGAAGGTCATGACGAATTACCTGGCGACGGTGAACCTGATTTCGGTCTGCGAGGCGATGACGGTGATGAAAGCCGCCGATATCAATCTTGCAACAACGTTTCAGGCGATTTCAATGTCTTCGGGGACGTCCTTTGTACATGAAACCGAAAGCCAGCTCATACTATCGGGGGCGCGCGATGTGAATTTCACGATGGATCTGGTGCAAAAGGACATCGGGTTGTTTCAAAAGCTCGCCGATCAGTTTTCGGTCCCGCTCGAAATATCGCCCATGATCATCGACATCATTGCGGATGGCCAGAAACGCTATGGCATGCGGGCCCAGTCCGACCGGATCATCGAGAGGCTTGAAGACGCCACGGGCCTCAAGATCCTCGCCGACGGGTTCCCGCAGGAATTGGTGGACGATGAACCCGAAGAGCGCGGTTACGAAGTGCGGGCCAACGTCAACGGCTGATTTTGAAGTGCAGACTTTCCCCAAACGTGGAAGGCTTGCGTCGATGGATGGTCGCTCATCAGGTGCTGTAGCGTCGCGATCGCCCCCGGACTTCAGTCGTCAAAGCCGACGAAGCGGGCCAGTTCCTCAACCGGGCGACGCGTAGATACCACCTCGTTGGCCGAAAAGCTTTCGTCGGGCCAGCCGAGTGCCACACAGGTCATGATAACCTGATCGTCAGGGATCTGTGCATGCTCGCGCACGACAGGTGATTGCATGATCCCTTGGCCATTGATGACGGACCCCAGACCCTTGCTCCATGCCGCAAGCACAAGGCCGTAGGTCACCGCACCCAGATCGAAATGCGCGATGGTGCCGTTATCATCGAGCGACTTGTCGAAGCACACCACGATGGAAACCGGTGCGTCGAACTGGCGAAATCCGCGCATGACCCAGTCTTGCCGGCGCTCCTTGTCATCTCGTTCGATGCCCATGGCCGCGAATAGTTGCTTGGCAATGCCGACCTGCCGGTCGCGGTGCACCCCGGCATAAGCCCCATGGTCGCTGATCTCGCGCACCGGGGGAATGCCTTGCAACATGCGGGTCGAATTGCCTTCGCGGACTTTTTCCAGCGGCTCTCCGGTCAGCACGTGCAAGTGCCAGGGCTGCGTGTTCATCGACGACGGAGCGCGGTTTGCAAGCGCAATCACTTCTTCCAGAAGTTCGCGCGAAACCGGGTCTTTCTTGAAACCTCTGATGCTGCGCCGTTCCTGCATTGCCTGCTGTAAGTCCATCGTGCCGCTCCCGCCCATTTGCCTGACAGACGTCAGATTGTGGCAGTTACCCCGCTGGGTCAAGCGTTGCCTTGGGCCGTTCCGTAGCGTCAGGTCAGCAATTCGGGACGTTCACAGCCAGGCCGCCAAGCGATGTTTCCTTGTATTTTTCAGACATGTCCGCACCGGTCTGGCGCATGGTCTCGATACAGGCATCCAGCGGCACAAGATGCGTGCCGTCACCGCGCAGGGCAAGCGATGCGGCGGACACCGCCTTGATCGCGCCAAGGCCGTTGCGTTCGATGCAGGGTACCTGCACCAGGCCGCGCACCGGATCACACGTCATACCCAGATGATGTTCGAGCGCGATTTCGGCGGCGTTTTCGATTTGCGCGGGCGTGCCCCCCATCACCGCACACAACCCGGCCGCAGACATCGCAGCAGCCGAGCCGACTTCGGCCTGACATCCGGCTTCGGCTCCCGATATCGACGCGTTGAACTTCACCAGCCCACCGATGGCGGCGGCGGTAAGCAGGAAGTCTTCGATATGGCTTTGGGATGCGCCGGGAACGTGATCGAGATAGTACCGCAAGGTTGCGGGCATCACGCCTGCAGCTCCATTGGTAGGCGCTGTGACCACCTGACCACCTGCGGCGTTTTCCTCGTTTACCGCCATGGCGTAAACGCTCATCCAGTCGTTGATTGTGTGGGGCGCGCGGTGGTTCTGTCCCCGTTCAGCCAACAGCGCGTCATGGATGCCTTTGGCGCGGCGCTTGACGTTCAGGCCGCCGGGCAAGATCCCGTCGGTCTCAAGGCCCCGATTGATGCAATCGTTCATCACCTGCCACAGTCGCCTGGTTCCGTCGCGCAGGTGAACGGCACCGCCGCGCGCTTCTTCGTTTGCCCGTTTCATCTGCGCAATGGTTTTCCCCGACCTGTCTGCCATCTCAAGCATCTCGGCAGCCGATTTGAACGGAAAGGGGATCGGCGCACCTTCGTCCGTGTCCTTGCCTGCGGCCAGTTCAGCTTCGGTCATCACGAAACCACCGCCGATCGAGTAATAGGTCTCACGCAAGGTGACATCGCCTTGGGCGTCCGTGGCCATCAGCATCATTCCGTTTGCGTGACCGGTCAGCTTGGTTTCATAGTCAAAGATCATGTCGGTCTTGGGCGCGAATTTCAGGGTCCCGAGGTCAGGTAGGGCAATCTGCCCGGTGCTGTGTATCTGGGCAAGCACGGCCTCGGCCTTCTCGTGGTCGTAATCATGGGGCGTGAACCCGGCAAGACCCAGTATCGTGGCACGGTCAGTGGCGTGACCCACACCGGTAAAGGCCAGACTGCCGTGCAACGATGCGCGCAGTCCGGCAAAATTGAAAGGCGAGGCCCGCATGAGGTCCAGAAAGCGCGCTGCGGCCACCATCGGACCCATGGTATGAGAAGACGATGGGCCGATCCCCACTTTGAACATATCGAACACGGACAAGAACATCAGGTAGCGGTACCTTTTTCAGGCGCGGCGTAAACCGGCGCAGTAAATGGGTTCGGGCCAAGCCCTTCGGCGGCTTGCGCCGCGGCGGTGCAGGGCAGTTGTTCGACGGCACGGCACATGGCGTGCAAATGTGGGGTGTCCGCCAGTGCAAACCAACTGCGATCGCGGTCAATCGGATACAGCGCGCACCACCGCAACAGGGCTGCCAGATAAAGCTGAAGCGCCAACGGCAAAGGTCCCTGGGACGCGCGCAGGTCAAGCGTCCCGAGGTGGGTCTGGATGGCTTTCGACGTGGATTGATACAGCGCCAGTTGGTGTGCCGCCTGATCCCCTGTATATTTCTCGGGGTAAAAGCACATCCGCAAGGCCGGATGCAGGGTGTTCGAGACAAAGAACAGCCACTTGAGAAAATCGGCGCGGGCCGGATCGGTGACCGAAGGGCCCAGTCCGCCATGCCGATCGTTCAGCCACAAAAGAATGGCACCCGTTTCAAACATCGCCCCCGCTGCGCCTTGCAGCACGGGGATCAGGCCATGTGGGTTGAGCTTTAGATATTCGGGCGACGTTTGGGCGTGACGCGACCGGTCCACCAAAACGGCGTCAAACGGCTGCCCTATTGCATCAAGAGCCATGCGAACGATAACGGATGCATTATCCGGGGCGTAGTGGAGAATATAGGGTTTCATGTCGGTGTCGTACCTCATTAAAATTTTTCGGCACGAACGAAAACGACATAATCTCGCTGATAGCGGAGCTTTGCGAAATAGGGCAGGAGCTAGCTGCGCCGCAAGGCGTGATCTTCGACCCGGATGCGATGATAGAGCATCAGGGCATTCAAGACACTGAACAGCACGGCCAGCCAAAGCAAGCCCAGTACCATGGGCGCGACGAAAATCTCGAATACTACAAGTGTGTAATTGGGGTGCGGCAAGAACCGGAACGGACCTTTTGCGACCAGCGGTTCGTCAATGACAATGATCCGTGTTGTCCACCTCGGGCCGAGGGTCGCCAATATCCAGACGCGCAGGAATTGCAGTACAACGTAGACCGCAAGCCAGATCGCATTGATGGGTTCGCCAAACCCGAACGCCACCAACCCAAGCACCCATGCGGTGTGGAGCGCGACCATAACCGGATAGTGCCCGGCACCGGCTTCGTGTGCGCCTCGGGCCAGCAACGCCGCCGTGTTCCGTTTGGCCAGTACGAGTTCACCCAAGCGCTGCAAGACGATAAAGGCCAGGAATGAAAAGGTGCCAATGGTCACGACGGGGCCACCGTCAGTGGCAGCATCGACGCAGTGAAACCCGGCCCCAGGGCACACAGGGCCAGCTGACCGGACTGGCCTGACTTCAGCACCTTGTCCAGAACGAACAGTGCCGTTGGCGCGGACATATTTCCTTGGGCGCGCAGGGTGTCGCGTTCCGCATCAAGGCTGCCGGGTGCAAGTCCCATCGTGGCCTCGATTGCTTCCAGCACCTTGGCCCCGCCGGGGTGGCACACCAGCCGGTCGACGTCCCCCAATGTCAGATCGGCGCGGTCGAGCATCGCCTCCACCGCCTCGCGAAAGTGACTTTCGACAAAACCGGGAATGGACCGGTCAAACACGACGCCCAAGCCGTTATCGTCCACATCCCAGCCCATGATGGCCAGGGTGTCAGGCCACAGGTATTCTTGCCCTTCGCCCAGTGTGACCCTGCCAGCGGTCACCGCGGGTCCTGACTGCAAGACTGCCGCGGCGGCACCGTCGCCAAACAGCACGGTTGCGATGATATCGGCTTTCTGAAGGCGGTCCGTGCGGAACGACAAAGAACATGTTTCCACCGCAACCATAAGTACCGTCTGGCCCGGACGGGTGCTGGCAAGCCGCGCTGCCAGTGACAGGCCGCTGACACCGCCGGCGCAACCCAACCCGAACACCGGCACACGTTGCACATCATTGCGAAAACCCATGGCCTTGAATGCCTGCGCCTCGAGCGATGGAGTCGCGATGCCGGTGGATGAGACAGTAACAATTACGTCAACATCTTCCGCAGCGACCCCAGCATCGGCCAGAGCTGACCGCGCCGCGTGGATGAAAAGGTCGGGCGCGGTCTCAAGATAGGCGCTCCCACGTTCGGACCAGCTATGATCGCGTTCGTACCAACTTACCGGTTGCACCAGATAGCGCGTGTCGACGCCCGCGTTCTCGAACGCTGGCGCAAGCCGGTCAAAATGGGTGTATCGCGGGCCAAGCAACGCTTTTGCATAGGTTTTCGCCATGGACTGAGAGAGCTGGTGCGGCGGGAGTGCAGTGCCAAGACCGGCGAGGCTTACGACAGTTTTGTCTACCACGGCGGGCATTGGCAGATTGGTCAGTTGCAGCATCGTTACGCCCCGCGAGCAATTATATTTGTCTGCACGACATAGCCCACGCCCCGGTGTTATCCACTGTCGGCCAGCGTTTATCCGGCGAACCTGTCGCTATGGTAACCAAGTTGAACGCATAGTCGATAAATAACACGGTTTTCAGGGGTCGCGCGTGACGCCCGCCACCGCTATAAGGGCTCCGATCAACGAGGAGTCGCAACTATGGCCGGAGAATTGTCTCCTATCGATAAGGCGAAGTTTGTCGCCGCTAAACGCGCTGCGCAATTTGTAGAAGACGGAATGCGCGTCGGGCTGGGCACCGGGTCTACTGCCGCCTGGCTGGTACGCTGTTTGGGAGAGATGGTGCGTGACGACGGGTTGCGGATCAAGGGTGTCCCGACTTCGACGCGGACGGCGCAGCTGGCGCGCGAGGTCGGCATCGAGGTCATCAGCCTGGATGAGGCGAAGTGGTTGGACCTGACCATAGACGGTGCGGATGAATTCGATGGTGAGCTGAACCTGATCAAGGGCGGCGGCGGTGCCCTGCTGCAAGAAAAGATCGTGGCAACAGCGTCTGACCAGATGGTGGTGATCGCTGATATCGGCAAGGAAGTCGAAACTCTCGGGGCGTTTCCGCTGCCGGTCGAGGTCATACCTTTCGGGTGGCAAACCACCCAGGCTCTGGTCGAGGAAACCTTGATTTCGATGGATGTACTGGGCCGTACTTCTACATTGCGCATGAATGGCGACATTCCTTTTGTCACGGACGAAGGTAATTACATTCTGGACCTGCACCTGAACCGGATCGGCAACGCGCGTCAGCTTTCCCTGGTGATGAACCAAATGCCGGGCGTGGTTGAAAACGGGCTGTTCATTGATATCTGTGATGCGGTTGTCATCGGGTATGGCGATGGTCGTGTCGAAGTCCGAGATATCAACGAGGGCACGGTCGACCGTGATCGTCTGGATTTCGTCGAAACCGACAACCTGTTCTCCGACCTTAGCGACTGAAGCTGGAAAGGCCCCGACCATATGAGTGATTTTGACTTCGACCTGTTTGTCATCGGCGGAGGTTCAGGTGGCGTACGCGCGGCACGTGTCGCGGCGGGTGAATACGGGGCCAAGGTAGGCTTGGCCGAAGACGATAGATATGGCGGAACCTGCGTCATCCGCGGTTGCGTGCCGAAGAAGCTGATGGTCTTTGCTTCGGGCTATGCCGAAACGGTCGATGAAGCCAAATTTTTTGGCTGGGACATTAAGCACGGTTCCTTTGACTGGCATTTTTTCAAGGACCGGATGAACAGCGAACTGGACCGCCTTGAAGGGGTCTATCGCAAGCTTTTGGCAAACACGGATGTTGAAATGTTCGATCAGCGCGCCCGGGTCAAGGGTGCGCATACCATCGAATTGGCAAACGGCGAAACCCGCACCGCCAAGCACATTCTTGTGGCGACGGGCGGGCGGCCCATCCGCCCTGATCTGGCGAATGCGCACCTGGGCATCGTTTCTGACGATATCTTTCACCTAGAACGCCTCCCCAAATCCATCCTTATAGTCGGGGGTGGGTATATCGGCTGCGAATTTGCCGGAATTCTGAACGGGTTTGGCGTCGAGGTAACGATGTACAATCGCGCCGCGCAAATCTTGCGGGGCTTTGACGAAGAAGCGCGCGGGCTTATCGCGGATTCGATGCGGACCGCGGGCATTGATATTCATTGCGGTACGAGCATCGTTGAAATGGCCCTGGAAAGCGAACGCGAAAAAGTCCCGATGCCAAGCCATTCTGACGCCGCGACAGGGGCTTTGGCCTCGCGTCCCGGTGAGCTGAATGAACACGCCGACGTTTCACGCGCGGGTGCGCAGGGCCCGATTTGGGTCAAGTCCACCAATGGTGCAGAGAAGTATTTCGATATGGTGTTGTTCGCGACTGGCCGTGTGCCGAACACCGACAACATGGGACTGGAAGACGTCGGGGTAAAACTTGGGCGCCGCAACGAGATAAAGGTCGACGAATACAGCCAGACCGCGGTACCGTCGATTTACGCTATTGGCGACGTAACTGACCGCGTCAACCTGACCCCGGTTGCAATTCGCGAAGGCATGGCTTTCGTGCAGACGGTGTTTGGCGGGGTGCCCACCCCGGTCGATCACCTGTTGGTACCTTCCGCGGTGTTCACCCAGCCTGAATTCGGCACGGTCGGCCTGACAGAGGAACAAGCCGCCGAGCAAGAGCCGATCGAGGTCTATTCTACGTCCTTCAGACCGATGCAGACGGCCTTCGCTGAAAGGCAAACACGCGTCATGATGAAGCTGATCGTCAGCAAGGCGACACGTGTCGTTCTTGGGTGTCACATCGTGGCACCGAACGCAGGCGAGCTCATTCAGTTGGTCGGCATCGCCGTCAAGGCACAGCTTACAAAAGAGCAGTTCGATGCGACCTGCGCTGTGCACCCGACGATGTCTGAAGAACTGGTAACCATGCGTAACCCAACACGCACTGCTTGATTTCTGGGCAATCATGTCCAAATCTGAATAAGACGAGGCCAATGGCATGGCCATAATAGGGAAGAATTAATGACTGGAAATACAGGCGGTCCTTGGGGCGGCGGAGGAAACTCAGGCGGGGGCAATTCTGGTGATAACCAGAAAAAGCCAGGCAATAACCGACCCACGGGGGGCAATCGTGGCCCTGGCTCGGACAAGCCGCAGATACCAGAGATAGACGATCTTGTGAAAAAAGGCCAGGAACGGTTGCGCGTTCTGATGGGTGGCAAGGGCGGCGGCAATGGGGCCGGTGGTCCATCCGGTGGCGGAATGGGCAACGGCCCGCGGCTTACCCGTGGCACCGTCGGTCTTGGGGCTTTGGCCGCTGTCGTGCTCTGGGGGATGGCCAGCTTTTATACGGTCCGTCCAGAACAACAGTCGATCGAACTGTTTCTAGGTAAGTTTTCGGGTGTCGGTACCGAAGGTTTGAACTTTGCCCCTTGGCCGTTCGTGACTGCCGAGGTTTTCGATGTCACCACCAACCGGGCAGAGACCATCGGCGCGGGGCGCGGTGGCGATGACAACGAAGGCCTGATGCTCACGACCGATGAAAACATCGTCGACATCGATTTCCAGGTTGTCTGGAACGTCAAGGATGCCCGCAACTTCAAGTTTTCGCTCCGTGATCCTCAGGTCGCGGTCCGCGCGATTTCGGAATCCGCGATGCGGGAAATCATCGCTCAGTCAGAGCTTGCACCGATCCTGAACCGTGACCGTGCTGCGATCGAAGCCAATGCGCGCGAGTTGATCCAGTCCACGTTGGACAACCGGCAGACCGGCATCAACATCATTCGTGTCAACTTCAACAAGGTGGATCCGCCGCGGCAGACCGTCACCATCACCGACAACGAAGGTCGCGTGTCGCAGGAATCCGTTATCGACGCGTTCCGCGATGTTCAGGCCGCCGAGCAGGAACGTGATCGCGCCGAACGTCAGGCTGATGCTTACGCGAACCGCCGCACCGCCGAAGCACGTGGTGAATCCGCCCAGCTTCTGGAAGCCGCGGAAGGCTATCGCGCACGGGTGGTGAATGACGCCGTGGGTGAGGCCAGCCGGTTCGAGGCTGTGTTGACGGAATACAACGCTGCCCCGGAAGTTACACGCAAACGCCTGTATATTGAGACAATGGAAAAAGTGTTGGGTGATGTCGACAAGATTATCCTTGAAAAAGGGAGCGAGGGGAGCGCGCAGGGTGTCGTGCCGTATCTGCCTCTCAACGAGCTTCGTAACAATAATCGAGGATCAAACTGATGCGTAAACTCAACATTATCATTCCTGTCGTGATCATCGCCCTCATTGCTGCCTTGTCCTCGATTTATATCGTTGATGAACGTGAAAAGGTTCTGGTGCTGCGGTTTGGCCAAATCAAGCAGGTGCGCGAGGAAGCCGGCATCGGTTTCAAGATTCCACTTCTGGACGAGGTTGTGCGTTACGACGACCGTATCCTGTCGCTGGAAACCCCGATGATCGAAGTCACGCCCGCCGATGATCGCCGGCTCGAGGTTGATGCATTTGTTCTGTATCGTATCGCCGACGTGCGCCAGTTCCGTCAGGCTTTGGGTGTCGACGGCGGCCGTCAGGCTGAAATCCAGCTCAACGGTATTCTGGATGGTCAGATCCGTGCGGTTCTCGGATCGCAGGGTGTGACGTCGAACACTATTCTGTCTCCGGAACGCTCTGCCTTGATGGATCAGATCCGCGAGCGTTCGGACGCCCGGGCGCAGGCCTTGGGGTTGGACGTTGTGGACGTGCGTTTGCGCCAGACCAATCTGCCCGAGCAGAACTTTGACGCGACGCTTCAGCGGATGATTGCGGAACGCGCGCGCGAGGCCACGGATGAACGTGCCCGCGGACGTGAAGCGGCTCTCCGCGTGACTGCTCTGGCGGATCGTACCTATGAAGAAATCCTGTCTGAAGCCCGACGTGATGCACGCATCACCGAAGGTGAGGCGGATGCCGAGCGGAACAAGATCTTCGCGCAAGCCTACAGTAAAAATGTGGAATTCTTCGAATTTTACCGCTCTCTGAGCGCGTATGAACAAGCTCTCAAAGGCGAAAATTCGTCGATGGTTCTGTCACCGAATAGCGAATTTTTCGACTACCTGGGCTTTACCAATCGCACCGCGCAGTCCGACGCGCCGAGCAATACAGACGCAGCCAACACCAACGCTGTGACCAACGGGGCAGCGAACAACAACGCTCCGACGGATCCCAACGCGGTGAACGACAATGCGGTGAACAACTAGGTTCGAGGCGAAATTGTTTTGGATAGGGCCGGCCAATGCGCCGGCCCTTTTTTTGTGTCACGTCGAAATCTATATCAGGGTAACCAAACGTCGGAAATCTTAAGGTAAATGTCCCGCGACATCTTGGCAGGGGATCAACCCCAGTTGACATGCGCGTGAAGATACCCATCTTTCAGCTTGCGGCGGGGGAATTGCAGATGCACTCTGCTGTTGAACCATTCTTGGGCCCCTACGCCCGTCTTATGATCTGGAGATGATGCATGCAGCCAAAGGCCGTGTCCCTGTCGAAATCCGATGCAATGACGCCCAACCTCAAATATTTAATGATGGGTATGTTGGCACTGGCCTTTGTTTTATTGCAATCGGTCATGGCCTTGGCAAAGCCTGAAAGCTTGGCACCGCTGGCCGAGAAAATCAGCCCCTCGGTGGTGAATATCACCACTTCGACAACGGTCGAGGGGCGTACCGGCCCCCGCGGCATCGTCCCCGAAGGATCCCCCTTCGAGGATTTCTTCAAGGAGTTTCGTGACCGCAACAACGATGGTGCCCCCCCGGCACCCCGCAAATCCGCCGCACTTGGATCGGGGTTCGTGATTTCCGAGGACGGGTTTGTCGTTACCAACAATCACGTCATTGATGGCGCAGACGAGATCACGATCGAATTTTTCACCGGCGAAGAACTGAAGGCGACCGTGATCGGTACGGACGCGAACACCGATATCGCCCTTCTCAAAGTCGAAGCCCCCAATGCTTTGCCGTTTGTCAGCTTTGGCGACAGCAACGCGGCCCGCGTCGGTGACTGGGTGATCGCGATGGGTAACCCACTGGGGCAGGGGTTCTCGGTTTCGGCTGGTATTGTGTCGGCACGCAACCGTGCGCTTTCCGGCACCTATGACGACTATATCCAGACCGATGCCGCGATCAACCGCGGTAATTCGGGCGGCCCACTGTTCAACATGGACGGCGAAGTGATCGGCGTGAACACTGCTATTTTGTCGCCCAATGGCGGGTCCATCGGCATCGGGTTTTCGATGGCATCCAATGTGGTGACCCGCGTTGTCGATCAACTCAAGGAATTCGGCGAAACCCGCCGGGGCTGGTTGGGCGTGCGCATTCAGGACGTCACCCAGGACGTTGCGGATGCGATGGGCCTTGCCAAAGCGTCCGGTGCGTTGATTACCGATGTCCCCGAAGGACCAGCGAAAGAAGCCGGGCTGAAAACCGGCGATATCATTCTTAGCTTTGCCGGTGTGGATGTCGAAGATACGCGCGGGCTGGTGCGTCAGGTCGGCAACAGCACCGTCGGCGCTGCAGTACGTGTCACCATTCTGCGCGATGGTAAGTCGCAAACCCTGAAAATTACCTTGGGCCGCCGCGAGGATGCCGAAAACGCCAGTATGCCCGCGGAGAATTCGGATACCGAAAACGCGCCGATGGCTCCGGCCAGTAAATCGCTGCTGGGTCTGACCGTGACCCCGTTGACCGACGACATCCGGGCCGAGCTTGGTGCGGATGACGCAACGACCGGTCTTGCTGTGACCGAAGTTGATGAAACATCGGAAGCCTTTGAGAAGGGGCTGCGGATAGGAGACATCATCACCGAAGCCGGACAGGAAGCGGTCGAAACAATTGATGGGCTGGAAAATCAGGTTAAGTCTGCCCGCGACGCCGGGCGCAAATCGCTGTTGTTGCTGATACGCCGCGCAGGCGACCCGCGCTTTGTCGCGCTAAGTCTTGGTGAATAGACTGACCCTACCAATTTAAGCTGCTTTAACCCCCGTCGATGTCACGCATCGGCGGGGGTTTTGGTTTATCCAGGGGCTCGTGGTTCGTTATTGTTCCGAATATCGAAAGGCGATAGGTTTTTGTGAAAAGGAAGCCTGTATGCCCGACACCACCCTATCCCCTGACCGTATGGATCGGCTGCATGCATTGCGCACGAAAGTGTTGGTCGAAGCCGATATCACCAGTGTTCAAAATCAGTCGCTGATCCAGAACCGAAGGGAACAAATCTGTGATGCTGCGTTAAGCCTATTTCTTGAAAAAGGTTTCGCTGCGACGACCATTCGCGATATTTGTGCACGGTCAGGGGTAAATCAGGCCAGCATCTACGATTATATTGCAAACAAGAATGACATCTTGCGCCGCCTTCTGAACCAGCTTTGGTTTCGCGAAGATGCCCTGACGTTGCCGGTCATTCTGTTGGACCCCTCCATTTCGCTGGAGGCGGCGTTTGAAAAATACTTTCGCGAAAGCTGGACCACCAAACGTGACGGAACGCTGCTGGCGTATCGCAGCGTCCCGCACATGCAGGCGCAGGACCGCGCCACACTTCAGGCGCGAGAGTTTGCGGTGATGAAGGATCTAGCCGACCAGTTGGTCGTGCGTCTGGGGTTGAACGAAGACGATCAGCGCCTGGACATCGTGGCGAACTTGATAGTGTTCCTGTCGGCTTTCGGCCCGATGCGCGACTGGTTGAATCGCGATATCCCCGACGACGTCATCCTGCGCACCATAGCCGCCGGCGCGGCAGCGATGGTCCGATCTTTGGTGCCCGACGAAGCGATTTAACGTTTGCGTGCACGGATGACGGTGTGGTGACTGACGATCTCGTACCCCAGTTCCGAGGCCACACGGTTCATGACATCTGCAATATCTGTGCCCGGTATTTCTACCAGTTCGCCGCTTTCAAGGTCCACCAGATGATCGTGATTGGTCGGTGGCATCATTTCATACCGGGCGGGGGCATCGTTCAACACCAGCTTGCGCACCAGCCCTACATTTTCGAGCACCGACAGGGTACGGTACACGGTGGCCACGGAAATAGTGTCATCCAGCTTTCGGACTTTCTCGTAAAGCTCTTCGACGTTGGGGTGGTCATCAGTTTCGGACAGGATGGTTATGACCGACGCACGCTGCGGCGTTACGCGTAACCCGGCGTCGCGTAAGACCTGTTTAAAGTCGGGTTCATTGTTCAAAGTGTTCACCATTTTATCTGGCCCGACTTTAAGCGAGCAGGGGGGCTTTCGCAAGTTGATGCAAGTCATTATCAATTGCATATTTGACATTTGCGAATAATTCGCATTAACAGGTAGGATCCGTCGTGGTGAGGAGAATACCAATGTTGAAACGCACGCTTGTCGCATCTGCCATTATTGCCTTCACAGCTGGGTTTCCCGTGTACGGCGCGGACTTCAAGGTCGTGACAACGTTCACTGTCCTTGCGGATATGGCGAAACATGTCGGCGGTGATACGGTCGACGTGGTTTCGATAACCAAGCCCGGCGCAGAGATTCACGGCTACCAACCGACCCCGCGCGATATAGTAGGGGCCGTGGGGGCCGACCTGATCTTGTGGAACGGCATGAACCTTGAACGGTGGTTCGAACAGTTCCTTTCCAACCTTGGCGACATTCCTTCTGTCACGTTGACCCAGGGCGTCGTTCCGATTTCGATCGGAGAGGGGGAGTATGAAGGCAAGCCCAACCCCCATGCGTGGATGGGTTTGGAAAACGCGCTGATCTACGTCGATAACATAGCCACTGCCTTCGCCAAATATGATCCCGAGAATGCCGAAAAGTATCGTTCAAACGCAGAGGTTTATAAAAATGAAATTCGCGCCACCATAGCACCGCTGCGGGATCGGATCGCCCAGATTCCCGAGGACCAGCGGTGGCTGGTAACCTGCGAGGGCGCGTTCAGTTATCTGGCTCGGGATTTCGGTATGAAAGAGCTTTATCTGTGGCCTATGAACGCCGACCAGACCGGAACCCCACAGCAGGTGCGCAAGGTGGTCGACGCGGTCAGGGATCATGACATCCCGGTGGTGTTTTGCGAAAGCACCGTCAACACCTCACCCGCGGAGCAGATCGCCCGTGAAACCGGTGCCGCCTATGGTGGCGTGCTTTATGTCGACAGCCTGAGCACCCCCGATGGACCAGTGCCGAGCTATCTGGATTTGCTGCGTGTGACATCCGAGACCGTCGTCGACGGGCTTACCGACAACCTCAAGTGAATGGATCCAGCGTATGATCTTGGCAAACATGGCCGCAAAGACGACGGACCCGACGACTGACACCGGGGGCATTGTGGTCAGCAACGTGACCGTGACGTATCGAAACGGGCACACCGCGCTGTACGACGCAAGCTTTGACATTCCGCGCGGAACGATCACGGCGCTGGTCGGGGTGAACGGGGCGGGCAAGTCGACGCTGTTCAAGGCGATCATGGGCTTTGTGCCGGCAGCGCAAGGCGATATCACGTTGCTGGGAAAATCCGTGAAACAAGCACTGCGCGAGAACCTCGTGGCCTATGTGCCGCAATCCGAAGAGGTCGATTGGGCCTTTCCGGTGCTGGTTCAGGACGTGGTGATGATGGGGCGCTATGGTCACATGGGGTTTCTGCGTCGCCCAAAGGCTGCGGACCATGCGGCCGTCGCGGACGCTCTGCGTCGGGTGAATATGACAGACTATCGCCACCGACAGATCGGAGAGCTTTCAGGCGGCCAGCGCAAACGGGTGTTTCTGGCCCGTGCTCTGGCCCAGGATGGCAAGGTGATCCTGCTTGACGAACCGTTCACCGGTGTCGACGTGAAGACCGAAGATCAGATTATCGGTCTGCTGCGCGAATTGCGGGATGAAGGCCGGGTCATGTTGGTGTCCACTCACAACCTCGGCTCAGTGCCCGAGTTCTGTGATCGGACCGTCCTGGTCAAGGGCACGGTGCTGGCCTATGGGCCAACCGAAACCGTCTTTACCCATGACAATCTGGAAAGCGCTTTCGGCGGCGTCCTGCGTCAATTCACCCTTGGCGGGACTGATTTGCACGATGACGATGACGGTCGGGAGCTCCGCATTATCACCGACGACGAACGTCCGTTCGTGCATTACGGGGAGCGCGTGACACCCCCCGAGGAAAACCCATGATCGACCAACTGATCGAGCCTTTCGCATATGGCTATATGTTCAACGCCATGTGGGTGTCGGCGATGGTCGGTGCAGTATGCGCGTTCATCTCGTGCTATCTCATGCTCAAGGGGTGGTCGCTTATCGGTGACGCGCTGAGCCACTCGGTCGTTCCGGGTGTTGCCGGCGCGTACATGCTGGGGCTACCCTTTGCACTTGGCGCATTTCTGGCCGGGGGGTTGGCCGCCGGAGCAATGCTGTTCCTGTCTGGGCGGTCCGGTCTGAAGATTGACGTCATCATCGGTATCATCTTTACGTCGTTCTTCGGTCTGGGCCTGTTCATGGTGTCGCTTTCGCCGATGTCAGTCAGCATCCAGACCATCATCATGGGAAATATCCTTGCCATCACCCCGCAGGATATTGTGCAGCTTTCGATCATCGGGGCCATCTGTCTGACTGTGCTTTTGCTGAAGTGGAAAGATCTGATGGTCACCTTCTTCGACGAAAATCATGCGCGGTCGATCGGTTTGAAACCCGACCTGCTAAAGGCCGTGTTCTTCATGTTGCTTTCGGCGGCTGTCGTCGCCGCGATGATGACGGTGGGCGCGTTTCTGGTGATCGCGATGGTCGTGACGCCGGGTGCCACGGCCTATCTGTTGTGTGACAGGTTCCCAAGGCTGATCATGGTATCGGTGGCAATCGGCACGCTTACCGGTTTCCTCGGGGCCTATGCCAGTTATTTTCTGGATGGTGCCACAGGGGGTGTCATCGTCACGATGCAAATGGTTCTGTTCCTGCTGGCCTTTGTCCTTGCCCCCAAGCACGGCGTGTTGGCGGCACGCCGCAAAGCAGCCGATACCCTGAAGTCCTTGCGCGATAAGGTGTCCTCATGATCGACACGTTGCTGTTTCCGTTTCAGTTTCCGTTCATGCAGAACGCGTTTTGGGTGGTGTTGCTGGTGGCCCCGCCTGCGGCGTTGTTGTCGTGCTTTCTGGTGCTCAAAGGGTGGGCGCTGATGGGGGATGCAGTCAGCCATGCGGTGCTGCCCGGCGTTGTATTGGCATGGATCACCGGAATCCCGTTGATCATCGGTGCATTTGCGGCCGGGATGTCCTGCGCATTGTTGACTGGCTATCTAAGCCATAACAGCCGGGTAAAGCAGGATACGGTTATGGGGGTGGTCTTCTCTGGCATGTTCGGGATCGGGATCATCATGTACACGTCGATCACGACCAACCAACACCTGGATCACGTCCTGTTTGGCAACATGCTGGGCGTCGGCCCCGACGACCTATGGACCACTGGCATAATCTCGGTCTTCGTCACGGGTGCCCTTGTGCTCAAGTGGAAAGACCTGCTG
>TARA_R110000850_G_scaffold43552_23_pt1 | contig 16760 bp, 15 predicted proteins | sample TARA_R110000850 | Tara Oceans TARA_R110000850 (sample SAMEA4397586) | marine metagenome | biome: Polar Biome; feature: [SRF] surface water layer (ENVO:00010504); material: water (ENVO:00002006), including particulate matter (ENVO:01000060) such as... | depth 5 m | reverse complement strand
TTGTCGCGCTGGGCGCCCCCTTCGGTGCGCTGGTGGTGAATCTGATTCCCCGTACGCCGACACTGCTGCTGGTTTCACTCTTGTGTATCGGCCAGTTCTTGTGGACGATTGCGCATGAAAATGTCTCCGGATTGGTTCTGCTCTGTGCCATCGCGGGTGTGCTCGCGGTCAACGGAGTCTTTCACCTGCTCTACCGCTGGGGACGCAACGAAGACGCCTTCCCGGCACTGCAGCAGAACGCGGTGGAAACGTCTGCGGTTCAACTCGCCAGCGAAGAAAACGCCGGCTGAGATCTGCTCTCTCAGCAAATCAGAAAACTTCGCGAATTACACCAAGCCAGCGGTTCTTACTTGGCTCATGTAATCTTGTTGAGTAGTATGAATGGCAACAGTTCAAAAATATTTTCCCCTGTTGACGTTCAGAAGAGAACCGAGTTCATGAGCAATGCGAAGAAGCTGGAATCGATGCTCGAATTCCTGTGCAACGATGTTTACGAGGTTCTTTCAGACAATCTGGACAAGGTTCTGAAATTTACAGGCCCAGATAAACTGGCCGAACGTATTACCGGACTGTTGCAATTAGCCATTCAGGACGAGGGTGCACTCCTCAAACCAGTGATTAATGCTTCCGCAATCAACAGTGTTCTCACTATTTTACGTAACGGCATTCTGACTGATACGGAAGTTGCGGACTCAGAACTGCAGGTCTCTGCGGAACTGCTGAAACATTCCCTGCATCGTTTCAGTTTCATGGAAGATTACAAACAGTATCTCTATGGCTGTAATGCAGAAGAGTTTCGGGAACTATTGATCCAGTGGGAAGCAGACAACAGCTGGCTCGGTGGTGCGATTCTTGACGGTGCCGTGATTGAACCCTTTAGATTGCTGGTCATGATTGCCTGTGATATCAAAAAAACTCCGGCTTTATTTCAGTCTTACAGGAAAATCCTGCTGCTGACGGCAAAAATCATCCTGAATGCCAATGGAATTCAAAAGGAAGACCAGACATATTTTGCTCAATTGAGTAAGGGCCTGTCCGAGATTGAAGCAGCGATCTGTCAAGACCTGGAGACCGAAGCTGAGCAGCGCAGCACGCAGGAGTCAGTTGGTTCCGAGAAAACAACCAGCCAGATCACTCCCGAAGAATCATTGAAGCAGGGACTGCAGGAACTCAACGCGCTGATCGGTCTGGATGCGGTCAAAGCGGAAGTCACGCGCATGGCCAACTTTCTGAATATCCGCCAGCAGAGACAGGCACAGGGGATGCCCGTCGCATCGCAGACGCTGCACTTCGTCTTTACGGGAAATCCGGGGACCGGGAAAACAACGGTAGCCCGGATCATCGCGAAGATTTTGTACGGTTATCAAATTCTAAGAACCCCGAATTTCCTCGAAGCCGACCGGGCAACCATGGTCGGCGGCTATATCGGACAGACCGCGATAAAAACTAACGAAGTCATCGCGAAAGCCACCGACGGTGTCCTGTTCATCGACGAAGCCTACACACTGGCAAAATCGAGCGGTCAGGATTACGGCCAGGAAGCTATCGACACGCTCCTCAAAAAAATGGAAGACCTGCGAGAGCGTCTGGTCGTCATCGTTGCCGGCTATCCGGTCGAGATGGCGGACTTCATCGAATCCAACCCGGGACTGGAAAGCCGCTTCAGTCGCTATATTGTGTTTGAAGATTATCACGTTTCCGATCTGTGTCAGATATTTGAAATGATGTGCAACTCCAATGCGTATCAGTTAACGCCCGCCGCCCGCGGCAACCTGGCGATTCTGCTGAACCGGGTCTTCACCGACCGCGATCAGAATTTCGGCAATGCCCGCCTGGTCCGTAACGCCTACGAACGCACCCTGGGCAATCATGCCGACCGCCTGTCGATGAGCACCGAGCCGATCACCCGCGAAGCACTGTCGACCATCGAAGCAGTCGACCTCCCGTTTCGCATTGCAAAAGGGATAACAGGCCCCGTCGATCTGAAGACTTCTCGCTGGAGAGTGAACTGCCCGCACTGTGAAAACACGACCATCGCGAGTCTCCCCTTTCTGGGACAGATCGTTAAATGCAATGCCTGCGACACCCGCTTCCGCTGCCCGTGGTGGAACCTGGACCGCGATTCAGTCCCCGGCTTAAGCGGTTTTGAACTCTACGAACGCCCGAGTGATCTGGATGGATACGATATTCAACCTGAGGAAACGACCGCGCAAACTTAAGAAAGGTCGAACCATGTTGACTGTATTGAAACGCATCTGTTTGTGCAGCCTGGCTTTGAAGCGGGCTTTCTGAAAGCTGAATATCAGATTGTGCAGTTAATTACCGACAGGAAAACAACCGGGGCTAACGACGTTCAAACATCTTTCGATCAAGATTATAAGCCGACTGGCGCCTTACCCCTTTACTGTTTTTCCACACTATAAACACCCGCTCAATTTATAACCGTTCTTACTAAACTAAAACGCATTTTTTCGGTCCGGACAAATAAACTGCAGTCAAATTCTCACAACGAATCGTTTATACTGAACTCAGCGAAACACCAACCTGCGACTCAATCGAGAGGAGAAATCATATGACCGCCCCACGTATTACCCGTCGCGAAGCACTGCAGACAACGGCTGCCCTGGGAGCGGGGCTCTGGCTGGGAACCTCGACGCAGCCGACGCGGGCTGCTGCGAATGAGAAACTGAATGTTGCAGTGATCGGCATTGGTGGGCGCGGGGTGGCGAATCTGAATGGAGTCGCCAAAACCGAAAACATCGTTGCGCTGTGCGATGTCGACGACAAACGGGCGGGCAAAGCGTACGAGCGATTTCCCCAGGCGAAAAAATACGCCGACTACCGCCGCATGCTGGATGAGATGGAAAACCAGATTGACGCAGTCGTCGTGAGCACTCCCGATCATACGCACTTCCATCCGTCCATGATCGCGATGACGATGGGCAAGCATCTGTACTGCGAAAAGCCGATGGCCCATTCGGTCTGGGAAGTGCGCGAGATGACAAAACTCGCTGCTAAGAACAAACTGGCGACTCAACTGGGCATGCAGCGACACGCGCTGGCAAACATGCACCGGGCCGTCGAACTAATCAAGTCGGGCACGATCGGCGATGTGAGTGAAGTCTACAGCTGGATCAGTTCCACGCGAGGTATGCCCCCCGAGCCGGTCAAAACGGCCCCCGTTCCCGAAACGCTGGACTGGGATTTGTGGATCGGTCCCGCGAAGTTCCGTCCTTACGCGGTGAACTCCAAAGGGGAAGGCGCGCTGGCACCGTACAACTGGCGGTTCTGGTGGGATTACGGCACCGGGGAGACCGGCAACTGGGGCTGTCACATCCTGGACATCCCTTTCTGGGCGCTCGATCTGAAATATCCGACCCGCGTCGCCGCCTCGGGACCAAAGATCGACGCCGAGCGCACGCCGACCGAAATGCGGACCAGCTTCAACTTCCCGGCCAACGACAAACGGGGTCCCGTGAAACTGCACTGGTCGCAGGAGAAGAACGGACCGACGATTCTGAAAGAAAAGGGACTCAGCCTGAAAGGAGCCAACACGCTGTTTGTCGGCTCCAAGGGCATGCTGCTGACCGGGTTCGGCTCATTGAAACTCTTCCCCGAAAAATCGTTCGACGGTTTCAAAGCACCTGAACCATTCATTCCCGATTCGCCCGGCTTCTACAAAGAATGGACAGATGCCTGCAAAGGGGGCAGCCCCGCGACCTGTAACTTCGACTATTCGGGACCGCTGTCAGAAACCGTCCTCCTGGGGAATACCGCCTACCGCGCAGGGGGCGGCTTCGACTGGGATGCTGACACACTCACGGCCACCGGCAATGAGAGTGCGAAACCATTTCTGCAATCTGAATTCCGCAAGGGGTGGGAAGAGTTTACGAGTTGAACCCGGCAGAGAAAGCAACCTGGTGTGTCAGCGAAACATACCGGGAACTGCATGATGTCAAACTGGAACGCCTGGTTTAGCAGCGAACCAGAATCAGGGAACGGCGTCATTAATCAACAGAGCACTCCGGCGGTTTCGGGCAACCACTGATCTGTCCCCTCTTTCCAATTCACAAAAGGCATGGCGGCGATGAAAATTCGGCGAGCGACATTAGCAGATCTCGATGCGATGACCGAGATTTATAACGAAGCCATTCTGACGACAACTGCGACCTTCGATATGGAACCGATGACGCGGGACGAACGCTTACCCTGGTTTGAATCGCATGATGCACGGCATCCGATTCTGGTCGCTGTCGTAGAGAAGCAGATCGCGGGCTGGGCCTGTCTTTCCCAGTGGCGTCCCCGACAGGCTTATGCGGATACCGCGGAAACTTCGTTTTATGTCAAAGCCTCTCATCGCGGCCAGGGGATTGGACGGCAGTTGAAGCAGGCGATTATTGAAGAGGCACGCCGCCTGGGTTTTCATACGCTGATTGCGGGTGTCGCGGAAGGAAACGAGGTCAGCCTGCATCTGAATCAGAGTTTTGGATTCGAAATCGTGGGAACCTTCAAAGAGGTCGGAAAGAAATTCGGCAAGGTCCTGGACGTGACCTATCTGCAACTCATGCTGAACTGACACGCGAAAACGGGCACTAGAATTCACTTCAGAATTGCACTTTCGGTCCGAAGCTGGTAAGAAAAACAGAGCGACCTGCCTGATCCTGTTCTGATTTCTCCTGCTGAGGAAAGACTCTGTCCATGAAACGCTCGCATGTCCTGGCTGTCTGTCTCTGTCTGTTCGTCGCGCCCTGGCTGTACGCCGCGAAAACGCCTGCCGTCACTCAGGAAACCGTCATGGTCCCGATGCGGGATGGTGTGCTGCTGGCGACCGACGTCTATCGCGATCCTAGTCTCAAACAGGCGCCCGTGCTGTTGATGCGAACTCCTTACAACAAAGACCGCGTTAAAAAATCGGCAGAGCGGTTTGCGGCGGCCGGTTATGTGGCCGTCGTGCAGGACTGTCGCGGCAAGTTTCAGTCGGAGGGGGTGTTCTACCCATACGATAACGAAGGCCGCGACGGCTACGACGCGATTGAATGGCTGGGGAAACAACCCTGGTGCAACGGTCGCATCGGCATGTGGGGGGCATCCTATGTCGGTGCCACTCAATGGCTGGCAGCCCACGAACGGCCGCCGGGACTGGTGACGATTGCACCGACGGCAACCTTCAGCAGTTTTTATCGCAACCTGTACCTGGGCGGCGCGATGCGGCTCTCGCTGATCACGCGCTGGGCAGCGGGAAATTCTCAGAAGCCGGAAGGGGCGACTGTGACAGACGACTGGCGGAAAACGCTGCTGCATCTGCCAATGAGTGAAATCGACGAACAGATAGGCTGGTCGATCCCCTGGCTGGAAGGCATGCTGACGCATCCGGAACATGACGGCTACTGGAAGCCAACCGAGATGTCGACAGAGATGGTCGAATTGAAACTGCCGATGCAGCATATTGTGGGCTACTACGATTTCTTCTCGCGGGAAACGGTAGGCAATTTCAGTCGGATGCAGCACTGGTCCACCGATCTGGCAACGCAGCAACGCCAGCAGCTGATCCTGGGCCCCTGGGATCATGGCTCAATCGGTCGTGCGAAAGTGGGGGACGTCGATTTCGGTGAGAACGCAGTCATCGACAAGGATGGCGAGAACCTGAAATGGTTCGAACAATACCTGAAAGCGGACACTACGAAATCACCTGCCGTTGCTGTGCCTGTAAGATATTTTTCGATGGGCGATAACGTCTGGCAGGAAGCACAGACCTGGCCGCCTCAGGGTTTCACGCCGACTCCCTTTTATCTGCATTCCGAGGGGAGCGCGAACACCGGTGCGGGGAATGGCAGGCTCGATTATTGTCCGCCTGTGACTGCGGAACCTGCTGACAGTTTCCAAGCTGATCCCGCTGATCCTGCGCCTGCCTGTCCGGTGACGGAGAAGCGCCCGCTAATCGCAGCGACCTGGGCTCCCGTCGATCAGCGTCCGATTGAAAAACGCAACGATGTGCTGGTATATACGACGGAACCTTACACGGAGCCTTTGACATTCGCCGGTAATGCCGAGGCCAAGCTGTATGTTTCCGCCGACACGCCTGATGCGGACTGGGTGGTGAAACTGATTGACGTCCACCCGGACGGATTCGCACAAAATCTGGCAGTCGGAATATTGCGCGGACGGTTCCGTGACTCAGAACAGAAACCGACGGCCCTGCATCCGGGCAAAGAATACGAAATCACCGTAGACCTGGGCCCGATCGCCGCCCAGATCGGAGCCGGTCATCGATTGCGCGTGGATATCTGCGGTGCCTACTTCCCCCTGTTCGACCGGAACCCGAATACAGGGGAAGGACCATTCGGCAAGGAAACGAAAATCGCGACTGAAAAAGTGTATCACGATGCAGTCCGACCGTCGCGGATTATATTGCCTTGCCGGGAGTAAGAGTTGCGGTGACCGATTGACAGGCCCATACAATTGGGAGACAACCGGGGCTAAGGCCCTGCGGCTAATTCGAGGGAATCGGGACGACTTTCAGATTGACTTTGGAGTCGTCAATGATGCTCAGCACGTCGCGGCAGTATTCGTGGCAGTTGATGCAGGTATTCAGAGAATGCATGTAGGAATACGTGGCGCCGTCGAGATTTTTTTCTTCGGCCATCTTCGCGAGTTTCTGCGTCTGTTTGCGAAGTTCGGTCCGATGGTGGGCATACACGGGATCTTCGTGCGCTGCCCAGGCGGTGGCATTGCAGATGCTGCTGAGTTCGTTGGCGCCGCGGTGAATCTGGTCAAAATTTTTCGTAACCAGTCCACTGGTGATTTTCTGACTGCAGGCCAGTTTGGCCAGCATCAATGCCGCCTGCTGATCGCCGGGAACAGATTCCGGTTTGTCGGACTGACTGGAAGCTGAAACAACGCCCGCAATCAAGAGAACGACCGCAGTCACCAGTAACCATCGTTGTGTCATACTCATTAGAGATCCTCGAATTCATGCGGCGGAAGACTTTGCCTGATCATTACAACCGACCTGATGGTTTATATCGGCGCTGGAGGTCCGATTTCTGAAATCAAGGAACAGGAAAGACTCAAGAATCGTCTGAGAAAGGACTGAACACCTGGTGGATTGTAGATATTACATCGCATGCGTCCTGCTGAAATCCCTCTCCCCCACCTGCGCATTCTTTTGCCACAGCCTGTGTGCAGGGCTGAGTCTATCTTCTTTTCTGAAGAGAATCTGGTAAAATGATGTGCGAACGAATTTTAAAGCAGGTCGAATCTGCATTCCTCAAATGGGTCACTCCGATAAAAGAGTCCTGACCCCTTTATTTTCAGTGAGCCCTTAATGAGTCAGGAAGACCAGCCGCGCATGAAGTTCGGCACGTTTGGTGGCGTTTTTACACCGTGTACGCTGACCATCCTGGGGGTGATCATGTTTCTGCGGTTCGGCCAGGTGGTCGGACAGGCGGGCGTGCTGTATGCACTTCTGATTGTGTTGGCTTCAAAAACAATTACCACGCTGACGACGCTGTCTCTCTCCGCCATTGCATCCAACACGCGGGTCAAGGGGGGCGGGGCGTACTATTTGATCAGCCGAAGCCTGGGCGTTGAGTTCGGCGGGGCGATCGGCGTTGTGTTCTACCTGGCGCAGGCCATCTCGGTGGCCATGTATGTCATCGGTTTTACTGAAGCGTTTGTGGGAACCTTCTCTGCCTGGGAAAGCCATTTCGTCCTTATCGCGACACTGATCAATGTCGCGACATTCGTCTGCGTGTATATCGGCGCAGGCTGGACGATCAAAGTTCAGTATTTCATTCTCGCGATTCTGGGCGCGGCACTGGCGTCTTTCTACCTGGGCGCCTTCTCCAGCTTTGAGTTTGGTATCATGCGCGAGAATCTCATGCCCCATTACGACGCGGGCGAATCGCTGTTTACAATGTTTGCGCTCTTCTTCCCGGCGGTGACCGGCATCATGGCGGGAGCCAATATGTCAGGGGATTTGAAGAATCCTTCGCGATCCATCCCGAAAGGGACATTGGGAGCTGTCATTGTGACCGCGGTGATTTACCTGTCGCTGGCTCTCCTGCTGGGGGGCACGCGGCCTCATGCAGAACTGATCGAAAACAACCTGATCATGAAAAACATTTCCGTCTGGCCGGTGCTGATTACCGCCGGCGTCTTCGCCGCGACACTCTCGTCGGCGCTCGGCTCCATGATGGGTGCACCACGGATTCTACAGGCGTTCGCTCGTGACGATATATTCAAACGGCTCTCGTTTTTTGGCGCGGGTAGCGGCTCCAGTCGTGAGCCACGCAGAGCAACGGTTCTGACGTTCGTGATCGCCCAGATCTGTATTCTGCTGGGCGACCTGAATGCCATCGCTCCCATCATCACGATGTTTTTCATGATCACGTATGGCTTGTTGAATCTGGCGACGTTTTATGAAGCGATTACGAAGAATCCCAGCTATCGACCGACGTTCCGCTATTGCCACTGGTCGGTCTCTTTCGCGGGCACGGTGGGCTGCCTGGCGGTGATGTTCTTGATCAACTGGATCTGGGCAAGTGCCAGTATTGTGGTCATCAGCGGCTTGTACTGGTTTATCCACTATCGAGAAGTCGAGTCTCGCTGGGGCGATCTACACAGCGGTATGGTGTTCGAGCGTGCCCGCCAAAGTCTGTTGAAACTCGAACAGGAAGCCTATCACCCCAAGAACTGGCGGCCGATCATTCTGACATTAAGCGGCACTGCCTGGAATCGACCGCATCTGGCAGTCTATGGTCACTGGCTCACCGCGGGGCACGGCATTCTTTCGATTGCGCATGTGGTTACGGGGGATATTGAGGAGCACGCGGAACGCCGCGAGAAATTCGAAAATACCCTGCGTGCGTTCATCGCAAAAGAAGAACTGCTCGCATTTCCGGCAGTGGTCGTCTCGGAATACCTTTCAGATGGAGTCGAGGCGCTGGTGCAATGTCACGGCATCGGCGGTTTGCGACCGAATACCGTTTTGCTGGGCTGGCCTAACAATCCTCAGAAGTCAGAGTCCTTCGGGTCGACCGTACGTCTTGTTTCCCGACTGGGACGCAGTATCATCGCGCTGCGATTTCTTGGCTATCGGGAAGAAGAGGGCGAACCGACAGGTCCGGTGATTGATCCCTGGGATGTCCCCATCGGTACGATCGACGTCTGGTGGCGTGGCCGGCGGAATGGATCGCTGATGCTGCTGCTGGCGCACCTGTTACATCAGAACCCCGCCTGGCGTCGCAACCGGATTCGCGTATTGCGTGCCGTTGTGAATGACGAGGCGGTCGAAGAAGTGACACGCCACATCGAAGAACTGTCCGCCTCTGCGCGGATTTCCGCCGAACCGGTGATTGTGGTCTCTTCCGATCCTGCCCAGGCGATTCAACAAACCTCGGCTGAAGCGGCGGTCGTGATCCTCGGATTTGAACCGCCTGAAGAAAGCGCCGAGGCCGCGTTCTTTGCCCGCATGGAATCTTTCGTCGGAGATCTGCCGCGCGTGCTCTTCATCGAAAGTGCCGGCGGCATGGAACTGGAATCGTAACCTAAAACAGGCTTCTTGACTGGCTCCTGTTGTGCATCGTGAGCGTGTCGTATTGTGCCGTTTTGGTGTGGACCTAAAGGAATTGTGACAGACGTTCGATTAACTCTACCGCGACAGGAACGACCAGCAGAAACACCAGACAGCTGATTGCGATGATTCTTACATCCCAGGTGGGGTGTTTTCTGATGATATGCTGCCAGGAGAGCACTCCCAGAACCAATCCCAGCAGTGCACCGAGGATCTGAGCAAAGAACTGCTGTGACTGCGCTGCGGGAGAGACCCTGGTCATCCCGTCCAGACGCATCACGGCTGTGTTCAGCCACAGAAACAACACTGATGTTGTAAACGAGACTGTCAGAACATGCAGATTTTTCAGGAACCGTGATTCGCCGTGCATGGATAGACGCCTGATTTTATTATACCAACCTGACCTGGTTCTCAACGAATTTATTTTCGAGATCTGAGTAGAGAAGCCGTCGGACGATTTGTCATTTCTCTTTGGCTTCCGTTCGCTGCGGAGTCTGATAGAATAAAGATTACCACTCGGAGTATCTGAAATCACTATCAAACAGGAATATTACATGCGTCACTTACTGCTGAGAAATATTGTGTGTCCCCTGATCGCGGCGGCGGTTGCGTTTTCGTTGTGTCAGTCTGTGATGGCAGCTGAGAAGTACGAATTGAAAGTCGTGACGGATCGGCCCGATGCGATTTATAAAGCAGGGGAAGAGGCAACGTTTCTGATCTCCGTGACGAAAGACGGAAAACCTCTGGCTGATGAAAGTGGCGAGACGATAACATATCGAGTCGATGATTATATCAGCAGCGGTCCTGATTATCCAAACGGGAAACTGACCGTGGGCAGTGAACCGGCGGTGGTAAAAGTAACGACAGACAAACCTGGATTTCTTCGCTGTGTGGCCACCCTGGATAAAAACAAGAAACTGTCGAAAACAGCCGGGGCCGCGTTTTCACCACAACAGATTGAACCCAGTCTGCCCGTTCCGGCTGACTTCGATGAGTTCTGGGCGGAACAGAAACGCAAGCTGGCAGAAGTCCCTGCCAAAGCGAAGCTGACGCCGGTCACCCAGCCGAACAATAAGATTGAATGCTTTGACCTGCAGGTGGACTGTCTCGGCGGAGCGCCGGTTTCCGGTTACCTGGGGAAACCGAAAGATGCAAAACCCAAGAGCCTGCCTGCGATTCTGTGGGTCCACGGCGCGGGAGTTCGCAGTTCCTCACTGGGCAATGCCATCAAAGGAGCGAACGCAGGCATGCTGTCATTGGACATCAACGCACACGGCCTGCCTAACGGCAAAACAGCAGAATTTTATAAAGAACAGTATGCGGGCCCCCTCAAAGGCTATCCACACTTCGGCCGTGAGGACCGCGAGACGACCTATTTTGTCGGCATGTTTTTACGTTTGATCCGCGCAATCGACTATCTGACTTCTCAACCCGAATGGGATGGTAAAACGCTGATCGTGATCGGCCACAGCCAGGGAGGCGGACAGGCACTGGCTGCCGGTGGTCTGGATGAGCGCGTGACCTTCATCGCGACCGGTGTGCCCGCGATCTGCGATCATTCCGGACGGGCTGCGGGCCGCATCAATGGCTGGCCGAAACTGGTCACCACGCTGCCCGACGGCACGCCTGCCGCCGAGGAACTCAAAGCAGCGCAGTATGTAGACGGCGTCAACTTCGCCAGTCGCAGCAAAGCCGATGCGATTATGAGTGTCGGTTTCATCGACGTCACGTGTCCCCCTTCCAGTTGTTACGCTGCTTATAACCAGCTAAAAGGCAAGAAGCAGATCATCAACAAACCCCTGATGGGCCACGCGGCTCCCGGTGACATTCACAAAGCATTTTTTGATGCGGTGAAAGCACATGTGAAGGAGCAGGCAGGGAAGTAATTTTTGCCGCTGTCCTTTCTCACCAACAATCGAAAAATGTTGAAGTATGACGTTCGATACATGAAAGTGCTGGCACTTCAGACAATGAACCACGAGCAGTTGGGCTTTACCCTGCCTCAACCAGATCTCAGTCATGCCGAGAAGGGACTGCATCTTCATGTTCGTACCTCAAAATCCGGAATTACTGGAATCAGTTGAAATCACAGTATTTTAAATCGCGAAAGTCGAGTTGTGGAAATACGGCGTATGAGGTGGCTATCGCATGCCGGACTTACGGTATGAAGGTGAAAATGGCATCGAATACTGGGATATCAATCCGTCCTCGTTCACTTGGAGCCAATAATTTCAAGACATCCTTGAGTGGACAGGAATTAGACCACTACCAATTGGATATAAACGATGAGCGAACAAAGTACATCATTCGGTATGGTGTTTTACTACTTCCAGGATCCTGGTACGGTTCTGGACCAACTCGTTCGTGTACTGAGTGACTTTGTAGAATGCTATCAGGAAGATTTCACTCGAATTTCTGATTCAGGCGATCGGTTCAAGGCTTTCAGGGAGTCGGACCCTGGATCCTTCCTTGAGCGTCGTATTCGTTCACACGACTTCTCACGCTCTCTATTTCTCTTGTTGACTGATTCATCCAAGGCTACAACACCAACACAAAAACTGTTGTTCTGGGGGCGTCGTATCGATGAGAGGTTCAAGTCAAAGACACCCAATTATATCTATTTCGAATTGCCCACTACAATCGACATCGACCTGCGTTGGCATCTGTTCAAAGAAGCATTCTTTACACTTGATTTCCATTTGGGCCTTGGCAATCGTGTCATTGCTATAGATGAAGAATCCATGCCGCGATCGGGAGCAAATGCTGCAAAACAACTTCGTGAATCTCAACTATTCGCTCAAGGTTTCGACGCTTCATTTCGCAACCTCTCGTATCTTCAAGTTCTTGAGCAGAGGACGACCAAATTCTTAATGCACCCAAGCCAGTTTGTTGGTGTTGGTCGTGAACTCCAACATCACATAGACTACGCAGGCGCATTGGCAGCGAGTGGCAAATCGCAAGAACATTTCGAATTTTGGCCTTCCAACGAAGCTTTTTTCTTCAAAGCAAATGATACTAGACAATTAGTGGCCTTGTCTGAATTTTTATCGTATCACTACGTGGACGTGGATAGGCCACCCATGTTTTGGAAGAAGGAAGAATGGGAATCATGGCTAGTTAAAGTTCGTGGAACAACGCCGGGAACTATTTAGATAATTCAAGACGGTTAGAAAAAGGGCAGCGACTCTTTGATTAGTCTGCACCAGCCCACTCGTTTGTCATCCAGTTTTTCAAGACACAATGAATATGCCAGAAAATTCCGATCTCTTACGAATGTTAAAAGTCCCAGATTTTGTAGTTCAGCTTAGTGAGGGATTAATCCGCCCTGTACCAGAATTTATACGCCCTGCAACTGGTTGGATCGCTTATCCTCCTTGTTTTATTCCAGTCTATGAATACGGTTCTGAACCTTCATATTGCGGAATATTAAAACATTGGTTTTGTGATCGACAAATGATTTATGCAAATCTTTTAGCTTACCTGGGATATTACATTTATGAGAACAGCCGCAGTTCTGAACAATTCGCAATACAAATTTTGATTGAAAGATTTGAACACGACGAAGAATTCTCAGAGTTTCTTACTGAGATTGGAAATTCACTTGCAGTGTGGGATGTACGATCCATCTATGATTTATGGGAACGATATGAAGACGGTTGCTATCCCATGCTTGATAGTTTTAAAAATGATTGGCCCGAATCTTTAAAGAGTCACTTCCAGGAAGAATATCACGGAGATTTCCCTTCAGATTCAATGGATATTTCTCACTCTAATTTAAAACGTTATTGCAGTATTGAGATTTGTGATACAGATACAGAGTTTGAATCCCGAGTATTTGAAGAAGCAGATTCACTTCCACCATGGTTCAAAGAAGAGAATCAAGAAAGACTATTCTATGAACTTCTTAATGAGAGTGATTTATCAGGCTGTTGGATGACTCTCAACTCACGTGGGTGGCTATGGAAAGATTTAAGAAAAGCATTATCTGCATTAGCGGAGAAAGCTGACAACTATAATTTCCATATGCTGTGTGATTGTTGGCTCTCACAAGACCATGAATCATTTAGTGAGGGTTTCTGAATATAAGTATTTGCTCAAAGCCGATCTTATTTATTTTTCGAGTAGTCATTGGTTTCATTTTCTGTCAAAACAGGCTCCAAAATATGTTCGCATAAATCATTAATGTCTGACATCATTCGAATCCAAGCCATCTTCAGCTGCCTGCTGTTTACCAGTTTCAGTTTCTGGAATGCGGGAGTTGGGTTGATCTGAACTTCCTACACCTGTGCGGTTTCACAGCCTGGGCATCCGGGAATCGCCATCCATACGGACGCGCAGCCTTACGGTTCGAAAATCTTCGGGCTGGGTGCCAGTTCGCCCTGCCTGGTGCGTGTGTTGTATTACCTGGATGATCTGACGCCTGAGCACAGTCCGTTCAAAGTGATTCCCGGTTCGCATCTCTCACTGCACGCGGACGGCAACCCGTATCGACGTTACCTGTCACATGAAGATGAAGTGCTGGTGACCTGCCGGGCCGGATCGGCGGTGATCATCAACCAGAAAGTATTCCACGCCAATTATCCCAATTTCAGCGATACCGACCGGCACCTGCTGGCGATTGCCTATCGCCCGGCGTGGGCAGGGCCGATTGGAGAAGTGCCCGATTACGACCCGGAGCAGGTGCAGACGCTGCCAGAAAAAGTACAACCTCTGTTTCGCAGCCTGAACACACAGAAGATTGACTATGATCTGCCGAACCGACCTGACAACATGGCACGGTCGGCGCCGGGGATCAGTCCGCGGCGGTATGAGTGAGTGACTTCTCTGAGCGGAATGGCGCTAGGTAGCGGTGATTTCTATACATCGCGTGATACAACACCGGTGGAGAACGCCTTCAATCTTTTTGAAAGTAATCCTGTACTTTTGAAACTTCGTACACTGAGGGGCCTTTTACAGGAGCGAGTTGACCGCATTCATCAAAGGCATATTTTCCCTGTTCGAGGTGTTTGAGCAGGCGTTCCAGAAATGCGGTGAAACTGGGGGCGACAATCCGCCAGGCTCCATACTCGTGCCAATAAGAAAACAGCTGACCGACCTTACCCCCTTTGGCGGGATCGAGGTCGATGCACAGGTGGTCGCCCCCACTGTTATCGCTGATGGGAATCCATCCAGGACTGATCTGGACTTCCTTCATCGGCCCCAGCGGAGGTTCCAGAAAACCGGCTGCTTCGAGAGAAGGTCTGATCTCCTGAAAGAACTTCCAGTGTTTGGCAGACTCTTGCAGGTTCACCCATTCCCCTTCACCGACGACGGCCAGCAACTTGACGCGGGCAGAACCGTTGTGCCGGAGATAGCTGGCACGCATGTCTGCAGGCAGTTTTGCTCCGATCGTTTTTTCAAACGCCTGTATTTCCCGCTCGGATGCCCCCGGTGCCAGAGGCCAGCGACAGAAGACCGGCGTATGTTCGCAAAGCCAGTTCTCCAGTCTCCGCCACAGTCCATTAATTTTTGTCTCGCCAGCAGGTTTTTTCGTGAGTGTGATCTCGATGTAGTTTCTGCGTTTAAAATCGGCAGCCAGCTTTTCCAGTTCTTCGTCCGCCGATCGTCCGGCCCGGGGAGTATGTGTCTCATGCTTAACCCTGCCAAAATACGGAACCGTACTTCGATTGGTTCCGGAATAACTGATCACAGTTTCTTCCTCGACTGCAAGGTTGACCCAACGGCCATTGGTGTGGATAAAGCGTCGAACCGGCAGTGTTGATTTCACAATCTCTCCCTGGAGAAATCAGTAAGGTGATGGGATGCAGAGAACGGTGGGTCCTCTTTTTCATTCCAAGATACAAGTCAAAATCAATGAAAGCAATCATTTTAGAGAGTCGCTTGTCGAATCCCAAATGTTCGTGCCTCCCGAAGTCTGGCCCTGGAAACCGGGCAGGTTGCAGGTTGATCGCTGATTGGGTAGGGTGAGGGTTCTCTTACCAAACGTGTTCAACCTGCAAGGAGTGTTTTGATGAGCGAACGAATTATCATGCGTACGGGGGAATGTCTGGTTGCCGGCGGTCCGCCTTTTACGGCTGCGGAACCGGAAGTCGTGATTGGCGAACTGGATGGCCCCGTGGGGACGGCGATTGCCACGCTGACCGGCGGGCAGTCTGCCGGTCACTCGAAAGTGTTCGCGATTCTGAATACCGACATTCAGGTGCGTCCCGTCACGCTGATGGTGAGTAAGGTCACGGTCAAGAGCAGTGCCTACACGAATATTCTGATGGGCACCGTGCAGGCGGCGATTGCCAATGGCGTGCTGGATGCGGTCCGGGCCGGTGATCTGCCGAAAGAGAAAGCGAACGACCTGGGCATTATCTGTTCGGTCTGGCTGAATCCAGGTGCCGCCACCGATGAGAACCTGGATCACAAAGCGCTGTTCGAGATTCATCGCAAAGCGACCGCCCAGGCGATTCACAAAGCAATGCACAACGAACCCTCCATCGACTGGCTGCTGGAACACCAGGACGAGATCACACACAAGTACTACCAGAAAGGTCTGGACGGGACGCTGTAACAGGCGTGATGTGAGATCGATGATCGCCACACACTAAAAAGCTGTCTTCCCCGGTGATATCAATTCTGACCGGTTCAGACTTTGATATCACACAGGGGGATGATGGTGCTCGTTGATTCCAGCAGCTGTTTGATCGTGACGCGCGAGAAGGCCGCTTCGGTTTCAGCGTAGACGCGATCCAGTTCCGCGTGCAGCGGACACAAACTCGTGTGCGATTTGAGCCCCAGCGGACAGGCTTTGATCCGCTCCAGCGGGGCGATGGCGTTGACGATGTCCAGAATCGTCAGGTCGCCGCTCTCTGCTTTCAGTTCATAGCCCCCTTTGGGGCCGCTTTTGGAACTCACGATTCCCGATGCCGCCAGGTCCTGCAGCACGCGCGTCAGGTAACGACGGGGGACTTTCGTCCGCTCGGCCAGGAAGTCGGCTGATGCCGGTTTTCCGGGTTGTCCTGCCAGACAGGCGACCGCGCGCAGGGCATATTCGTGAGTTTTAGAGAGCATTTTGGAGTTCCAGGTCGTTTTTTAAAAATATCCTCAATTCTACACCTTGACATGCAGAATTATATTCTATACCTTTTGGTGTAGTATAACAGTTTCGACCTGTATTTCAAGGTTTCTCTGGGGAGAA
>TARA_R110000850_G_scaffold221233_2_pt1 | contig 16820 bp, 23 predicted proteins | sample TARA_R110000850 | Tara Oceans TARA_R110000850 (sample SAMEA4397586) | marine metagenome | biome: Polar Biome; feature: [SRF] surface water layer (ENVO:00010504); material: water (ENVO:00002006), including particulate matter (ENVO:01000060) such as... | depth 5 m | reverse complement strand
AAGCGCTAGCTCAAGATCGTTTAGCGGTGTCGGCTCTGTTTTAATTGGCTCGTCATTACCTTTAATGTAATCGTGTAAACTGTCCATTATTTTTCACCTCATATCTTTTTCTACCTTATCCCCAAAGAAACCAAAGCAACTATCGACCATCCATTTTTTTCCGCAATTACACTCTGCGTTAAAAACGGTGCTGCCGCTTACCTTATCTACAAAGTTATGTCTGTGGTTTTTTAGGGGTCTGTGTAAACCGATATAGCATAATAATTTCATTATTCCGTCGCCTAGCCTGTTTTCTAATGATTAAAAATTGACTGCTCTATGTCAATTATGCGCTGATGTTCTTTTAATTGTTTAGTGTCCATGATCTACTCCTCTGATATTTAATTTCTATAACATTCTTCTGCTGCCAGATACGGACAATGATTTATCAATTCACTGTTATTGTTTAGTAAAGATTCAGCCCATAATTTGGCTTTCTTCACGCTCACTCCGTGCAGTCTGTATTGCTCTACTGCTTTATCGATCCATTGCTGTTGAGTTTGGTCACGCCATATTATTTCGGGCCGTACGTTACCGTTGCCAGTGCCGATGTAAGTCCCTATTTCTACCTGTCCTCGGTATTTTTTGCTTACTATTTTAAAGTCTGGCGTAAAACCATGATCATCTTTTGTCATCTTCTTTCCCCAAGTTTAAAATAGATCGATGCTCAGTATGCTTACCTGCTTTAAAGTCTTCGATTGACATAATGACCCACTCTTTCGTGTTCCAATCTTTGAACATTATGGAGGCGGGAGCTTGATACTCGTAGGCTATCTGGTCTAGCGTTTTGCCCGTTGGGAACTGGTAGATTGTAGCTGTCATTTTGTGCTCCGGTATTTTTTGCCATTGGTGCAGGTAATCAGCTCGTCAGTAATTAACAGTGACCCCATCGGCGTGTGTACACGGCATAGCATCGAGTCGAAATTGTCGGGCGCAGTTTCTACGTAAAAATGTTTGTATATCGCAGCTCCCGCCCCTAATACTGTGGCGATTAATCCTACGGCCACAAAAAGTACGAACACACCTTCAATTCTATCTAACATACACCACCTCTTTGTTTTATTAACACACTCTTCATTTTTAATCGGCCTCGTATGCGTCCATCATGGCGTAGCTAGATTCATACGCTAAAGGACTAGGCTCGAAACCGTCTTCGTCGTAGTCAGTGCGACCGTTTTCATTATGTTGTAAGCTCAAGAACCCCGCGCACATTTTTGACTTCGCCGTGACCAACCTTTCACCCTCAGACTCGTCACTGTCATCACTCTCGGTTGTCTTGTGACAGGGGAAATATTGACAGGGGTCTTGCGCTGCGAAGGCTAACTCCACAGCGCGACTTGGGTGCAAAAACGGTTTTACATCGTGCCGATATGGACAGTGCTCGCACGGTTTTTTCATAAAATCACTCATACATCACCCGCCTTTATCTTGTCCGCTAATGATTTTGGTATTAAACGGCCCACATTCGACAATGTGTCGTCAAGACTAAACCACACTGTAACCATTGGCTCTATCTTGCGAGCGTGTAAAAAGCAGCAGCTAAAATTCTGTTCGGTTAGCCACACTTCAAATAGCGGAACCTTGCCGTCAAGGTAAGCACCCAAATATTGAGCCTTAAACTTTGTCGTAAAGTTTTGGCTCATGCTAACTTCAATGTCCTCATCAAATTCAAATTCAAATTCACTCATACATCGCCCGCCTTTATTTTGTGGCCAAAACGCATGAAACCCGCTGCGCCTTTTGTTTCTAGGTAGTCCATAACTCGGTGATACACTTTTATGTCTGTGTGGTGGAGTCTTGCCTCCCGCGATACGGTGGTTTGCCCTAAATCTATGCGTTCGCGCATATACACGGCCTCGCAATAGGTCATTGCATCGGTTACGCCCCACATTTTTTTACGTTTATCTACTTTTACCACCCCCGCCGGACGTTGGGCAAAAACGTCCTTGTTTAAGCGGGTGGAGGCTGACCACTGGCCGTTTATGTACCAAAAGGCATGGGGTATTTTACTGCGCTTGAACCACGTACCGTTTAGCTTTTTTACTTCGTTTTCTATTTCTGACAGTGTACACTTGGTCATAGATCGTCCCCGAGCATCTTCTCTTTTTGCTTGGCTATTGATCGGTTGATGCTCTGTATAGCTTCGTTTTTATCTTGCAAGGTGCCCTTGTACCCTCTTTTTCCCGCTGCCAATATTTTCTTGGCTGCATGATCCATGGCGGGACAGTCAGTCTTGAACGCGTCTATGACATCATAAAAATCTACTTTTACCTCGATAATTTGTTTATGTTCTGAGGGCTCGACTTCTATGATCTTGATCGTCCGCATATATCGGTTAATCGGCTCGTCTTTTAGCTTAGATTCTGGATGTGTACACGGGGTCATGTTGGCGTACTCATAGTGGTAGAATCCCGACGCGTTCTCAAACCTACCCACACTTGGTCTATTTGATTTACCTACATAGGTTACTGGGCGAATAGTTCCTTTGTATAAATACAGGTCGCCTTCTATAAATTTGCTCTTATCCATTGTCGTTGGCCTCTAGTGTGCGGAATATAACCTTAAAAATTAGGTTTATCTCGTCTTGTGTAAACGCTCTGGCTATTATTAGCTTGTGCGTAGGGATGAAAGTGTAATGTTTGTTGGGGTAGTGGTATTCGACTACCTCGGTATCCACGTTCAGGTAGTATACTTCGGTGTTAGAGTTACCTGCGGTCATGTTTATTGTTTTCATATTTATGCCTTAATTTAAAAATAAAATTTTTTCTTAAAACTTAAAAACTTTTTTCTTTTTCTGTAAAAAATCTTCTTTTTTTTTACTTTTTATGGGGTTTTTTTTTCTTATTTTTTTTTTCTGCTTTTTCGATATCAGGATTACGATATCGAAAAATTTGGTGGAGCGCCAAAGTTATGAACTTTGGGGGCTACCTACTAGGATCGCCCCGTAAATATTTCCTACACACCCGCGCGCGCATAGGAAAAAACTGCGGCTTTATTATTAAACTTACATAATACAGATAGTTTACAGATTATCAACTACTATAGCCAAAAAAATTAAGGCGCATAGAAACAATATCTTTTTTGTGTCGCTCATAGCTCGCCCTCAATGTAATAAAAATCGCTTGTACCGGCAAAATTTATCAGTGTGTCAAGATTGGTCAGTAAATACTTGAGATCGTTTACACGTGTTTTTACTCGGTACCCGTGTTTGCGTGTGGTAGTTACTCGGCTATTTTCAGATCGCCAATATACCGTTACCCCTTTGTCGGTTAGATATTGGATTTGTTGCTCGGTGCGTGCGGGTGTTTTAGTCAGTACTTTCATGGTGTTGCATCTCTTTTATCGTTTGTTTTAATTGTGCGCCAAAGCCTATTAAGCCGTTATGTGTTGCCGATAGGGGACAATATGTGGTGCCATTTTTCCAATATAGATTTTTTTGTTTACAATAGAATAGGCCGGTTGATATTTCTATATACTCGCAACCGCTGAAAGCTTGAGTTTTATTTTTCGCCATGGTGTTAAACCTCTTTTAAATATTCGTATAGATCTTTTATGTTTACGTTAGTTTCAGGCATTTTTAGCCGTGTCAGTGTTCGTTTTATTATTTGGCTGACACGGTTGGTGGATAGGTCAAAAATAACCCCGATGTGGTAGTGTGTGAGCGGTTGCGGTATGTCAAGGCCGTAGCTCATGCGAACCATTTTAATATCACGTGTGCGAATATTGTTGCCTTTTGTTGTCCCGCGCTCATTAATACTTTTTAACGCTAATTCTATTACGTGCCGTAACTGTTCACGCTCAAGTATGTCGTGAGGCTCTGTATCAGAAGGGGCGAAAAATTCAAGACCATCAACCTTCTCTATGTGATCGAATGCGTCTATATAAGTTTTTTTCATTGTGTTACACCTCGGTTATGTAATGGCCGTTTACACGGCCTGTAAATTTAATTGATTTTTAACCTCATTCTGAACGCATTCAACCGCGCCCGTTATTGTGTTGAATGATTTACAATTGTCCACGCATACTTGGTCAAAAATAACATGATATAGACTATCGTCTAATTCGCCCGCATACCCATAGTTGCTACCTGAAATTATTGCCGCATTATTTGGCCCCTCTATGCTTTCAGATATCCGAAAACATAAGCGGCGTGAATAACTCGGGGAGCATAGCGCGTATGCGATAGCCTCGGGTGATAGCGGCGCGTCGCTAGTCTTGACGCAAGTACTAATAATCACCCCCACGCCGAGATCGCGCGCGCTATATACAGCCCATAATTCGACTGCGTAACCGTCGAGTGTTAGTTGATCAAGCACCGCTATGATAGCCGCGCCTCTGTTTGCAATCTGGTTAGCATCGACTATTGAGCTATAACGGATATTCACTGCCACTTTTATATGCTTATCGCTTACAGGTTCCGGCAGCATATAGAGCATGCTATCCGGCGCGCCGCAAACGTACGCGCCCACGTTAGGCGCGAATCCTACAATATCACTGCTAATCTGTGGTTGACTAATCACGTTACCGTGTATATTTGTATTGGGAATGTGTACACGCGGCAATGTGGGCAAACCATCAGCCCACGCGCCCCCATTGAGCGCGATATCGGTTGAATCATTTAATGACATGTTGCCATAAAAAGACGAGCTAGACTTGCCGTTAGTTGAGCTTGTGCCGTGTTTTCGGTCGTCGTCGTGAGCCCTAGAATCGCGCACGTGTGCGCCCATGGCGTAAATAGAGTCGAATGTAATTGAGTCGTAATTATCCATTTTTTACAATCCTAGTTGCTTGAGTTGATCGACTGATAAGCTAGCGCCAAAGCACTCGTTTATAGCCATCTCCACGCTATCGCCCATCGCTATAATGCCACACCCTCGGATACTTGAACGCGGACTAATGATCACGTCTATTCTCTTCTCAGCTGCTTTTTTCCTCGCCTGCTGAACCGTAGTTATAAACGAGTAAGCGGGAGACAAATTTGCATCAGCTCCCGCTATGCGTTGATATTCTGCTATTGCTAGTCTCATTTCTAGATCATGATCATATTGTAATTCAATGCGTGAAAAACGATCTAACGTCGCGCCGTCTAGGGCATTTCTTTTATACTGATTTGTCGCGCCGGTTCCGGCTGTATTTGCGGCAGCTATCACTTTAAAATCTTTGTGCACTTTCACAAGTCCACACGGGAAAGTCATCTCGCCATTTTCGATGGCTTGGTTAAAAGCGGTGACAGCTTGTGGGTTGCTAGCGTCTATTTCATCAAACAAGAATAAACCGCCATTTTTGTAACATTCGTAAAATGTGGTCGATACATAATTGCCTCCCGCATCATTATATCCAGTTAGCTCATATTTCATTAAAAGCGCACCAGTATGATAGAAATCTAAGTTTAAAGACTCGGCAGCTTGAGCGGCTAGTGTAGTTTTACCACTTCCGGCGGGGCCGTAACAATAGACGTTATATCCGGCATTCAACCGGCTAACCACACGCTTTAACTCTTTGTGTGCGCCTTCAATCTTTACGCTAATTTTTGAGGGTATATTGTACGTTTCTAACGTCGTGACCGGCGTGCCGTGCTGTTTGATCAACTCTATTATTCTCGCTTCATCAAGTGGAGTGCTTGATTGTAAGCTATCCATCAGCGCCGCTAGCGCCTTGGCAGTTGCATCATTTGCCGTGTTTACACGCGGCGCAATCGGTAGGGGTCGCGGCTCTATCGACGATGATGGTGTGGGATCGAATGGTAACTCAACGGGCACCCGTGGGGCCGGCATTACTTGGGGCGGTATAGATACCGGATCAAAAGAAGGTGTGACGGGTGCGGGTGCGCTAGGCATCCAACCGGCACCTATTGCCGTGCTAACTATCGCGTGGTCATCTAGTCCGTTCTTGTCGATACCTTTTATAGTTAGATATCTTTTAGCATTTTTTAAGTCTGTAGCTTTAATAGTCATGTTATTTAATCTCTTGAGTCATTGAATTTGTGCCACAAACTAGGCATGTGTTGAAGTTAATAGAATCGATCATTTTTTGACTTGCGCGGAATTTAAAGCCGCATTCGTTAGCGCAAAACATTAGCAACTGGCGGTTGCTTTGCTTCTTTATGCCGTTGTTGGCGGCGTCGATTTTAGCGTGTGGGATATGGCCAAGATCGTCGATTATCTCATCTAGTTGGATTTTCAACGCGTCGCTTGCAACTGTAGACGTGAAACTATTCTTGGCCTTTGCAGTTTGTCCGCCTTGTAGCCCAACTTTACGACACAATGCGGCGAACACGTTATTGTGTTGCTCTTCAATGCCTACATAAGCATGGACTAGCTCATGGACTAGCACGGCTAATATCTCACTTGAGTCAGTTTCCCCAAGTGCTGCCGTAATAAATATCTCATATGTGAGATCAGCACTCGCGATATTATTCCAACACTGACCAAGTATTGAAGAGCGGCCCTTTGTCTTTGGTGCTGTCATTGACACTCTATATCGGGGTGTTTCGATAGTAGTTGCGGGGGTAAATATCTCATCGACTAATATAGTCGATGCTATTGTCAACCATTGCTCTCTAGTTTGAATAGTCATCTTGTAACCTTTTTTGTGTGTGTTAAATGTTTACAAGTGCACTATATCAGTGTGTAAACAACATGTATACAGGTATTAACCGCCATATCGTGTGTAAGCGCGGGGGGCGTGGTAGTTTGTAACCGCGTTGTAACTTTTTTGTAACCGTCCGCGCGCTTAGTGCTGCGGGGGCTCAGCGAAAAAAGGTTACAAGTTACAGGATTACAATAAAAGATATATAAATATTACCTATTTTTTAGGCTGTCTAGCAGAGAGCGCACGGCACGCGCTAGCGAGTCTTTGATATCTTGTAACTTGTAACCTTTTTGACATTAAAAACGGCTAAACCCTAGTCTCCCGTGGCTTGCAGCCGGTTACAAGAAGGTTACAACACGCGGTTACAAGATACACCTCCTCTACAGCCCTAGTGCCACGTGGGTTACAAGGTTTTAAGCCCCTTACGATATGTTTACACGGTGCTAACATTAATTATTAATATCTATCGGCTGTTACTTACAGCGCACGTGTACACGGCAGCTATCGGCTGTTACTACTAGCGCGTCTACACGTAACAACGCACCATCTACACGTCGCACGTCTACACGTCGCGCGGTATACACGGCAGGGCACACGCCACTAATCAATATCAACGTGTAAACAGTCACCGACAAGCGACCCCCCCACCCCCGCTTTTAAAACACGCGTGCGGATACCCGTACCGACCCATTCACAAAAATTTGGTATTTTTCAACTTTAGTTCACAACTAACAAACTTCTTGCATAAACCTTTCACCCAGTTTACACTAGCGGTATGAATAGACCTGTAAGACGTAAACGAAGTCAGCAATACCGAGAAGTTACCCAACACTTCGAGCCTGACGACGAGCACGATTTAGTCGAGCTTAAAGAATTTCTTAACACAAGCCACCCATCTAACGATAAGTACATGCGGTCACTAACGCTAATACAACGTCAGATTATGTCGCTAACGCATCAACTTCGCTCTAAGCAAGTGGAAATATTAAAATCGGTGTTCTCCGGTATGAACTATGCCGAAGCCTCAAGAGCAAATAACACAACAGGCGGCACCGTGTCAAAGCTAGTAAAGTCGCCCGACGGCGTGGCTTTGTTAAACGCTTTGCAGTACCACCAAGCCATGATAGAAGGAGCCAACGTCGCGCAGCGGCGTAACATGTTGTGGCGTATCGCCGTAGCGGGCGAGCTGAAAGAACCCAAGACCACCATTAGCGCAGTCGAGGCACTTAACCGTATGACATTTAACGACTACACGGCATCTGTTGTAAAACCTAAGCAGGGAGCCACAGACGAGCCTATTGCTAAAACTATCGACATAGACCCTTTACTGCTACCTCGCGGCCCACTTGACGTATGATACCCAACAGCGCACTAAACCCGTTTACACAGAACGATTATTTTGTCAGTTCTCCGGCGCTAACCCCCTACGGCAACTACAACAACACCTCTGATTTTAAGGCGATGTTTGGTCAGTTCGCGCAGAACGACGAAGAAAAATGGGTGCTTCCCTATAAACCTCGTGCGTTGATGATTGATTTTCACCAACGGCACGAGCGGTTTGCGTTCTTGATATGCCACCGTCGTTTTGGTAAGACAGTGGCGTGTGTGGCCGAGATGGTCATAAGAGCTATTTACACTAAGAAGAAAAACGCACAGTTTGCCTACGTCTGCCCGTTCCGCAGTCAGGCTAAGGCCGTGGCATGGCAGTATTTAGTTGATATGACATACGGCCTAGCGGTAGATGTTAAGGTTAGCGAGCTCAGTGTAACGCTCCCCAACGGTGCCAAGATATGGCTCTCCGGTTCTGACAATGTAAACGCGCTACGAGGGTTATACCTTGATGGCTGCGTGCTTGACGAGTTTGCACAGATACGGCCAGACCTTCTGGAAGGGGTTATTATGCCCTGCCTACTTGATCGCAAGGGGTGGCTAGTAATGATCGGTACGGCATATGGCCGCCTTAATAAATTCTTTGAGTTCTACGAAAAATCCCGCGACGACCCTGAGTGGTACCACTCGGACATAAAGGTAACTGACTCTAATATTATTGCGATAGAAGAAGTGCAGCGCATTAAGAACGCGGTCAGCACCGCTAAGTTTCAGCAAGAGTTTATGAACGACTTTAGCGCGGAGCTAGTGGGTACGTATTATGCCGCCCAGATAAACGAACTAGAACAAGGCGGGAGACTTAATAGTGAGGTACATTGGCAGAAAGATATCCCTGTACAAGTGGCTTTCGATATTGGTCGCGGTGATAATACTGTTGCTTGGTTTTGGCAAGAAACACCACATGGTATACAGTGGATTGACTACTACACCAACAATGGCGAGCAAGCGCAACACTATATCCAGATGGTTAAGGACAAACCGTATAGCATATCCCGTGTACACCTACCGCACGATGCAAAGGCGAAGACGTTTGCAACACACAAATCGGCGCTAGAACAGTTTGTTGAAGGCTTTAACGGCACCGACACGCAGGTTAACATTGTGCCTAAACTCAGTGTTGAGGATGGCATCGAGGCAGCGCGCCAAGTTTTAAAATTTTCGCACTTTGACTATGATCGGTGCTATTATGGCGTGGAATGTCTGCGCGTATACAGGAAGCAATGGGATGGTGTCAAGCAGTGTTTTAGCAAATCACCGTTACATGACTATTCCAGTGACAGCGCCGACAGTTTTCGGTATGCCTCTATTATGGCGAACAAAGATTACCTACCTGCGCCGACACCACACAGCGCTTTGCGGGAAATGCTACTTAAATCCGGCGATATGCGCCTTGATGAAATGTTTGAGGCCAATGAATTGGGCAAAAACAGCAACACCACACAGAGCAAGCGAATATGAACGATTACGAAACAACCGACGCTAAAAACGTAGAAAAAACGCCTCAAGAACAGTACAAGTATTGGAGCGAAGAACTAAAAACAAGCATTAAGGCGCGACAGACGTGGTGGAAACGTGTCGATAAAATAGTAGCCCGCTATCTTGGCAAATCCACACCTCAACAAGAAGAAATGACGAACGGTTTTGACCTAAACCTGTTTCACAGCAACACAAAAACGCTAAACGACATGCTCTACGGTAATTTGCCGCAGATAGACGTGGCGCGTCGCTACGCGCAAGCCGATGACGACATAGGCCGTGTTGCATCAGAAATTATGGAAAGGTTGCTAAACTTAGATGTGACAAATAACGGCACAGACATCGACGCGGTGTTTAGGGCCACGTTGCAAGATCGGTTACTAGGCGGTTTAGGCTGCGCTAAAGTGCGGTACACGTTTGAGTCAGAAGATATGCCGGTAATGGATGAAATGACCGGAGTACCCATTACTGACCCCGAAACGGGGGAACCAATGATGGAAACTAAACTTCTCAGTGAAGATGCACCCATCGACTACTATTTTTGGGGTGACATAACGTGGGGATGGTGTAGAAATTGGGCGGGTATGCCTTGGGTAGCGTTTAGGAGTTACAAGACCAAAGACGAAGTGGCAGAACGGTGGAGTGAAGAAGCCGCAGAAGGTATGACATTCAAAAAACAAACAGCAAAAGTAGGTGATGACGGCGTAGAAGACGAGGAAAGCGGCTCGGGGATTCAAAAAGCAGAAATATGGGAAATATGGTGTAAAGATTCGCGGAGTGTACACTGGGTAAGTATTGGGTATGACCAACAACTAGAAGAAAAAGAGGATATTCTGGGCTTATCAGGTTTTTGGCCTATTCCTCCGTTTTTTATGGCTAACCCGACAACGAGCCTGTATACACCGACTCCTGATTTTGTGCTAGCGCAAGATTTGTACAACGAAATTGACACACTACAGACAAGAATAGGTATTTTGACTAAAGCGGTGCGGCTTGTAGGCGTGTATAACGCCTCTGCCGACGGCATTAAGGCGGTTATGAGTAACACAACCGATAATCAGCTAGTCCCTGTAGAAAACTGGGCGCTATTTGGTGAGAACGGGGGTATTGCCGGTCAGATTGAGTGGATGCCTATCGAGGCCGTTGTAAACGCAATACAAACGCTGTCAGGCATACGCGATAGCACTATATCGCTGCTACAACAGATAACAGGCATGACAGACGTTATGCGCGGCGCACTAGACAACCAATATGAAGGTGTCGGGCAGACTGACCAGAAGGCTAAATTTGCGTCTGTGCGTATTCAAGCGCTACAAGAGCAGTTTGCATCATTTGCGTCTAACCTAATGCAGATAAAAGCGGAAGTCATTGCGTTGCATTTTGACCCAAAGACGATTTACGAACGCGCTAACATGGAGTTTTCAAAAGACCAAGAGTTGCTGCAACCTGCGATAGAATTAATAAAAAACCCTACAAAAGCCAACTTACGGATTCAAATACGACCTGAGTCAGTAGCTATGGTTGATCACCAAGCGCTTAAAAATGAACGCAGTGAGTTCTTAAATGCGGTCGGCTCATACATGCAGTCTGCGTCCGTGCTTATGGCCGAAGACCCCGCAGCTAAACCTTTTGTGTTGCAGTTGCTACAGTGGGGGCTCGCGGGATATAAGGGCAGCTCAGAAATTGAGGGTGTTATCGATAAGGCTATTGAAGCGTCTCATGCGCAACAAGAAAACGAAAAGCCGGATCCTGAAATGCAGAAAATGCAAATGGAGATGCAAAAAGAACAGTTCAAGGCCAAGTCCGATATGGATAAGATACGGGCCAAGGGCCAAGCTGATATGGCCATGCGTCAGGCAGATATGCAAGCGGACGTAGCGACGATGCAAGAACAGCACATCCGTAAAATGGCGGAGGTGCAAGCCGGTATGCAAGCTAAGATAGCGGAGACTCAAGCATCGTTGCAGGCCGACTTGTTAATGGAGCAAGCGCAAGCAGAATCTAACATTCGCCAGACACAAGCTACAGCCAGTGGTGAAATGCAAAAAGATTTATTCGAGCATAAACTTAGCATAGACGATCAAACCCGCAAGACCGAGGCCGAGCTAGCTAAGATCATAACCAGTGCTAATGCCAGTATTGAACAAGAAGTAGTAAAAGCGCAACTAGCCCCTACCCCAAAGGAGACAAAGGCTGATGAGTAAAGGCAGCAAGCAGCGACCTACAAATTCAGAAGCGTTTAGCGCCAATTTTGATAAAATTTTTGGTGCCAGAGACATTCCTAAAACCGGAACCTACGTGCAAACCGAAAACGGTTTTGTAGCTCAGGAAGATTACTTCCGTCCAGAAAGTGTAAACGCGCCTGGCATTATGAAGCCGCTAGAATCGTTTAAATCACCTATCGATGGCAGTATTATATCTGACCGTAGGAAGTTAGCCGCGCACAATAAGCGGCACGGTGTGACAAATTCTGCCGATTACAGCAACAACTACCTAGAGCGCAAGACACAGCAGCGCGTAGCTAGCGGCGAAAGATACCTGAAACAAACTCGGTTTGAGGACATAAACAAGGCGATAGAAGGTCGCTCGTGAAACTGCCCGAGATTACTGAACGCGGTATATGGTCAGCCAATGAATGCGCGGACGTGGCAAAGCTCGTGAAAGCGTTACCGAGCTTTTGGATAGATCGAGGCGTGTTTTGGACAGTAGGGGCGGCAACATATCAAGACCCACCGCGCGCATACACGGGCATAGCGAACTGTGCAAATATTGTGCTAGACCACTATTTTTACTCTTTGCCGGTGTTTAAATATTTGATGAGCGAGCTAAACATTATCTACGGCGCTAATGTTATTGTTATGCGCGATTTTGCACGGCCTAGTTTTCATGTGTTTACCGACAAGGCAAACGGTTTACACGGTTCGCTGCACGTAGACGAGCCTTATAAGCGGTTGGCGCTACCCGACGGGTGGCACTCACCAACGAGTTTTACTATGGCCGTAGAATTACCAAAAAACGGTGGGGGAATGAATTACTGGTCTAACGATACGCTGCCAATTGCAAGAGATTTTCACCAAGACGACAAGATTTTACCGCCGCCAGACGCGCATCTAGCCTACGAGCTAGGTGTTCTGTATAAACATGACGGCCTGTTTTACCACCAGATTTCCAATAACCACCGCGCAGAAAAAGACGATTTTAGAATAACGCTGCAAGGTCATACAGTAACGCTGCCTACGGGTGACGTACTGGCTTATTTTTAACCCCTACGAGGAAAGTACCATGCCAGAATCAATACGCGACTATCTTAATGAGGCTATGGACGCTTCAGAAGATGATTTAGAAGAAACTCCGCAAGTAGTTGAACGTGATGAAGAACCAGAACCCGACGAACTAGAAAATTCTTTAGAGAATGAGGGCGAATCTGAGGGCGAAGCCGAAGCAACTCCGGCAGAAGCCGAAGCAACTCCGGCAGAAGCCGAAGCAACTCCGGCAGAAGGTGATGAAAAGCCAGACACCCGCAGCTTAAAAGCGCCAATAGATTGGTCGCCAAAAGAGCGTGAGGATTGGTCGCGCATACCACCGCACCTACAGGCTAAGATTAAAGAGCGTGAGCAATCCACTCAAAACTTAATGCAAGAAACATCGGAGGCTCGCAGGACTCACAAAGAGTTTAGCGAACTGACAAACAAATATGGCGCGGTGTTATCAGGCGCGGTAAAGGGTGATACGCCGATGCAAGCCGTGCAGGGTTTGTTTGACACAGTAGCCAACCTACGTATGGGCAACCCCGTGCAAAAGGCGCAGATAGTGGCGGATTTAATCGAAAGTTTTGGTGTGGACATACGAGCGCTAGACAGCCAACTATCAGGCAGTATGCCTGACCCTAACGACCCTAGCAGCCGTATTGATGAGCTAGTTAATCAGCGCCTAGCGCCTTACCAAGAACATCTACAGCAGATGGAATACCAGAAGACGCAACAGACGCAACAGGTGCAGCAGGAAGCTACACAAGAGGTGCAGAGTTTTGCGGAAAGCGGGAAGGCGGAGTTCCTAAACGACGTACGCCACGACATGGCGGATATGATCGACGCAGCTTACCGACGCGGTGTAAACATGCCAATGCAAGAAGCCTATCAAAAAGCGTGTGCGGTACACCCGCAAATATCTCAAATCATGCAACAGCGGGATAAACAGCAGCAGATTACGGGCGGTAATAACAATATGCAGTCCAAACGGTTAGCTGCATCTAGTATCACGGGCAGCAGAGTAGGTGTAAACACGCCTAGCGGCAACATGTCGATACGAGATACCATAAGTTCCGCTTGGGATTCGCAAGGCGAGTAAATAGATTGCATACGTGTGCGGACTGTGTATACTGTCTGTCACATGTATCACTTTTCTATCGGTCGTGGTCAGCCTCGGAAGCACCACATATACCTCTAAGATTGGTTTACTAGACCCTTTATCTATTAACTTTTTTTTGGAGACGCCTTATGGCCTTCGCAAACGCAAATATTAGTGACATCGTAGCAACAACCCTAACATCACGTACCCGCAAAATTGCGGATAACGTAACAAACAACAACGCTCTTTTGATGAAGATGAAGAAAGCCGGAAAGATTAAAACTTTTTCAGGCGGTCGCAACATCACTCAAGAGCTGTCTTTCGCGGAAAACAGCAACGCAGGTTGGTACTCAGGCTATGACTTGTTGCCTGTTGGTGTTTCTGACGTTATCTCAGCGGCAGAATTTGACATTAAGCAAGCAGCCGTGCCAGTTATTATATCTGGCCTAGAAATGCTACAAAACTCCGGTAAAGAACGCATGATCGACTTGTTAGAGTCGCGCATGGAGGTGGCGGAATCCACTATGGCCAACTTAATCACTGGTGGTCTATACAGCGACGGTTCAGCAGCCGGTGGCAAGCAGGTCGACGGCCTTGAGGCTGCATTTCCTATCGACCCTACAGCAGCACCGTACGGCGGTATTGATGCGAGTACAGCAGTTGGCGCATTTTGGGCTAACGCAGTAAGCGATCAAACAGCCGCTAACGGGCTTGACCCTACTAAAATTGGAGGTCTTTGGAACCTTTTATGGGCTTCGTTAGTTCGCGGGCAAGATCGTCCTGACCTTATTATGGCTGACACCTCTACGTGGAACGCCTACATGAGTTCGTTACAAAGCAACCAACGCTTTAGCAACACCGACTCAGCAGATTCGGGCTTTGCAACCGTTAAATTTATGGATGCGGACGTATGCTTAGATGGTGGTATCTACAACGGTAACAGCGGCTCAGGCGCACCGGCAGGTACCGCGTTTTTCTTGAACACCAAATACTTACACTATCGCCCACACGCCGACCGTAACATGGTCAGCTTGTCGCCCAATAAGCGCTACGCCACCAACCAAGATGCCGAAGTGCAAATCTTAGGTTGGGCGGGCAACTTGACTTGTTCAGGTCGTCAGTTTAACGGACGGTACGACGCAGTAGGTACATAATCTATAAGCCCGTTTATACGGGCTTATTTATTTTTAACCTTTGTCGTAGGGGTTGTAGGGGCGACTTCGGTCGCCCTGATTTTTTATTAGTATCAGGAGAATGACATGGCATTACCTACTTTTTACATGAACGCCACACTACAGTCAGCGCGAGAATCTGAACTACCTAACGCCAGTTTTACCAACGGTATGAATTTGGCCGGTTCTAACAACGCGGCTGTTGGCGTTAATTTTGGCGGAGGTGCAGTAGAAGGCACACCCGAACAGTTTACACTGCTTGACCAGACGGCAACGGCGCGTAATCCGCAGCAGAGTCAACACCTAGGCTACGCGCCTAGCAGTGTCCGATACGGCACACCAAGCACCACTGGTGACGGCACCTTAACAAGTGTTGGCACGGTAGCGCTTACCGTTCTTGCTACCGGATGGGTAGCGGGGGCGTAAAACCGCCTCTTAGGAGGTATTAACCCTACGACGACAAAGGTGCATTTTTATGCAAGCAGATTTCAACCACAACGATTTTACTAACGACGCCGAGGCAGACAAGTCTCTTATGGTGCGGTTTTTCTACAAAGAGCGCCCAGACAAAACGCGAACAGCAGAGGAAGGTCGCCCCATCTTTAAAGAGGTTGTCTACGTAGAAATACGCATAGCCGGACAACGAGACGTGCAAGCGTGTAGACCGGCTACTGAAATGGATAAACAGCGTTTTTCGCGGCACTTAGAAGCCTTTGAAAAACGTGTCGAACCTCCAGTAGAGGGGATGCCTTTGTTTGAGTGGCCGCAAATTACACGCTCGGAAGTCGAAGAGCTGTCGTTTGTGCATGTAAAAACAGTTGAGCAGTTAGCGTCTATGAAAGACTCTAATTTGAGCAAGTTTCGCGGGGGCTATGCGCTACGTGATAGAGCGGTAAAGTGGCTTGAAATTAACGACGCAAACACTGTAGACCGCGAAAAAGAAGATTTAAAATTAAAGCTAGCAGAAATGCAAGCGGAAACAGCGGCACTAACGGCGCAAATAGCGGCGCTAACAGCGATAACAGAGCGTAGCGGCGCACCAATTAAAGTTGAACCCGTTATGGCAGAGCTAGAAAGCGCGCTAGATGAAGAAACAGAAAGCGCGGCGGTTGAAGCGCCTGTAGTTAGAGCCAAGCGAAAAGCGCGAGTCAAGTAATTTAGGAGTTAGCACAATGGCGTTAAGCACCACTATCACGGCAGCCGAGATACTCAACCGAGTGGCAGCGGAGGTGGGGTTTGCGCCTATTAACGCCCCATACGCCAGTCAAGACCCTTTCTTTATAAAGCTGCGGTACCTGTTAAACACTGCCGGTGAAGAGCTAATGCAAGCGTACCCTTGGGAGTCCCTAGTACGTGCACACACCATTAACACAGCGGTTGGGGATACGGGTGCGTATACACTACCCGCCGATTTCGGCTACATTCTTAATCAGACCCAGTGGGACAACACTAACCGCGTACCGATGGGAAACCCGTTATCCGCGCAAGAGTGGACGTATCTTAAAGGCAGAAACTTAGCCGCTAAAACCGTGTACGCCAGTTTTCGTATATCCCAAGGCGACTTTCAGGTATTCCCACAGCCACCGCCGCCAAACTTAGACTTATCTTTCGAGTACATTTCTGCCGGTTGGGTGTTGGACGATTCTGTAGACCCCGCCATATATAAACAAGCGGCCACGCTACCCTCTGATAGGGTGCTTTACGACAAGACGCTAATCACACGCGCTCTAAAAGTAAAATACCTTGAGAGCGCAGGTTTTGAAACAACCAAGGCACAGGCGGACTACAACCAAATATTTGCGTTTT
>TARA_R110000850_G_scaffold34451_3_pt1 | contig 16835 bp, 13 predicted proteins | sample TARA_R110000850 | Tara Oceans TARA_R110000850 (sample SAMEA4397586) | marine metagenome | biome: Polar Biome; feature: [SRF] surface water layer (ENVO:00010504); material: water (ENVO:00002006), including particulate matter (ENVO:01000060) such as... | depth 5 m | reverse complement strand
TTTTATATACTCAGATGATGCATTGCGTGTCAAAACATTTTTAGGTAATGTTCCTAGGAGTATAGAGTGTATAAATTACATGGATATATTTAATAAGCTTACAAAAAATGATTTTTACCAGTATGAACCATCTGATGCAGTAGTCTCTTCATATTTAATGAGACAGTTACAAAATGCAATAAGTCGTAATACTTCTACTACAATATTTTATGTTTTAGGAAATCTTAATACAGAGACTGTTTGTGGTATACAAGATTATGTAGGATCATTATCCAATAAACCTATTACATATAAAATTTATCATTCACCTGATATTACTGTCAACGGAACCGCCGAACTATTCGATGACATAATAGAATTTGAATGAAAACCCACAGGATATTTAACAAAGGACAAATTGTATACTGCTTATTAGCATCTCATACAAATCCTAATATACTCTTGCCTGTTAAAGGTACTATACTGGACTCTAAATGGGATCCAGTAAATCCTCTTTATCAGATTCGTATTATTAAATTTTATGATAATATGAAATTCTTAAAACAACATTTCTTTGATATGAATTTCAGACATATGTTTGAAAACCGAGCAAGAAAAATGATTCTTAAATCAGATGACTTTAAAACAACCAGAGCATTAGAAGATAGACTAAATGATAAAGACCGAGAACGCTTCTATGTTGTAATAGAATCTGTGATGTGTACTAAGACTAAAATTGGACTATCGGGATTATTTGAAAAGGTTCAATTTTATATGATTTCAAAAAATTTAAAAGAAATAAGAGATATCTCTACTAGACCATTCTTTAAAGGTCCATTGTCACTAGATAGTGTAAAAGAATTTGATACCAGATATAAAATAAGCTGGTTAGATAAATTTAAAAGTGGGGGTTTAGATATAGATAAGTATCTTAACAGCCTAGGTTAAATATATAATAAAAATAACCTTTCTTTATGGGATTTAATCTTAGTAATAAAATCAAAAATTTAAATGATGCAATGTTTCCATCGCCTAGTACAGGCAATGCAAATTTAATATCAGCTTTTGGTGGAGAATCTATTGGTTTTTCTAGGCAGCAGTTAGATTCTGCTAGTGCGCAGTTCTATACAACATCGGATAAAGCATCTGCTGATACTGTTGCTATGGGAATTAAAGATCAACAAATCAGATCCGCTATTGGTAATAAATATGCTCTGTTTAATTTTCAAGGTTTTCATGGAAATTTACAAACACCCCAAGGAGAAAATTTTATAGATTCAGAAAGCAATCCTTTAATGGGTGGTGCTGGTGCAAAGACAGTTTCTATTAATTCAGTTATTAATTATTATAATGAAAACTTTGGTGGTAAGTTAGCATATAAACCTGCAGATTTTTTGTACGGTAAATATTACAAAAAAATACCAGTTAATCATTTAATTACATTAAGAAGATTTGCTACACCAATTCCTGATAACATTTATCATTATAATATTAGGCCTAAGGGTGGTGGAGAAACTGAATCCGTTGATGCATCTCATGTACCAGGCGTTACAGCCGTTACTTATTTAGGTGAAACTGCTGGTAATAAATTAACTGATTTGCTTAAATTTAATTATGGTTTAAACTATAAGAAACTTGAAGCTGAAATGGAAGCAATTGATTCAGGTGATGCAGGTGGTGGTTATACAAAACAGCCTTTTTATAAGAAATTAGGTGGTATGGGGCAGGCTACATTAGATGCAGCTAAAGGTGTTAGTTCAAGTGCTAAGTTTAGAGCACAAAATGGAGCAGGTTCATCAACAGCTGATAGATTAGGTACTACATATGCAAACTTTGTATTAGGACCAATTAATGTAGTAGATGAAACTATGGTTAGAGATCGTGGTATAAATTTTACAAATGATATGACATTATCTTTTGAGTATGAATTAAAATCATTAAGTTATGTTAACCCTAAAATTGCTATGATTGATATTATGAGTAATATGTTAGCAATGACTACAAATAATGCTCAGTTCTTCGGGGGTGGTCATAGATATTATGGTAGTGCTGGATTTGTTGCAAGTCAATTTGGTGATACTAGTAAATTACGAAATGGTGATTTTGCTGGTTATATGGGAAGTGTAGTTAATGATGTTGAAACTGGTATGAAAGGTTTGTTTGGAGATTCTAGTGGAAACTTTAATGCAAACAGCGTAGTTGATGGATTAAAGAAAGTTGGTACAACAATGTTAGGTAATATGTTAGGTGGCTTTTTAAGTGATCAAGTAGGTGGTGCAACTGGTACTGCTGCAACTAAAGCATTCATTGATGGTGGTCCAACTGGTGATTGGCATGTAACTGTTGGTAATCCACTTAATCCAATTGTTATGATGGGTAATATGATTTGTGATAATACAGTTATGACATTAGGAGAAGGATTAGGTTATGATGATTTCCCAATGGAAGTTAAATTTGAGATAGATGTTAAACATGGTAAGCCAAGAGATAAAGGTGATATAGAAAATATGTTTAATGCAGGAAATGGTAGAATATATGCATCTTCACAAGGAAGCGAAGATATCCTACCAGCAGAAGGTGCATACACTGCAGGTTCAATACAAACAGGTAATGCAGATTTACAAAGTTCACAAAGTCAGAATGCAGCATCACCAGAAGAAGCTAAAGGCGATGGTGGTTCTAAATCTAGTACAGCAGCTGCTAATACTTCAGTATCAGCTACCTATGTTAGTAATTTAACTCAAATGTTAATTGACTCATAAAATAATATAAAAGAAAATGAACATTAGATCTTTAGAGTTAAAGAATAAATTAAGCATAGAAGATACTGGCGAACAGTACTTTGATTTATCAGCGCCTTCTTTTAAGTATAGAAGGGAGCTAGGTGTTAAAGCATTACATTATGTTACAGTAGATCAAGTAGGTAGAATCGATAAGATATCAGAAATGTATTTTGGTACTGGTTCATATGTTGATGCTATATGTATTGTAAATTCTATATTTAATCCATTCACTGTTTCTGAAGGTGATGTATTAGCAATACCCGAACTTAAAAATGAAGGGTTAGTATATGCAAGACCTAATGCAGCTTCAAGACCAAGTGAATCATTAGCTCAGTATGTTAATACTGATAGGCAAAGTGTACAAGATCAATCAAGAATAGATAGGTTACTCCAATTAGCTAAAACAAAGAAAAATGGAGTTCAAGCACCAATTCCACCAAACATGATGCAGCAAGGTCAAGTAGCTAAAGTGTTTGAAGGTGGTAAGATTTTATTAGGTGCCAACTTACCAAGTAGAAATAGTACTAACACAGAATCAACATCATAGGTTATGTCAGAGAGTATAGTTGAAAGAAACATATTAACAATAATAGAACCAGCTATTAAATTAGATCCTTTAGAAATATTGGATAGAGAGAGTGGTACTGAAAATTCTGATGGGGAAGCTATGAAAGATAAACCATCACTATTTTCTCAGCTTGTACCCGAGATCAAAGTTAATGGTTATGATGTTAGTACAGAAGCTTTAAATATATTTATATTAGAAAATAATGCATTCTATCCAACCTTAAGGTTACAGTTTGGTGATGTTGATGGATTATTCACTGCAAGATTTTATCCTAAAGATGGTGATCTTGTACAGGTTAATATTAGATCACAGGGTGATGAAACTACATTTAAGCCAATTAGAATAGACTTTACTATTATTGATTGTAAACCTGTTGGTGGTGGTGGAGGGGCTGCTGCTAACCAATATCTTATACTAGGTAGAATGTTTGTACCTAAACTATTTGCTGAAGGAGTTGATTATGAGGAAGAGGTTACTAGTTTTAATGCTTTATTAAATATTGCAGAAAAAATGGAATTAGGATTTGCATCTAATGTAGAAGATACTGCAGATGTCATGACATGGACAAATCCTAATGATACAACTGAAACTTGGATTCAGGACATTGTAGCAAACAGTTATCTTAGTGACGAAACTTTTTTTACTAGTTACATTGATCCTTATTATTATTTAACTTTAGTTGATGTTAATAGATTCTTTAGCCAAGAAGGCGCAATCGAAGCAAGTCAGAGTTTTAGTCAAAATGCTGGAGATACTATGGGTGCTGACGGTGGAGAGGGTCAAGTTGATGGTATTCCAAATTACCTAAGTAACCAAATACAATTACAAGGTAATGCTAGATATATTTCTAAACATCAAATGGTTAATAAGAGTGGTCAGATAAGTAAAGCAAATGGTTATAAAAGATATACACAATATTGGGATTTGGAAGCAAAAGAATGGGTTAGTGAATTTGTAGATCCATTAACTAATGATACTCCTGGCATGATACCAGTAACAAAAGGTAGAATTGTTGATGGTGAAGTTGAAGGACCTAGAAATAGTCAAGTTAAATATAAATATTTAGGGACACAAGGTGATAATGTACATCCTGAATATCAATATAGCACAGTACTTAATTATCAAAATATATCTGAAATTAATAAGATTGGAATGATTATTGAATTAGATACAGTTAATCCTGCTCTTGTAAGATATAGTAGAATATATTGTCAAATTTTAGAATTTGCTAGTCCAATAAAAAATGTATTACTTGCACCTAGCCAAGATGATTTAGAAGGTGAGGAAGCACCACAGACTAGAACAGGTGGAGATGATGAAAATGATCAAAAATCAGAGAATGGTGTTGTAAATGAATTCTTAACTGGGTTTTATGTTATCTCTGGTGTTGAGTGGTTATATACAACACCTGGTCCAGTTAGAATGAGATTAACGTTACAACGTCGAGAGTTTACTCCAACGACTTAATAAATATAAAAACAAGTAAAAAGATATGGCAAATTTTTCTGATATAGCTGGACCGTTTAGTTCTGCCCTAGGTGGTAAGTCGTTTCCAGCCAGTTACCCGTTTGCAAAAAGGTTTGTAAGTAATTCAAATACTAATGAAGGTAGTGGTAATAATGCTGTTACTGCATTAGATGATCCTACTTACTTAGGTTTTAGTTTAATGTTTGATATACTATCACCGTTATTTAATGCTGCTGATTTTGGTGATGTATTAAATGCAACACCTGCTGTTGAACCACCAGCGACTAAGTTGGATACTTTAGCCGGTAATATAACTGATGGTATTACGGGGTTACGGGAAAATTTAACTGATGCATTAGGATTAACAGGTAATGCTGGAGATACTCAAGGAGCAAATGAAGGCACATCGGCTTCTGCATATACACCTGAACCATCAGCAGTAGGTTACTTATTAAAAATCGGTGAAAATCAAAGAGCAAATTATTTAAAAGCATTCATACAAGGAATACAGGAAGTTGTTAAAACTAGACCATATTATTTTCAAACTATTGCAGGTTTATTAGAGGCATGGGGTAAAAGTACTGATTTTTCAATAGACCCTTATACTGGAGTTGAATCTAAAGACGGTATCACTATAGGTTGTTTAGAGGCTATAGATTTAAAAATCACTGGTTTATTTAATCTATATAGAATGGCTGTCTATGATGAAAGGATGAAAAGAATGATTTTGCCAAAAAACTTAATGCGATTTGATATCTATGTAGATGTTCATGAAATAAGAAGATTCGTAACAACAAGAAATTGGTTAAAAGCATTAAATACTGGTGATGGGAGTCCAGAGTCTGCTAAATATGTAAATGAAAATACTTCACGAGTTAGATTTAAATTTACTGAATGTACATGGGATGCTGCTGCTAGTGGTAAAGTTTTTGAAAGTGTAACTAATGCTGGTGGTACTGTTGCTACAACTGAAATGAAGTTTGGGTATGGTGTAATGGAATTACAATCACAATATTCTGGTTATGATGATGCATTAGACGTAACAAAAGCACAGATTACTACTAATCCTTCATTGAGCCAAAAGATTAAAAACTTTGGCAAAGATCAATTAGATAATGCAGTAAAGGGTGTGGCTAATAAATTAACATCAACAGTAAACAGTGCTATACAAGGTATTACTTTAGGTAATGTTTTTGGTTTAAGAAATGAGTTATTAGGAACATTAGCAAACCCACAAGGTTTACTTAATGCAGCATTAGGAGCTGCTGCACAATCAAATGAATTACAGACATTTGGTAATAACGCAGGCCAAACAAACCTAGGTGATAATCCATTAGGGGATGCAGCTGCGCCTTTACAAACAATTAATGGTGGCTCTGCGTTTGATCCAGTAGTTAATAGTTTTGGTAATTTAAAAACAATTAATGCATTTGGCGCACCAGGACCACCAAATAATTCTACTATAAACCAAGATAATATATTTGACTAATGGGAAAAGTTAATCCAGCAAATTTTAATGCAGATGATCTACGAACTACTCAATGGGTAGGTATCGTTGAAGATACTGAAGATGACATCTTTGAAGGTAGATGTAAAATAAGAGTGTACGGAAAGATGGATGATAGAGTTGATCCTGAAGATCCTGAGAGTGCATTTAAGATTCCAACACTTGTACTACCGTGGGCAAGGCCTCATCAATTAATGTATGGAGGAAGTACAACAGGTAGTGGGAAATTTGAAATACCAAAACTAGGATCTATTGTTAGGATGACTTTTGATAATGGAAATTTTTATCAACCTATATATCATGAAAACATTTATCCTTCAGATGAAACGAAAGCTGAGATAGAAGCGTCATACCAAAATTCACATGTATTAATATATGATACTGCGTTTGGTTTAACAGGTGAGTTACAGGATGGTGTTTCTGAGGTAACAAACGAAAGAGAAGGTGAACATGTTAAAGTTTTCTTTACTGAGGAAAAAGGTTTAATGATGGACTATACAACAACAGAAGGTCCAACGACAGTTAATATAAAACCAGATAATTCAGTTGAAATAATAAATGCAAACGGTGATACTGTTGTAATGCTTAACAATGGAAACATAACATTTACTCACTCTGCAGATGTTAACATAAATTGTGTTAATGCAACGATTACAGCTAGTGGTGAAACTCATATAAATTCACCAAGAATCAAATTAGGAGAAGCTGCTGCTGAGGCTGTTATTAAAGGAGATACTTTTGCAGGAATATTTGATGCACATACTCATGTTGGTAATTTAGGTGCTCCCACTAGCCCACCTATGTCTGTTACTGCACCTTCACTAAGTGCAAAGAATACAACTGACTAATATATAAACTATAAATTAATATTTTAAAAGATGCCATTAATTCCACCTATTTTAAACACTGCATTAACTAGCGCGTTCTCCGCTGCTATGTATGACTTTATTACTGTATCAGCACAACCTGGTACCAATGATGGTGTTGATAAATCGGCTTTGGCTATTTCAACTGCATCCGCAACCTTTGCAAGTATTGCTGGACCAGCTATAGATGCTTACATAAGATCACAACTTATAATTTTACCACCAGGACAGGCCGTTGCTACTGCAGGATCACCATCAGCACAAGTTGGAGCAACAACTGCTCCTTCACCACCAGCTATTATTACATAATCTTAAACAATCTACATAAGCCCGTGTATAACAATTAAATACATCTAATAGATACCTAATATATAATACAGAATAACAACAACCTTTTAAAAATAAAAAAATGAACGAGCAAGAAATCACAATCCAATTAAGTGATGATCCATTTGATACTAAAGTAGTAAAAGTACAAGTTCCACACGGAACAAAACTAATGAGTAATGAATCGTATGCAGCTGATGTCTTATCAATGTATGAACTTTCAGATTCTGCTTTACAAAAAACCCAGTTAACAGAAGACAATGTATCTTATACTACATCTGGTGAAATAACTTTTATATCTCCTGATAGAAAAAGAGCTACTATTGATACAAATTCTAAATATACTGCAAGCTGTATTTTAACAAAAGAACCAGAATATATTGTTGAACAGATGGAAGTTGGAATGGAAATTGATGTTAAAATTAAAACAACAAAAACTGGTGATGTTATTGCTTCTATTGGTGATGCAATGATGGATATTAAATTAAAAGAAATTAAAGAAGCCATCGGTAATAAGTCAATTGGTTTTACTGCAAGAGTTAAGGAATTAATTCATGGTGGTTATTGGGTTGATGTTGCAGGTATTAATTGTTTTATGCCAGGATCTCTTGGTGGTTTAAATAAATTACATGACTTTAATTCATTAGTAGGAAAGGAAATTATTGTAATGCCAATTACATATTCACAAGATAAATCTACTATTGTAGTATCTCATAGAGAATATTTAAGAACAATGATACCAACTAGGATTCATGAATTAGATGAAAATATAAAAGAAGCTAGAATTGGTTTTGTAACTGGAATAACTAAGTTTGGTGTATTTGCTCAATTTGATGATTGCTTAACTGGTCTAATTCCTAGATCTGAATTAACAGATAAAATGCAGGAAGCATTAGATAATAGAGATATTAAAGCAGGTGATGAAATAGAGTTCTGGGCAAAAGAAATAATATCAGACAAAAAGATTATATTAAGTCAGTTAGGTCCTAAGGTTGATTTATGGGATGGGATAGACGAAAAATATAAACCTATGATGATCACCGAAGGTACTGTTACAAAAATAACTTCTTATGGCGCATTCGTTGAACTTGAAAAAGGAATCAGCGGTTTAATCCATAAATCTAAACTAAAAGCAGCTAACCTAACCAAGGGCGATGTTATCAATATTAAAATTGGTAGTGTAAATGTTAGTGATCGTAAGATTACTATGAACGTGGCATAACCGCAATCCTGGTTTGGAATATATAAACAAATCAGGAAATACATGTACACTAACGAACAGCTAAATGCTATATATGCATCAAAGATTGGTTTAGAATTTGAATTCTTTGCCAATGAAGGAATGGACGAGGTTAAACGAAGCTTATCCCAAACTCTAAATAAGCAAATAAGAGTTGAAGAAAAGGCTCATAGTGAATTCACACCCAGCGATGAAATCTTTAAACTGGAACCAGACAATTCTGGTGGATCTGGTATGATTGAATTGGTCACAGGACCAATGCCCTTCGTTGAATCAAAACTTATTATAGCCAAAACATTAAAATGGATTCGTGAAAATGGATCTACTAATGATCGATGCTCAATTCATATTAATGTAGCATTTGATGGAAAGAAGCTAGGTACACCTACAAATGTGTCTTCTTTAGATATTGGTAAATTTGTACTTAACTTTAATGAAGATGCAGTATATGAAGCATTCCCAAATAGAAAAGACTCAGTTTATGCTAAGTCTATAAAGTTTATTGTACCATTAAGTGGTATGACACAACCTACCCCCGGTAAAATTTCATGGAAGAACTACATGTTTGTTTCAGAAAAATATTATGGAGTAAACTTTTCTAAGCTACCAAAGAATTATATAGAATTCAGATATTTAGGTGGTAAAGATTATGAAAAGAAATATAATACTATAATGAATATGACAGAGCATTTTGTATTATCTTTATATGAAAGTTTAGTAGATCCTGCTTATAGCACAGAAGACATTAAGAAATTAGATATTATATTAGAAAAACATAAAGGTATAGTAGAATCCTATAAAGCTTATAAAACTTTCCAAAGAAATTTTCCTAAAGTTAAATTAATGGTTGATTTACAAACATATGATCAAATAGTAGAAACTTATTATCCTAAAATGAGAGAGAAGATATTTGAGCTGTTAACTAATGCAGGTCTTACTGAAGGTTTAATTAATTATGATTCAGATACAGGTAGGATGCAACTTAAAAATGCTGAGCTAATGAAATGTTTTGAAATAACAGGAATTGATATTGTTGATTCAAAAATCCAAGGTAATATTTTAAACTGTGATATATTTAGTACAGAGTTAATAAATTCTTCAATGATAGAATGTAATTTGTTTGGAGCTACTGATGCTATTGATTCTAAGATAGAAGATTCTTATGTAAGTAAAAATGTAGCAGTTAAAGATTCATATGTCTTTGGTGTTAGGGGCGTATTTAGTGGAGATATGGAAGGTGGTATATTTAGAAAAGGTAGGGCAACAGATCTTGCAAGATTTGAGAATACTGAAATTATTGAAATAGAAAAAATATAAAATAAAATGGCAAATACAAATACTAATTGTAATGATCCTGCAGAGGCTGCATGTTTAGATGCACTGATTAAAGAAATTAATGATGATTTAACAATTGCTTGTCAGATACCCTTTACAGTACCTAAAAAAGAAATTGCTCATATTATACAAAGAGCAAAAGGTTATTTTTATAAAATCTACGAAGATAGTGTAGAGCAGATGTATATTGCTTTACCTGCTGGTGCGTTACATACTGCTGCATTTAAACAAGGTGTTCCATTTGGTAGTGGGCAAGCTAATGAAACAATAACTAATAAGAAAAATATTAATAATCCTAGAGGTATAGTACAAATGCCGTCAAGAGTATTTTCTGTTAATGCTGTGTTTGAAATAGGTGGCTTTAGTGGAGAAGATGGTGGTTTTGGAGATTATAGTTTTAATGCTGGTGATACTGACTTTTCAATTGATAAGTTTATTTATAATGATGTCTATGGTGCAGGTTTAGGTAGCGAAAATTTAATGTATTATGTTGTTAACTCTTTATTCATGGATAATGCAAGACAAGTCTTATTACCACAAATATCATATACTTATAATAGATTAACAAAGAAGTTTAGATTTCAAGGAGAATTACCAAAAAGTGCAGTTATATTTGAAATCTTTTCGACTATTCCTGATTGTGCATTATTCCAAGATGAGGCTTTTGTTAGATATTGTATAGGCCAAGCTAAAATTCAATTGGCTAGAATATTAGGAACCTTTTCGTTTAATCTTCCAGGTAATATTACTATTAATTATGATTTAATTTCAGGAGAAGGTAGAGAAGAAGTTGATAGGGTAGTTGAAGAGATTAAAAATGATGAAGGTGTTGATTATTTTTTCACTGGATAATTATAATCTGAAAGCTATTAAATAAAAAGAGAATATATAATAAAAATTAGGATTACAATATGATAAGAGACATGTATAGTCGAGATGCCACGACGGCTAACTATAGCGCTAATACATTGGAAGTGAGTGATAACTTATCTCAATTGGTCTTAAAAATAGAAAATGTTCTTTTTACTAGAAAGGGTGATGTATTAGGATCTCCAGGTATGGGTTGTAATTTAGATGAATTAATATTTTCAATAGTATTGAATGAAAGTACAATACAAAATACTATTAATGCGCAAATAGCAGCTTACTGCTTGCCGCTTGTTAATGGATTTACAGTGAACACAAGAGTACAATTCTTTTCACAACAAAACAGAAATGGGGCTTTAGTCGATATTTTTGTTAATGAGGAAAGAGTAATAGGTGCACTTTTTTAAAAAAATAAATTGAATGTCATTTTTTAGCAAAACAAGAATAAGAGCAACTGAGCTATTCGAAGATTCATTTGAATATCTTGCACGTACCTATGACCAAGCACAGGAGGTGTTTACACCTGCATCCCCGTTTGGCCAAGTATTAACTGTAGTGTCAAATTTAGGAGAAATGATTTTCTTTTACATCGAAGCAGCTCTTACTGAATTAAATATTTCAAGAGCAAGAAACATTGAATCTATATATGGGTTGTCTAGATTAACTGGACATGATCCTACAAGAGGTATTTCTGCAAGGGGTATTATTGGATTACGACTTAATACAAGTGCAGCTAACCTCGTCAGTGGGGATTACGTACAGATTATGAATGGTGCTAAGCTACAGATAGGCCAAAATGGATTAACTTATTTCTTAAGATTTAATAGTGACTTTATAAGATTAGATAAAACGACAAACGAATTTGTTAATGTTGAAATAATACAAGGAACGAAAGACGAGCAGAGTTTCACAGGTACTGGTTTTGCATTACAAAGTTATAATTTAACAACAAAGGATCCTACCGATCAATATTTAGTAGAAGTTTATGTTGACGGTCAATTATGGAAAATAGAAGATTCATTATATGATATGAATAATGGTGAAAAGTCTGTTATGGTTAAAAGCAGTGTGAATGGTGGACTTTCAATATTCTTTGGTACTAATCAATTCGGTTTACCGCCTGCACTAGGTTCACGTATTAGAGTTACTTATATAAAGACTAGAGGTAATGCTGGTAACATTGGTGGTAATCAATTAGATCTAAAATTTGAAGATTCTGGTACAGATACATCAGGAGAAGAAATAGACTTAAATGAAATATTAGCACTTAACATTACAAGAAACCCTATGTTTGGTTCTGATACAGAGGATCCTGCATTTACAAGATTAATTGCACCATATCAAAGTAATTCATTTGTATTAGCAAATCCTAATAATTATATTTACTATTTGAGTAAGTATGATTTTTGGTCATTTATAGATGCTTATAATACTAAGAATGATGAATACTTAGATGATGATAATATTATTTACTTATTTTTAATTCCTGATGTAGCCAAGAAGCTTACTTCTGATTTAGATTATTTCAGTGTACCTGAGATTGAATTTACAATGACTCCTGCCGAAAAGGAAATGACTTATGATATTTTAAACCAAAGCGGTAGACAAGTTGTTACTGCTGAAACTAGAATTGTAGATCCTATTATAAAAAGGTATGCACTAAATGTTGTTATTAGATGGTTTGAAAATTATGATAAAGATGCTATAAGAATTGAAATAAGAAAAAACCTAGACGAGTATTTCTTAAATGTAAATAGGAGAGATAGAATTCCAAGATCTGATATTATTTCTATTGTAGAAAATGTTGATGGTATTGATTCAGTAAATGTATTCTTTATATCAGAAGTTAATGAAAAAGCAATAGAAGATGGTTTTTATTTTGTTCCTGTTTATGGTACAGATCCTATCACAGATCAAAAAGCATTAATTGAAAACAAAAAAATAGTACTTGCCCCAGGTGAAGATCCACAATTAGGATTAGACAGTTTTGGGGATGTTGTTATAGAGAATAATGATTTGGCTATTATTAGAGGTGGTTGGACAGATAGAAATGGAACATACTATGAGCCTATACCTGAAGCTAATAAAATAAGTTCTCTTAACGTGTTCTTTGAAGAATCAATTGTTAACAATCTTTATAACAAAATACAACAAGAGAAATATAATAAAACTCAGCGAAACAGAGGTACTACAATTGCAACAGGTGCAAATTCCGCGGGTTTAAATACTGGAAGAATGCAAAGTTCACCAACTCTTAAAACATTAAAAGGAAGTTAATATGGCAACAGTTAAAGATAAGAGAACAGGATTCCCGAGTTTGTATAGAGCTACTTATGAAGAAGGGTGGGTATTGAAAAATACAGGATATGATTATTCTAAAAGTTTATTAAATATTACAATGTCAAAGTATATGTTTAAGAATGTACATATTCGTAGATTCTTAGAAGGCTACTTATCTCCGATTATGGTATTCTATGTTAATAAAGTTAAATACATAAGAATTTTTTATAACTTTGCAGTACCTAAGTGGTATCAAAAAATAAATTAAAGGATAGTGGCAAATTGGCAACACTTATATTTCTTCGATAAAGAAGGCGATAATTATAATATGGATTATGACAGTTCCACTGACATGTGGACTGGTGACATTTTTCTGCCACAAGTTTCTATTGATTTATTTGAAGTAGGACAATTATTTATTTTGCAAAAAATGATTGATTCTACAAACACAAGTGTTCCTAGTAATCCAACTTTTAAGTTTGGATATCCTCATAATTATATAGATGGAACAACAAGCGGTCCTAATTGTGGTTGGGAAGCTGAATGGGAAACAGTTACACCTAAAGAAATATTTCTTTTTCAATTTGATGAAGATTTTATTGATGGTACCCAATCAGCATTAGTACAAGAGCCTGACGGCCCTCCGCTTGTAAGAATTGATACTCTTGAAATACCTTTAGATTATTCTGCTACACAAAGCATAAGTCCTGAGGGATATATTATTGCTCAAAATACTGATATAAAATCTATTGCATTACAAATTAATGTAGCGTTTTCTTCGAGTGATGAAAATACATATAAGAAAACTTTACAGATTACTGATAAGTGTACTAATACAATTATTGCAAAATTCACTGTATATGCTGAAAGTATTGAAGAAGATGAAAGACTTAGGGTAATGACTCAGAATATGGGTTATAATGTTATAGCTGCTGATAGTACAATTTTTAGAGATACTAACTTAAAAGAAGCGTTACCAGATTTTGTAGAGATAAATCTTAAGCGTAAGGAAATAATGATGGAGGGTAGTAACATTTACCCTTTTATAGGTTCTTATAAAGGTTTAATAAATGCTATAAAGTTTTTTGGCTATGATAATTTAAAGGTCAAAGAGTTTTGGAAAAATGTGAATGCAAACTCTACGCAGTTTGGTAAATATATCCAAAGTAATTCTATTGAATTATTTTCACCTTCTGTAAAATTTGATGATAAGAGTATAACATTACCTAATAAGAATTATAGAAAGACTAGTATGTTTAGTCTTATTTATAGAATCAATAAAATAACACCTGATAAATATAGCGATGAAGATTTACCACTAACTGAAGAAGTTCAAGATTTTACTATCGAGGAGGTCTTAATTAAATTATTTGGTTTAAAAAGAAAATTAGAAAAGGAATACTTACCTCTTAATGCTCATATTAGAGATATTACAGGTGAGGCTGATTATTTTGGTTTATTAGAAGTTACAAATACAATTAGTAGAAATGAAGCTAATACTATTAAAGTTGGTATCAATACAGACTTTAAAATATTTCCTAGTGAATGTACTTATTTAGAAGACTTAAGAGTTTTTAATGATTTTTGTTTAGAAGAAGCTGCGTATGTAGGTGTAACGCCTGCTCATTCAGGTGCCATTATAAATTATTGTAATGCTTATATCGCGCCTCTTACTGCTGGTAGTGCAGCGGTTGGGGCAAATATGATAGCTGGTACTACTACACCTGGTCAAGTTCTACCACCACCACCAATAGGACCAGATGTTAATAGCGTATTAGGTACTCTACAAAGTGGTAGTAGTGTTTCAATACAATCTATTGCTGGTGTATATGCTGCATATTTTGCAAGGTATGCGCCTAACTTAAATAGAACACAAGCTAATTTTGTACCAGGAGAATCATCAAAAAGTTTACCAGATCAACCAGGTGTTAGCTCAGGTGCACTCATAACTTTAACAAACGATAGCTTTAACAACATAACATGGGATACTATAAACAGTACATGGCTCGATTTAAATAATGCTAATGATTTCTTTACATTTGATTTTAATGTACAAGGCGCAAATGTAGGTGATATTTATAAATTAACAGATCCTACAACTTCAGCAGTATCGACGATACCCCCTAGCCCAAGTAATGGAGGTAGTGGGTATGCTAATACTATAGCTGCTACAACTACAAGTTCAGGTAATGGGAATGGTTTGACGGTTACAATAAATGTTGTTGCCGGTGTAATTATTGGTCTTACTTTAGTTAATGGTGGTTACGGATATGTAGCTGGTGAAATTATTACAGTGACTGGTGGAGGAGGTATAGCAGGCACGTTTGCTATATCAACAGTTGCTCCTACTGGCGCTACACATACTGTTGTGGCTGGTGATACTATCCAAACTATTACTACTAGTTTATTTAATCAAATTACATTATTAAAAACAACTCAAACTGACCCATGGTTATGGTATGATTGGTCACAGGTTACTAATGATATTGGGCCATGCATAAGATCGTTTGGTGCTGGTGGTAATAGATTTATATCATCTGTAATTTTAGCTAACTCCGCTAGTGGTGGTGCATATACTGAGATTCAATTGCCAGGTGAAATTTTATTTACTTGGGATGGTATAGGATCTGGTAATTTCACAGAAATAGAATGGACTATTTTTAAAGACGCATCGGATGTTTCTCCAGCTTATTATTTTAATATAAGAGGTAGTATTGGTAAATACGGAACCTTTCCTATGACATTACCTTATGTTGGCGATTACACTGTAGAAATGAAATTGTTTGATTTATATAATAATATTTCATCATCGGTTAAAACAGATGCAATATGTGTTGATGCAAAAGAAGTTGAATATTCAGGATGGTATCAAAGTAGAGAGTTAACATATACTTGGGGTAGTGAAGGTAAGTATCTTTGGAATGATTACGGATCTTTATGGGATCTGCCAATTGAACCAGCAGTTACGTGGGATGATGAAACTCCTAGTTTATATGAAGCCTTAGACAGAGTTAATGCAATATTAAATACATTTGGTATTGGAACTAATACTGATTTTCAATTAGCAAACTTCCAAAATGATGGCAAAGCTAGTTTTACTGGACCTTATCAGTGGAAGAATTTAAATACAAAAACTTCTACATGGAATAATGCGTATCACTTATGGTGGGATATGACTGCAACGACTGGTGATACACCTGCATTTTTTGAATTTAGTCAGATTCAACCTGATAGTTATTTAAAAATTATAGATGCAAATGGCGTAAGCGCAACAGAGTATTTTGATTTTACTATTAATACTTTAAGTAAAGCAGTTAATCAACTTAATGTCAGTACTAATAATATAATTAATAAATATGTCTATAATCTTGTAATGAATGCAAGTGGGAGTCAAATTTATGTACAGGCTGTATCTAGGTATTATGGAAAGTTTGGAGATTTTAAATCAGTAGACATGGTTGATGTTAACGGCGATAGAATTTGTGAAAGTGGAACAGGTATAAATGTTACTGGTGGTAGTTGTTTGAGTAGAATATATAAGTCCAGCCAAAGCATATCAAACAACCCAACTTGGAATACCGCTAAATTTATTAATGATGGTAAATCACTACCACCT
>TARA_R110000850_G_scaffold91742_18_pt1 | contig 16852 bp, 17 predicted proteins | sample TARA_R110000850 | Tara Oceans TARA_R110000850 (sample SAMEA4397586) | marine metagenome | biome: Polar Biome; feature: [SRF] surface water layer (ENVO:00010504); material: water (ENVO:00002006), including particulate matter (ENVO:01000060) such as... | depth 5 m | reverse complement strand
GTAGGGCTTGCCGGATTTGGCGCGCTCGGCAAGGCTTTCCGGTGGCGCGAAGCGCGTGCCATAACGACCTGCAAGTTGTTCCGCACGCGAAACGAACTTGTTGAGCCCATAGGCGTTGATGTATTGCAATGCACCGCCTTGATGAGGTGCAAAACCCCAACCAAAAATCGAGCCGACGTTGGCATCTGCCACCGTGGTCACGACGTTCTCTTCATAGCATCGCGCGGCATCCACCGCTTGCACAAACATCAGGCGTTCAATGAGTTCCTGTTGTTCGGGTTGTTCATTTGCCAGTGGAAAATGTTCTGCCAAGCCGGGCCAGATGCGTTTTTCGCCGGAAGCCGGATAGTCGTAAAAGCCCTTGCCCGCCTTCTTTCCCGGTCGATCGAGTTCTTTGCACATTTTTTCGATCACGCCATCAGCCGCACGCGCTTCGAGTGTTTTGCCCTCTGCTGCAAAGTCCTTGCGGGTCTGTTCCAGTACGTGCAGCGCCAGCGAAATAGACACTTCATCGCTGAGCGCCAGCGGACCCACCGGCATGCCTGCCTGCAAGCCGGCCGCTTCAATTGAGCGCGGATGCACGCCTTCGCTCAGCAGCGCCATGCCTTCAAGAACATAGGTCCCAAATACCCGAGAGGTGTAGAAACCGCGCGAATCATTGACGACGATTGGCGTCTTGCGGATCTGCTGCACGTAATCAAAACCCCTGGCCAGGGTTTCCTGCGAGGTTTTCTCGCCCATGATGATCTCTACCAGCGGCATCTTTTCTACAGGCGAGAAGAAGTGCAGGCCGATGAAGTTCTCGGCACGGCTGTGCGCCTTGGCAAGGCCGGTGATCGGCAATGTGGAGGTGTTGGACGCAAAGACCTTGTCCGCGCCCATGACTGCCTCGGTCTTCTTGGTGACGTCCGCCTTGATGCTGCGATCCTCGAACACGGCTTCGATCACCAGGTCGCAGCCTGACAGGTCTTCAAATCGGGTCGTGGCGGTGATGCGGTCGAGGAAAGCGCTCTTGTCGGCTGGCAGCAGACGGCCACGTTTGATGTCCTTGTCCAGAAGCTTGTCTGAATAGGCCTTGCCTTTGTCAGCGTTGCTCTGATCGGTGTCGAGCAGAACCACTTGCATGCCGGCCTTGGCTGACACGTAAGCAATGCCGGCGCCCATCATGCCGGCGCCCAGTACGCCGAGTTTGTTCACCTTGGACCGCTCAATGCCTTTCGGTCGCGACTTGCCCTTGTTGATGCTCTGCAAGCCGAACCACAAGGTGCCAATCATGTTCTTGGACACCTGCGAGACCACCAGTTCCGCGAAGTAGCGAGACTCTGCACGGCAGCCGGTTTCAAAATCGACAATGCCGCCTTCGTAGATGCAGCTCAGGATGTTTCTCGCCGCTGGGTAGTTGCCCTGGGTCTTTGCATTGGTCATCGACGGCGCAACGGCCAACATCTGCACCACTGCGGGATGACGAGCGTCGCCGCCGGGAAACTTGAAGCCCTTCTTGTCCCAGGGCTGCGTCGCCTTGGGGTTGGCCAGGCACCAGGCCTTGGCTTTGGCGAGCATTTCGTCGCCGTCCGCTGCCAGTTCCTGGATGATGCCGGCCTGCATTGCCTTGCTGGCGTTCATCTCCTTGCCTTCGAGCATGAGCGGCGCCGAGGCCTGGATGCCAATCATGCGTGGCAGCCGCTGGGTACCACCGCCGCCCGGCAGCAGGCCAAGTTTCACCTCGGGCAATCCGAACTTGGCCTTCGGATTGTCGATGGCGATGCGGTGATGGCAGGCCAGTGCCAGCTCCAGACCGCCACCGAGTGCGGTGCCATTGAGCGCGGCTACCCAGGGGCGACCGCTGGTCTCCATGCGCCGAAGAAGTGACTTGAAGGCCTCTGCCATCTCGAAGGCGACAGCGGGCTCGGTCATGGCGAAGACATTCTCAATATCGGCGCCTGCCAGGAATTCTTTCTTGCCTGACGTGAGGATGACGCCTTTCACCGAATCATCTGATTCAATTCTGGCGATGGCCTCCAGCAGTGGCGTGGTGAGGTCTGCGTTGAGCACGTTCATGGAACGGCCCTGCATGTTGATGCTGAGAGTGACGATGCCGTCGTCGTCTTTATTGAATTCGATGCTCATGTTCAGACACGTTCAATGATGGTGGCGATGCCCATACCGGCACCGACACAGAGAGAGGCCAGGGCAGTGGTCTTGTTGCGCGCTTCGAGTTCGTCCAGCGCGGTGCCCAGAATCATGCAGCCAGTGGCTCCGAGCGGATGGCCCATGGCAATCGCGCCGCCATTGACGTTGATGATGTCCTGGCTGATGTTCAGGTCACGCGCGGCGCGCATCACCACCGCTGCGAAAGCCTCGTTGATTTCAAACAGGTCAATGTCACTGGCTGACATGCCGGCCTTTGACAGCGCTTTCTTCGAAGCCGGGCCAATGCCGGTGAGCATGATGGTGGGTTCGCTGCCGATCACGGCTACCTGCCGGATTCGTGCGCGGGGTTTGAGGCCTAGTGCTGCGCCTTTTTCCTTGCTGCCAATCAGCATCAATGCAGCGCCATCGACAATGCCGGAAGAATTGCCGGCATGGTGAATGTGGTCAATTTTTTCAACCGTGGTGTATTTGCGCAGCGCGGTGGCATCAAAACCCATCTGACCCATCATTTCGAAGCTTGGTTTTAGATTGGCCAGTGATTCCACGCTGACATCCCCGCGCACTGTTTCATCATGGTCCAGCACCAGCATGCCGTTCATGTCCTTTACCGGTACCAGGCTTTTGCTGAATTTGTTCGCAGCCTTGGCAGCGGCGGCTCGCTGTTGTGACTGCACCGCAAAAGCATCCACTTCCTTGCGCGTAAAACCTTCCACTGCGGCCACCAGGTCGGCACTGACACCTTGGGGAATGAATCCAAGCTGGGTATTGATGCGCGGGTCCATCGCCCAGGCGCCACCATCAGAGCCCATGGGCCAGCGGCTCATGGATTCAACGCCGCCCGCGACGATCATGTCTTCCTGGCCCGACATCACCTTCATTGCCGCCAGGTTCACGGACTCCAGGCCTGAAGCGCAGAAGCGGCTCTGCGTGACACCCGCGACGCTTTGGTTCCATCCGGCGTACAGCACTGCAGTGCGTGCGATGTCAGCACCTTGTTCGCCCACCGGAGTGACGCAGCCCAGCACGACATCGTCGACCTGCGAAGTGTCCAGCTGGTTGCGGTCCTGCAAGGCCCAAAGCAGGGTGGAGACCAAATGCACGGGAGTAATTTCATGCAGGCTGCCGTCCATCTTGCCTTTGCCACGCGGTGTGCGGACGGCGTCGAAAATATAAGCGTCAGTCATGGTGACTCCATGAGGAAGATGGGTAATCAGCATTACGAATAATGCGTAGGGATTCTGGCGGCTATCGAGGCCTCTCCAGTCTTTAGCGCGACATTATCAACCTGAGCATAGTTATTGACTATGAATTATTCAAATGTAGCGCGCCTGATCAGCAAGGCTGTCATATTGTCGTATAGTAACGATTATTACCCGTTGATCTTTACCTTGAATCCCCATGGCCCGGAAATCCTCTGATCAGACCGCTTTGCCGAATCTCGAGAATCTCGACCCGGATACGCGCAAACGTGTGGAAGAGGCGGTTCTCAATATATTTTCGCAACGCGAATTTCATCGCGTGGGTCTGATTGAGGTCGCGCGCGAAGCGAGCATCTCCCTGCAGACGATCTACAAGTATTACGGCAGCAAGGAAGCGCTTTTGTTCTCGACGCTTGATGCGCAGCTTCAGTTGTTGGCAGATCGCCTGATGGATCACCTGCAGGGCATCGAGAACTACAAGGAAAGATTGCGTAAGACCTTCTGGGTTGCACTGGATTTCTACGAGAAGAATCCTCGGGTGCTGCAGATCATGCTCAGTTCGGTCTACATCAATACCTGGCGCAAGCAGGGCAATTATGAACATCGCGTGCTGTTCGCTGCCTTTCTCAAGGTCCTGGCCGAAGGGCAGGCCAGCGGCATCCTGACCGACGAAGTGGACGAAAGAGTGTTGCTCGACTTTATGGCCGGCATCATCTGGCGCACCGTGCAGGCCTGGGTCGTGCGCGGCATGAAAGAGCCGCCGACGCGTCAGGCCAATGTGTTGTTCGAGATGCTCTGGCGCGCGATTTCCAAACAGGGCTGAAGTCGATTTTCTTTCTAGCCAGATTCGCCCAGCAAAGGACCGCCTGCAACTAACGCAATGGCCATGGCGATCAGGACAAGGCCCATCGTGCGGTCAATCAGTAGCGCCCGACGGGCCAACCGCACCCGAAGCCAGGCGTGCCCAACACTGAATGCAATAAGACTGAACCAGGCGAACGTGGCAAGACTGAGCCAGGCGCCGAGGGCCAGTTTCAGCTGAGTGCTGGCGCCGGCACTGATCACGCTGGCGCACAAGGCAACAAAGAACAGCACGGCCTTGACGTTAAGCACATTGGTTGCAAGGCCGATGATGAACGCGCGGCGATCTGATTCCGGCTGTGACGGGCCTGCCGCAGTTCGACTTTCCGACGCTGCGCCGAGTTGCAGCGACCGATAGCCGATCCACATCAGGAGCGCGGCACCGCCGAATCGCAGGATGTCGAGCAAGGCCGGCAATTTCTGGATGGCCCAGCCCAGTCCGAGCATGCCCCATGTGAGGTGAATAAGGATGCCGCAGCCAATCCCGAGTGCTGTCAGCACTCCGTTACGGCGCCCATGTTGGAGCGACTGACGCACCACGATTGCAAAATCAGGCCCAGGGCTGGCAACGCCCAGCGCATGGGCGATCACCACTGCGCTGAAGATGCCCCAGACGTCTTGCATTGAAACGATCCGCTAGCGAGCGTAGGTCTGCTCCAGATAACGAATGATGTCGTCGGACTCGAACATGGCGGTGTCGGTATTTGTATCGATCAGGTAGGGAACCTGCGAGCGTCCTGTCAGCTCGCGCAGACGTATGCGGTTGCGGCTCTTGAGTGGCGCCTTTGGAAAGAGCTTCGATCGGACAATCGGCGGGCCCATTTCCTGCCATTGCGTCTTGGGAAAGCTGCGCAGGCGATACGGAATTTCAAGCTCAGTCAGGCGCTCGCGCACCGGGCGAGAGTAGGGGCTGGACTCGAAGCTGTAGAGCTCCAGCGGCAGTTCCGGGGCGCGAGAGGGGCGGGCCTTCAGCCCTCGACCGCCGCGACTGGCGGTGGCCAGGTAGGAGCCCCCGATTTGCAGGCCGCGCATCAAGCCGCGCTTTGCGCGTTGTTCGTAACCATAATTCTTCTGAAGATAATCCACGATGTCTGCTGACTCGAGCAGCTGTTCTCCGGTGTTCGGGTCAATCAACAAGGGAAACTGATTCTTGCCGCTGATCTCGATGGCCTTGGGCCGGTAACGCGTTCCGCCCTGGGGGCAGGGGTAGATCAAAGCATCAAGTTCCAGTTCGGTCAGCGCTTCGCGAACCAGTCTGCAGTACGGGCAGGCTTCGAACTCATAGAGTTCCAGCAACTGTTCTGGCTCACTGGATTCGCTGCGAAAGTCGGCGGTGCCACGCCAGCCACGAAAGGTGCTGGCAAGGATGGAGGTGCTGAGGTCAAAAGCGTTCGGCATGTCGAATGCGCCAGTCTGCGGAGAGTGAACCCTATTGTGAGACTTTCTTTTCCGATTTCGAAACCTTGCCCGATTTCGCAGGCCGCTTCTCAGGCATTGCAGGGGCAGCGACATCCTTCGCCGGTGCAGGTAACTGAATCTCTTCTCCGGCAACTGCTGGAGCAGACGCTGGGGCGGCTTCTGTTGCTGGCTCGGGCGGGGCTTCAGCAGCTTCCAAGGTTTCCGCCGCAGATTCGGTCATCTCGCCCTCGTCGTCGGGCAGGGCGACTACTTCGGGTTCGACTTCGATCAGGGTGTCTGCCTTGGCTGCCAGAAGTTCGCGGCAGCTCGAGCAGGCACTGCGCGCAATCAGGTCCGTCAATCGCAGCCGCTGGCTTTGCTTGGTGTCGCTATCTTCCAGAATCCGCTCAATGATCCGGGCGTAAGCGGGGCGCAGCATTTGCTGAAGTTGGGAGTCCAGACTGTAGAGACTGTCCAGATTCGCCTTGTCCAGCGCCTGCAGATCGTGCACCGCCAGCAGTTGGTGCAACTGCGCAAGTTCTCGTTCGGCATCACGCAGGGCAGGGCCATCCGGATCGGCACTGCCATTGAGGGCCTTGGCCCAGACCGGGTAGGCGCTGGCGCGAGCGAACAATTGCGTGGCCTGATCCCAGATCGCGGCATGCTGCGACTGTCCGTCGATCGCATTCTTGCGGATACAGGCGTCCGTCTGTTTTGCGCGTTGGTCGTAGTGTTCATGCCAGTAGGCATCATCCGGCACCGGGAGCAACGCGGCCTGCTGCGCAAACTGCAGTAATCGACCTGTTTTCTGCCAGGGCGGGGTTTCATTCTGGGAGCGGCGCACGCGGAGCAACAGCTCACCCCGGTTGAGCAGATGGCGCTCGTACTCGGTTTGTTTGCGTGCCAGCTGCCCGGATGCGAGCAGCGCACGGTAATCCGCCCAGACGCGTTCGTCCGCTTCGCAGGAAACCGCAGAGCCGATGAAGTCCTTCACTGAGCGATAGTCCGTGACATCCAGCTCGAAGCGGACGTAGGCCTGTGCAGGCTTCCAGGGCTGACCTTCGGCATTGCAGAGTCCAGAGGGCGAATCACTGCGTTTGCAGGGGCGCAGATCGGGCGCCGGTTTCTCGAGTTCGATGGTGCTGGAATTGAGCAGCACGACGAACTGGCGGCCATCAAGCTCCGCGAGACCTTCGTCCGTGCGCAGTCCCAACAGGGTCTTTTCTTCCCAGGGCTTCTTCTCGGTGCGGATTTCGTCGCTGAGCAGCTCGCCCAGACGCGAACTCAGACCGGTGACGACCTGGCCGCCCGGGACAAAACCCATGCCGAATTTGAGCATCGGCTCGGCCGTTGCCAGCTCGAGCAGATTGGTGACCCAGCGCGCTTTGTCCGCCGGAACACCGCGGACCACGATCTGCAGGTGTGGGGATTTTGACAAGGACTCCGGATCGATCAGAAGGCCTTCACCCAGCAATGCATTGTCGACCACGGAGCTGACGGTCTTGCCGCTCTGTACGTCATAGAGCAGCACCGGGATTTCCGGGCTGGAATCTGACGCAAAGCTGGCGACCGTGCCTTTTCCAAACTTGGCGGAGATCAGCAGCATGGCCGGTCTCAGCGCTTCGTCCTTGCCAAAATCGATGGCGCGACCGTTGACGTCCAGATTGGAGCTGACAAACACACGCAGGTAGCCGTCTTCGTACTTTGACGCCGCAGTTTGCGGCGCTTCCTGGGTCACTGGCGTGGCCACCGGTTTTACAAAACGGCCCTGATTCTTGGGGCAGGCGGACAGACCCAGAACCACTGCAGAAATGGCAACTAGGCGAAGGGCGTGGAACGTCATGGGGGAATCAGCGCGGCTCGGACAAGACCTGCGACAGCAGGCGGTTCGAATAGTTTTCCAGACTTTGCCTAAGGGCAGGCTGAACGAAACCTTCGGCGCGGGTCAGTCGCCAAAGTGAAGGTGGCCTGCAACCTGGGGCGGTAATTGCAGAAACCAGCCATTGCCGCCCAATTGTGCAATCACCGCCTCGGTCTTGACCCGCGCCAGCTTTCGCTCAGGTGTTAGGCTCAGGTCCATGACATGGGTCAATTTGCCAGCCTTGGAAAGCAGGGCTTCGGGCAACTCGGTGGTTTCGAGGCCTTCGCGCACGTAGAGGTACATTTCTGGTTGTTTACTGCAGCGATAGACGGTGCAGGAAACAGGCTTGGAAGCTGAGCTCATCGGGATTTGTTTTTTTGTTCGTCTCTGGCCTGAATGGTGGCCTTGATCTGTTGCAGGTTCTCTCGAAGCATGTCCGATATCAGCTCGTCGGTCCGCGGGTCCTTCAGAACCTGCTCGACCACCCTGAGCGATGTATCAATGACGCTGGCGGTCACATCCTTGGCAAATGGCAGACGTGACAGTCGGCCGGCTTGCGGGTCGTCTCGCAACTTCTCGGCAATCATGTCACGCATCTCGGTTTCGTTCTCTTTCAGGGCCCGGGAGATGTTGCCGGCATACTGGCCCTTGGCCATCACGGTCTGTACTTCATTGATCATTGCCACGGTGACGGCGCCGCTGATGGATTCGACGATCGCGTTCTTGAAGCGGCTGACCAGGCGATAGGTGAACTCCTCGCCCAGGGCGCGATCCGCTGCGCGCCCAAACCTTGAAAGCAGAATGATGATGCGCAGCACGCGAAACAGCCGAAATCCGCGAACGGCCGGATGCTGGAAGGGAATCATGCCGAGCACTTCGTACCAGTTGCGGCGCAGGTGTTTCCCGCTCCAGCCGGCAGCGCGCCAGCGCCAAAGGAACTCGATCGCAAAAATCCCGCAGATGACGTAATCAGCGGTGAAGATCATTTCGCTGATGTGCTGGGGCGGGTCGGCAAAGACTTCCCAAGCCAGCAATCCGACCGACAACAGCGCTAACAGCAGCATCAGCCAATCGACAATGCCAACGCGGCGCGCCGCGTCGCTGGCTTCCTGTTGGAGCCATTCGCGGTTGGTCTGGATGATCGGAGTCATCAGCGGACGCTACGCAAGCCGCATATGCGCGGTCAAGCACGGCGGCACGGCTTGTTCAGTTCATAGGCAATTCATCGCAGTGCGCTTGAATGGTGGGAATGAACACAATTCATCTCGGCTGAGGAGAAAAATGAAAACACGAAAACCGGTGCTCGCATTCATCTGGTCCTCCGGACCTGCAGCTGGTGCTCACGATCCAGTGCCGATGGAGCGCCGCGTCTGCGCCGACCGCAGGCGGTCGCCGCTCGCTCCGCGACCGGAACTTGCACGGTCTGGTGATCGTCGCCCGTGAAGGAACTGGTCAGCAGCTTTGTCCGCTATGCATTGATTGCACCAATGGCCGCCATTCTTCTGGTGATGGCATGCTCCCGCGCAACGGTGGAGAACTACGACAAGATCCAATCAGGTATGAGTCGCGCTGAGGTATACGAAATTCTCGGCAAGCCCGATGAGGTGTCTGCCGGCGGGCTCGGAAAGCTGACGGTGTCAGCAGAAACTTGGACGGGCCACAAGCAGGTGATTCATGTGACCTTCGGGAGCGAAAAAGTGGCGCTCAAATCAATCACCCCTACAGAGGCCAGCCCCAAGCCCTGACGGAGGTGCGCTCAATCGGGTGCCTGGCGTGTTCAGGCAGGTGAGGGTTCGGACCTGTGGCCCATTAGCCTGGCATTGCGCTCGGCGTCGATGTCATGGGTTTAAACTGCCTGCATGAGTGAGTCCAAGATTAGAGAAGCTGTGACCGCCGTTCTGATGTGCGGCGATGAAATTTTTCTGGTGCATCGTCACGCTGGCTTGAAGGCATTTCCTGGCTACTGGGCGTTTCCGGGTGGCAAGGTCGACAAGGAAGACGCAGATGCACCGGCGCGTGCCGCGAGTTGGTGTCAGGGTTTTGATGCCACGCATATCGAGGCACTGGTGCGCGAACTGGTCGAGGAAATCAGTTTTGATCTGGATGCCGCGGCAGAGCGGGGCGAAATCGAAGCCGTTCACCTGCTTGGATCGGCTCTGGCACCGGCATTTGTGCCGGTTCGGTTCAATACCTTTTTCTTCTGTATTCGCCTGAGCCAGAAACCTCAGATCACGCTTGATGTCGGAGAAGTTGACGATTGCCGCTGGGAAACGGCTGCTACTTTCATGCAGGAATATCGCCAGGGTCGGCTTCTGCTGGCCCCGCCTACACAGCTGACGATTGCCCTGCTCGAAGAGGACAGCGTGAATCTGCCCGACGTGCACCCGATTGAAGAGTTTCACAAGCAAGCCTTGCAGATCATCGAACCGGTCTGCGAGATGCGCATGTTGTCGGTGCGCTCGCACACCTTGCCACCAGCGATCCATACCAATTGTTTCATCATTGGCGATGCCGGTGCCAAGCCTGTTCTGGTTGATCCCTCACCGTGGACGGAAGATGAAATGCTGGCGCTGGAGCAGCGCGTGCAGGCATTTGGCATCGCCGGCATATTTCTGACCCATCATCATCCGGATCATCGCGAACGTGCGAGTGAGATGGCGCGGCGCATGGGACTGCCCATTCTGTTGAGTGCCGATACACGTGAACGCATTGAGGCGATCGAAGCCAATTACTTCGATGGCGTCCAGACGCGTCTGATAGGCGATGGCGAGGTGGTGACCCATTGGCTGGGCAAACCGGTTCGCGCCCTCGAGGTTCCGGGGCACGATGAAGGGCAGTTGGCTTTGATGCCGGATTGCCGGTCATGGTGCATCGTCGGCGATCTGATCCAGGGCATCGGCACCGTGGTTATCCAGAAGCCTGAGGGAAACATGGGCAAATACTTCCGATCCCTGCTGAGAATCATCGAGCTGGACCCCAAAGTCATTGTGCCCTCGCATGGTATCGCCATGGGTTCTACCCATCGATTGCAGGAGACCCTCAAGCATCGACGTCAACGCGAAGCGACCATCCTCGATCTGCACCGCAAGCAGCAGACCATGGAAGAGATGCTGGCTGCCATCTATGTTGGCTTGGACCCGCGCCTGCTCCCACTGGCAAAGCGCAACATCGAGTCACATCTGGACAAGCTGCGCGAAGAAGGGGCGCTCTTGGAATCCTGAAGAGGCCTTCGAGCTGTGTGATGCCGCTATTTTTTCAGCAGCATTTTGACCTGTTCTGAGCCCTTCTTTACCTGCTCGACTTTCACCGCGAGGTAATTGCGCGAAGGTGCGAGCCAGAAGCGCGTCGATTTCTTTGGATCGTCCACTCGTTCGACTCGAATGGTTTCAAAGGTTCCGGCTGGTGTCTCAATTTGCTCTTTCGCGGTGACGCGGAAGGTATAGGTCTTGAGCCTGTCATCTTCTACCTTGGTCAGGCTGATCTCATCCGCGCCCGGTTCGCCACCGCGCGCCATGACCCATTTCTGCACAGCGTATTGCATGGCCAGACGATCAATCATGCCGTCTTCAAGCTTGCGGATTTCGCCGCTACTGGAGCGCACCATCTTGTCGTTCCAGTTGAAATCCAGTTTGAAATTATCTTCCTTCTTGTCTTCTCGATTGAAAGAGAAATTCCGCGAACGGACGACGCCGTCAACCAGACAGAAATTGGAATGCTCGGTCACCGTGCCGATGAACAGGCGGGCCAGGCCTGAGGGTTTGGCGACGTACTCATAGCTCCAGCAGTCCTTGGCTTCCGCGGCCTTGAGACTGAAGCGGGCTTCACCCAGGGTGATTGCCCCGCGTGACAGCTCGTAATGGGCTTCGCTGGCTTGGATGTCCTCCGCAAGTGCGCACGCGCAGGACATCGCCAGTACGGCGCTCAAAATCCATTTTGGCAGCTTCACTGAAACGTCTCCGTCAGGTCTTCCAGTTGCAGGGCCTTTGTAAGCTTCTGGCCGCGGAATTCAATAGCCTTGTGCCCGAGTTGAAGTTCGCCAGTGGCGATCCAGGCCAGTGCCTGCGGGAGAATCTTCAGCTCAACCTCGGTCATGACGCGCTCTGCAAGAGAAGTAGCATCATCTTCCTCGCTCACGCTGACACGGCCCTGAATGATCAGCGGGCCGCCGTCCAGATCTTCGCTGACAAGATGCACGGTAGCGCCATGCTCGGTATCGCCGTCTTCAAGAGCGCGACGATGGGTGTGTAATCCACGGTGCCGGGGAAGCAGCGAGGGATGAATGTTGATCATCTTGCCGCTCAATGCCGCAACAAAGGCCTTGCCCAGGATTCGCATGAAACCCGCCAGTACCACGATATCCGGATTCAGCTTCTGGATTGTCTCCAGCAAGGCCCGGTCAAAGGCCTCTCGATCAGAAAAATTCTGGTGCTCCATGGCGAAGCAGGCGATGCCTGCCTGCGCGGCCCTGGCCAGGGCAGGAGCGTCTGCACGGTTACTGATGACGCCTACCAAATCGGCACGGATCTGTTGTCTGCTGCAGGCGTCAATCAGGGCCTGCAGGTTTCGCCCGTTTCCGGATACCAGCACGACCACGCGGCAACGCGGGCGCATCGCGGTGGAAATATCAGACAAAGCGGACGTCTTGCTGGCCTTTTGTCACCTCGCCCATGACCCAGGGCTTGAGTCTTGATTTGCGCAGTTGCGCAAGGGCATCGTCCACGCGGCGTCGCGGAATGACCATGGCAAATCCGACGCCACAGTTGAAGACCCGGCGCATTTCGTCTTCCTCGACGCCGCCTTTCTCCTGCAGCCAGTCGAATAGTTCAGGTCTCTTCCAGCTGTTCAGGTCAACCACTGCCGCAGTGCCCTTTGGAAAAGCCCGCGTCAGGTTTTCGGTAATGCCGCCGCCGGTGATGTGCGCCATGCCGCGGATGGGGATGCCGGATTCGATCAGCTTGAGAACGGGTTTGACGTAGATCCGGGTGGGTTCGAGCAGGGCGTCGCCGAGCGTTGCCTTGCCGAATGGCTTGTCCAGTCGATGGCGACCCCGCGCCAGAATCTTGCGGATCAGCGAATAGCCGTTGGAATGCGCGCCGCTGGACGGCAGGGCCACGATGACGTCACCCACCTTGATCTTGCTGCCGTCGATGATCTTCGACTTTTCAGCGACCGCGACGCAGAAACCTGCCAGGTCAAAGTCACCCGCCTTGTAAAGACCCGGCATCTCTGCGGTTTCACCGCCCACCAAGGCACAACCCGCTTGCCGGCAGCCCTTAGCAATACCTCGTACGACTTGCGCTGCCGCCTTGGGGTCGAGTTTAGAACTGGCGTAGTAGTCGAGAAAGAACAGGGGTTCTGCGCCGGAAACGAGCACGTCGTTGACGCACATGGCTACAAGATCAATGCCCAGTCCCTGGATGCGTCCGCTGTCGATGCCAAGCTTGAGTTTGGTGCCGACGCCGTCAGCGCCGCTGACCAGGACTGGTTTCTTGTACTTGCTGGGCAGGCCTACCAATGCGCCAAAGCCACCGACACCGCCGAGCACCTCTGGCCGATGGGTGCTCTTGACGATCTTGCGAATGTCGCCGACAAGCGCGTCACCCGCGTCAATATCAACACCGGCATCTCGATAGGAAAGGGGCTTTTTTGAAGTGCTCATCAGCAAAATGCTCAGACGCGGAAGGGAATCCCATGCATTTTACAGACGCACGCCGGATAATCGTCGGATGAGATTGCATCTGCCTTCAATGAGTCGCTGGATGGGCCAGTCCGGGTTTGCGGTGTTGCTGCCGGGTCTGATGCTCGCAATGTGCCTGAGCACGGCGGGGATATCTGCTGCGCAGGCGGCGCAGAACCCCTACGAGGCCATTGTTTCCGTGGACGATGAATCGGATCAGTCGCGCACCAAGGGGTTGCGCGCTGCGCTGATCGTGGTCCTGGAACGTGTGGTGGGGCGCTCGGATGCGGCAAGCAGCCAGGTCCTGGCAAACGCCGGCAATCTGGTTCAGCAATACAACTTCGTGCGCACGCCGGACTCGGACAAGGTGAAGTTTCGAGCGGTGTTTGACCCCAATAGTGTGGCAGCTGCCGTCAAACGCCAGGGCTTACCGGTATTCGGCGTCAACCCTGATCTGGTGGAAGCCTGGGTCGTGGAAGTGCATGGATTGCAGGATGCCGACGATTTTTCCCGCACTTATCAGCACTTCGCCGGAATCAGTGGCATCCGGCGCATCGAGGTTTCTGAGCTTCGCGACAGCACGGTGCGCATCCGGATGATTGTGGAGGGCGGTGTCGAGCGCGCACATGGTCTGGCACTTGGCGCTGGCCTGCTGAGTGCGCACGGAGAGGGCGAATATGTCTTCAACGGACGATAGGCCGGGCGCAAGCGCCGGACAGGCGGTGGAATCGGCGATCGAGAATCTGCAACTGCGAGATTCCTGGCCCTGGCTGGTGGCCATGGCGGCCTTCTTCGGATTCTGCTGGCTGTTGGCTCCGATCCTGACGCCTTTTGTTCTTGGGGCGGGGCTGGCCTATGCAGGCGACCCGACCGTAGATCGCCTGCAGCGCTGGGGCCTGTCGCGCACAGCCGGCGTCAGTGTGGTGTTCCTTGCGATTGGCCTGATTTCCCTTCTGGGCCTGTTGATGCTGTTGCCGATGCTGCAGAACCAGGTCAGTACCTTTCTGCAGAACGTGCCGGAGTGGCTGGCCTGGATGCAGGACCAGGCCGCAAAGGTGGGTATTGCCCTGCCAGAAGGTTCGCGACTCGACGCAGAGGGCTTCAAGAAGCTGGTTGCCAAGCACTGGGATGATGCCGGTGGGGTTCTCAAGACCATCTGGGCGCATATCTCGGCTTCCGGCGGTGCCTTGCTCACTGCCATTGCCAGTCTGTTGCTGGTGCCGGTGGTCACCTTCTATCTGTTGCGTGACTGGGATGACCTGGTGGCCTGGATCCACGGAATCATTCCGCCGCGTCATTTGCCGCTGACCACCCGTCTTGCGAAGGAGACCGACTCCGTTCTCGGCGCCTTCATCCGTGGTCAGCTCACGGTGATGGCCGCGCTGACGGTGTACTACTGGATTGCCCTGTGGATTGCGGGTCTGAATCTGGCGCTGCTGGTGGGCCTGATCGTAGGTCTGATCAGCTTTGTCCCCTATCTGGGCGCCATCGTCGGTGTGCTGACCGCCGTTATTGCCATGCTCGTGCAGACGCAGGAACTTTTGCCATTCGTGTGGCTAGCAATCGTGTTCGGGATTGGCCAGGTGCTGGAAAGCAATGTCCTCACGCCCTGGCTGGTGGGCGACAAGATCGGCCTTCATCCGGTCGCGGTCATCTTTGCGGTCATGGCCGGTGGCCAGCTGTTCGGTTTTGTCGGCGTCATGCTGGCGCTGCCGGTGGCGGCGATTATTGCGGTGCTTCTGCGGCACGCCAAGGCACAGTGGCTCGCCAGCCGTACATATCGTCTCGGCGCGCCTGCTGGCGCCTCAGACGTGGCCGTGGAAGACGCCAGCAAAAACGCATGAAAGGGGCACAGATGTCGCTGCCGGTACTGCTTCAGCAGTCGCCGCAATTCGATAATTTCTTTGGCGGCCCCAATCAGGCGCTGGTGGAAACCCTGCAATCGCTGGGTCATCGCACCTCGCTGATGTCGGTTTGGCTCTACGGCGCCAGATCCAGTGGTAAGACACATCTGTTGCGGGCCTGCGTGGGCGCCGCCCAAACAGAAGCCGAGTTCGTAGACATTGACCCGCACTTCGACGCGTCACTGGCAGAGTTTGGTGACCGACCCTTTCTCGCGTTAGATAACGCTGATACTCAGCTGGACTCGGCTGAATACGCAATGTGGCTGATGCGATTGATCGACCATCGCCGGTCCCACAATCTGCTTACGGTGCTGTCAGCCGGGGTCTCGCCCGAGCGTCTGCCTGGCGTGATCCCGGATCTGCGAACGCGTTTTGCCGCGATGGCCGTGCTCGGGCTCAAGCCGCTGCGTGCCGAGGATCGCAAGGCTCTGCTTGAGCTGCACGCCAGAGCGCGCGGGCTGGAACTGGCGCGGGAGGCACGCGACTGGCTACTGGGTCATTTGCAGCGCGATGCCGGAACCCTGATAGCCGCCCTGGAAGAACTGGATCGCGAATCACTCAAGGCGCAGCGCCGTCTGACTCTTCCGTTTGTGCAGAAGATTCTGGGCGCGCGTGTGCAGCCTTCTCTCGCGCTAGAAAACGCACGAACAGCATCAAGCTGACGTAGTCCAGCGCCGCCACACTGGCAACGATAAACGCCGCGGTCTTGGCATCCGGGTTGGCATAGCCTTCCGCGAGGAATCCGGCCACATAGAACGCCACCATCATCGACGCCCACGCGAAAGTGTAGGTGCGTCCCTTGAACATGCCGGGCAATGGCAGCAGCAGGATGAGGCCCAGCAGAATGCTGATCGGCGAAAAGCCGCGCGATACCACCAGCAGGATGAGGAGGATGTGTGAGGTCAGCGCAATTCTGCGCATCCAGGGTGAAAGCATCATGATTAGGTGGCGAGTTTGATGGCGGTGGTGGCAACACGCTTGCCCAGTGCTTCGCAGAGATTGCGTTCTTCGGAAGTCAGCGATCGCGGCTCACTGCCGGTTCCGGCCAGATGGGATGCGCCGTAGGGTGTGCCTCCACTTTGCGTGCTCGACAATTCCGGCAGGGTGTAGGGCAGGCCCATCAGCATCATGCCGTGATGGAGCAGGGGCAGCATCATGCTCAGCAGTGTGGATTCTTGTCCCCCGTGCATGGAACTGGTTGAGGTAAATACGGCTGCCGGTTTTCCGACCAGGCGCCCTGACATCCAGAGGCCCGATGTGCCGTCCAGAAAATACTTGAGCGGCGCAGCCATGTTGCCGAAGCGGGTCGGACTGCCCATGACCAAGGCATCACATTCGGCCAGATCGTCGAGGCTGGCATAGATCGCGCCCTCAGCGGGTACGGGCGCTGCAACGGCTTCGATCTCGGTTGACACCGGGGGCACGGTGCGCAGGCGCGCCACCGCGCCGGCAGATTCGATGCCGCGGGCAATCTGGCGGGCCATCTGCGCGGTCGCACCTTTGCGCGAGTAATACAGGACAAGAACCTCGGTCATGCGGGCCTCCGCAAGTGTGGATGGCGAATGGGGGTCGCTATTGTACGGGGATGCTTTGATGGCTCCGGTGATTCATCATGTACCTTCATCGCATTCAAAGTGGCGCGTTCTTCCATGTTGCGCAGTTTTCTACTGATATCGGTCGTATTGCTCTCATCTTGTTCGCTGTTCGATCACCAGCCGTTCTCCTCCGAAGCGCCGCCGGAACGGCCCCTGTCTGAAGCGGATGCCGGTGCCTTGCCTGATCTGCAGAGAACGGCGCCGGT
>TARA_R110000850_G_scaffold18381_4_pt1 | contig 16878 bp, 11 predicted proteins | sample TARA_R110000850 | Tara Oceans TARA_R110000850 (sample SAMEA4397586) | marine metagenome | biome: Polar Biome; feature: [SRF] surface water layer (ENVO:00010504); material: water (ENVO:00002006), including particulate matter (ENVO:01000060) such as... | depth 5 m | reverse complement strand
CTCGCCATCCGATATCGAAGCCACCCTGGTTTCCGATGATGTCCCTCCCGAACTGATGGCCACAATGAATTCTGCCTGGGGGGACGATATGGCGACAATGGCAGATCGCCCTGACATGACGATCAAGGCTCCCGATCTGCCAGGGGAATTGATCAGCAATCAGACCTCACTGGTGATCAAAAAACGTGATTTCAGTGATACCACAAATTCAGAATTTAATGACAATGCAGAGTACGAACTTCTGGAAATCCTGGGCCAGGGAGGGATGGGGGTTGTCTATACTGCGCGACAGACCTCCATCGACAGACAGGTCGCTGTCAAAATGTTGAAAACCAAAACCGCGCAAAGTAGTGAGCAACGTCATAAGTTTCTCGCAGAAGCGGTCGTCACCGGTGAATTAGATCACCCGAATATTGTTCCCATTTACGATGTGGGAAGCAACAACACCGGCGCTTTGTTCTACTCGATGAAAAAAGTCGAAGGACGTCCCTGGCTCAAAACGGTTCGTAAAAACACCCTGGCGGAAAACCTTAATATTCTGATGAAAGTTGCTGACGCAGTCGCGTTTGCTCATTCCCGCAGCGTGGTGCACCGTGATCTGAAGCCGGAAAACGTCATGCTCGGTGAATTTGGTGAAGTTCTGGTCATGGACTGGGGCCTGGCACAATCCACATCCGGCTTCCGCAAATCGAGCAGCATCATCACGACCTCCAGCATGGGGGGAACCCCTGCTTACATGGCGCCGGAAATGGCAACTGGCCCCGTTACGAAAATATCACCTCTCTCGGATATTTACCTGCTGGGAGCCATTCTGTATGAAATTCTGACAGGACGTCCACCCCATACCGGCAAGACCGCCATGAAATGCCTGATGGCGGCTGCGAAGAATAAAATTGTTGCGACTGAGAAAAAAGGCGAACTCGTCGACATCGCCATGAAAGCAATGGCTCTGCGCCCAGAAGATCGCTTTCCCAGTGTGCAGGCTTTTCAGCAGGCGATTCTGGCTTATCAGTCTCATTCGGAAAGTATCTCACTGGCAACACGTGCCGAATCTGATTTGAACAAAGCGATTGAGTCAGAAAATTACGAACTCTTTTCCCGTGCCCTGTTTGGGTTTCAGGAAGCCCTTTCGCTCTGGCCGGAAAACAGTACAGCGCAGGCCGGCGTCGAAAAGGCAACGCTCAGTTATGCAGGACTGGCCTATGGCAAAGGTGACTACGACCTCGGACTTTCACTGTTAAATTCAGAGGATCCCGCCCACCAGGAGCTCATCAATAAAATTCGTGATGCCCAGGCAGAACGCGATGCCCGCCAACAGCGTCTCCGCACTGCAAAACGTGTTTTTGTAGGCATGCTGGCAACCGTGATGTTTGTCGTCACCGGTGCATTCTTCTGGATTCGTGCAGAAGCCAATCGCGCATTAGCGGCAGAGAAAGTCGCAGAGACAGAACGCGACACGGCAGTGCAGGAACGCAAAAAAGCAGATGCTGCCCGTGCACAAGAAGAAGTAGAACGTAAAAAAGCGATAGCTGCTCGTGATGAAGCGATCGCATCGGAACAAAAAGCGATTGAAGCACAACGCAAAGAAGAGATCGCACTTCTGGAATCACAGAAATCGGAAAAGAAAGCAATCGCTCAGAAAGAAATTGCAGAAGAAGCAAAAAAGCAGGAGGAATACGAAGCTTACATCGCCCGCATTGGTCTGGCCGCTGCCAAAATTGATGAAAATGCATTCGAAAGCGCGGTAGAATTACTTAATCAATGCCCCCCCGATCTGCGCAACTGGGAATGGGGCCGTTTAATGCACCTCTGCTCTCAGAGCAGTCGCACTTTTGATGCGCAGGCTCCCATAGACGCGCTGGCAATTTCCAACGATGGCTCCCAGTTTGCGACGGGCGGTAAAGATGGTATCGCCCGCATCTGGGATCGTACGACAGGACGAGTCCTCGCTGCCTTCGATCACCAGAAATATCCGGTTCTCGCCGTCGCCATCAGTCCTGACGGGAAAACTCTGGCAACCGGTAGTGAAGATCCGACCGGCTTCATCAAACTCTGGAATCTGGAATCGAACGCACCGATTCCAATCAAATTCAAAGACACCTCGAAAAAAACACCCTTTGATCAGGGACATACCGAAGGTGTGTTAAGCATTTCGTTTTCGAAAGACGGAAAACGTCTTTTAACCAGTTCCTATGACAAAACCGCTCGACTCTGGGATGTGAAAACAGGCGATCAACTGAATCGATACTGGGGGCATAACTGGTGGGTCTGGGATGCGAACTTCTCTACCGATGAAAAACGGATTGTCACAGCCAGCCAGGATGGAACCGCGGTTATCTGGAATACAGAAACAGGAGAAAAAGGAGCCCCCTTTACCGGTCACCAGGGACCCGTTTATTCAGCACACTTCTCACTTGATGCAGACAGCACGCATGTCGTTACCAGTGGTTATGACCGCCGCATACTCTTATGGCGACCAGAAGACATCGTCCCTTACGATTTCTCAAAACTGGTTTCCGGTAAAGAAAATGAACCACCAGCCTATGTCGCTTTTGAAGGTCACCAGGAGAGCGTTCAGTCTGTCGAATTTACTAATGATGGAAAAATGCTGATCTCTGCCAGTCATGACAATACTGTCAAACTCTGGGATATCGAGACGACTAAAGCACTGAAAACATTTCGCGGCCATGACAGTTGGGTGCAGTCTGCTATGATCCTGAACGATGGGAAATGGATTCTTTCTGCCAGCCACGACGCACAGCTGAAATTGTGGAACATTGCTAATTATGCTGAAATCCGGACTCTCAAGGGACGCGTTCTGGCACAACACGTCGATGCCATTCTTGATGTCTCTTTCTCGCATGATGGAAAACAGCTGGTCACCGCCAGTCGTGATAAAACAGCCATTTCCTGGGATGTCTCCACCGGAAATCCCAACAAAGAGTTTACCGAAGGGCACGCGTTTCTGGCTTCGAGTGCGGTTTTCCTGCCTGATGGCAAACGACTTGCCACGGCAGCCGTTGATAATTCCGTCCGCATCTGGGATATCCAGACAGGAACCGAACACAAACGGTTTGAGCATACCGGTCGCAGTGCTGCCATTGATGTTTCGTTTGATTCAAAACTGCTGGTTACAGGCAGTGATGAAAAAACGGTTCGTATCTGGGATATCGCGACAGGAGAACTGCTGGAAGAACTTTCCGGGCATCATTCTGAAGTGAGTGCTGTCGCCATTTCACCTGACAAAAAATACTGCGTCAGTGGAGATGCTCGCGGGCACTGCATGCTCTGGGATGTGGAATCTGGTAAATTATTACATAAACTGTCTGGGCATACGCGACGAATCACAGCATTAGATTTTTTGCCTGATGGTAAAACGGTACTTTCAGCCAGCGGAGACAACACGGTCGGCAGTTGGGATGTTGCGTCAGGTAAAGAAAACCAGGCTCAGATTCTGAAACATCCCGATGCCATCCTGTCCATGGCCATTTTTGACCAGGGTAAACAGGCCGCGACAAGTTGTGCTGACGGACTGGTACGAATCTGGGACCTTGCGAGTTCGAAAGTCACGCGGACCATTCAACCTGTGAATGGCTTGATTAACTCAGTCAGTGTCTCACAGGATAACAAACGACTTCTGACCGCCAACGTGCAGCAGCGGGTGATTCAGCTCTGGGCTCTGGAAACCGGTGCAGAACTGCGAATCCCCGGAAAGAATGGTCAACTGAAGCCGTTTCTGGATTTTCGTACCAGGGGAGGCATGCTGTGGACTGCCATCTTCTCACCTTATCATAATTCGATTCTGACAGTCGGCGGACGTGATGCGCGGCTCTGGAACGATGTGACTGCGCAGCAGGTGATGGCATTTCACCCACATGGTGTCGTTGCTTCCGCAGCCTTTTCACCTGATGGGAAATGGCTCGTGACTGGCAGCTGGGACAATTCTGCTAAAATCTGGAATACCCAGACAGGCCAGGCGGAAATGAAACTGGAACAGAAACATAATGGCTATGTCAACACGGTCCGCTACTCCCCGGATGGAAAACGGATCCTCACTTCAAGTGAGGATGGTACATCAAAAATCTGGAATGCCGAAAGTGGTGCCATGCTGAGGAGCCTGGATCAATCGGGAACCCATGTAAAAAGTGCGATCTTCTCACCCGATGGTTCACAGATCGTAACCGCTTCTGACGATAAAACCCTGGTCATGTGGGATGCAGAAACCGGTAAGAAAATCAAAACATTCAAAGGTCATGAATGGCCTGTGCATGAGGTTGCTTACTCCCATGATGGCAAACGTCTGATCTCCGGTTCCGAGGATAATACAGCGATCATCTGGGATATTGATACCGCGAAGAAAACAGTCCTCTCCGGTCATACTGCGCCGGTGGCATCGGTGGTATTTTCACCTGATGACAGCCGCGCCTTTACTGCCAGTGATGATGGCACGGCCAAACTCTGGGATACCGATACAGGAAAAGAGATCCTGACACTCAGTAGCCATGCACAGGGTGTCACTTCAGTCGATTTCTCTCCGAATGGACGATTTGTAGCGACAGGCAGCCAGGATGGGCAGGCGATTTTGTGGCTTACCGTGGACTGGAAAAATAAAGCCCCGCAGGTCGTGAAGTTAAACCGTTAAAAATGAAAGTGACTGTGGACGCCATAACGTGGTCGAACATAACGTGGCCGCGGACGTGGTCGCACGAAAACGACAGATGGCGAACTGACAACCGCTGGCGCCTGTTGGACCACCACAGGCTGTGTTGAACTCACATAGTTGTGCTGCTGCATGAATTCGATCAGCGGATCGCTGAGCCCCTGCTGTTTAAGAGCAATAATGCTCTGAGGGCTCAAATCGAAGGCACCACCCCGACTGCGAATGGCGCCCATGATGACCGAGTCACTTACACCGCTGTGAACCATCTGCAGCACATCGTTATTGTGAATCGCTGCACGGGCCATCCGTTCGTGATTGGCCTGGGCAATGGCTACGTCACGTTCTTCACGGGCATCTTCTGCATTTCCGATCAGGCTGCCCGCCAGTCCTCCCGTTGCAGCACCAATCAGGGCACCTGCCCCGGCGTTACCGGAAGAATTCCCGATAATCGCACCGGTGATAGCACCAATCCCCGCACCATGAGCGGCACCTGCTTCGGTATGGTTCATCGAAGCGCATCCAACCTGCGATACTAACCCCAGAACCAGCAGAGCAACCCCTGATTTACGTGACAGACAGTTCATTGTGTGAATCCTTCCACCCTTCGCTTGCACTTTTTACAATCCTGGCGCTATCTAAATTGTAAGAGAGTCCGTCCTACAGTCCCTCTCTAAATATTATCGGGATTACAGACATGCATTATCAGATATTTTAAATGTTGTATAGACAATTTTTGTAACCAGTTTATATACCTGGCTGCAACAGATTTCCTAAGCTGTTTTGTATTGATCTTTTACCGTTTTATTTTTTGAAACCCCAATGAACCTGTTATGTGACTGCTATAATAAAGGCGACTTAACCGTGCTCTGATGGCATAAACGAAAACGCGTTTGATCAGGTAACAACAGAAGCAATTTACATTCCATGAAAGCCATATTTCGATGCGCGCAACCAATTCTGATCCTGTAACGATGGTCGTGTCAGCGCAACCTGCTCCCGGAAATCAAAAAGAGTGGGAAGAAACTCTGACGAATACGATTCAGGCTTCTCTCAAATTCCCCGGGCATATGGGAACCACGGTCCTGAAACAGGAATCCATCCGGAAACCCACTTACCAGATTGTACTGCGTTTCGATCAACTGGAGAATCTGGAACGCTGGAAGAATTCGCCGGAACGTGAGTACTGGATCTCCAGGTTGCATGCACTGGAACACTGCCCTCCCGCCATTACACATAATACAGGGCTGGAAACCTGGTTTGAACTGACACATCATGAAGAACAACAGCAGGTCGATCATCCACCCAAATATAAAATCGCGATCATCGTGTGGATTTCCGTATATGTCACCGTCATCCCCATTATCAATCTCATCCGCCCTTACATGAGCGAACTGCATTTTCTACTCGCCTCTGCAATTACCACCTCCATCACAGTCCCCCTGATGACCTGGGTTATGATTCCCCTATTGAGCTGGCTACTGAAAGGCTGGCTGTATCCCGGCTCTAATCAACCAGTGGCAAAAAACAACTGACTTCTTCCCGTTGCTTCATCATCACTGAACTCAATCTGCTGATCATACCTGCTTCGAAGGCTTAAAACGCAGCTCCTGCGACCTGATTACTATTTCTGCCAGTCATAGATCCCCATTCGTTCCACAGCCGGCAAATGCTCCTTAAGCAGAAATCGAGGCCGTTCATGCGAATTTACATAAGCGGCAATATCCAGCGCATCCTGCTCCGAGAGATTAGTATCATCAGGGGGCATCGCGACTTTCAGCCAGGAGGCCAGTTTATCGTTACGACTCAATCCCGCTCCCATGTTATACGATTTCTCACCCCACACGGGCGGTCCCTCTTCCGTTCCGGTTCCCTCATTTCCATGACAGTCGGCACACTGATTCGCATATAAAGTCGCCCCGCGTTTCGTATCAGCCAGTTCGGGTTGAATCCTGAGAGGCTTGACATGATTAGGGCCCAACGGTATTTCATGATTCATTTTGATCGCATTACCTGTCGAAAGCCATGTGATGTAAGCGGTAATCGCAATAGATACTTTACTTCCCAGAGGAGGCCGTATTCCATTCTGACTGCGCATGAAACAGTTCAACACGCGGTCTTCCAGGGTGATCACCCGGTTTTCACGAGGAGACCAGGCAGGATATGCAGTGGCAATTCCCAGAAAAGTAGCTGCACGCGGGTCAGTGCCTGCGTTAAGATGACAGGAACTGCAGGTCAGGGAATTACCAACATAGTCTTTCGAGAGCGGATGCACGTTCGTCTGCTCAACGATCACGCGCCCAAGCCTGATGATCTCACCCAGTTCACGGGGAGGATATGCGGCAGGTACTTTGTACTCCTCAGTTAATTTTTCTTGCGTATCTGCAAACAACGCAGTCAGCAGGTAAAATCCTGTGAAAAGGACAAAGAGAATAACACCTCCAAAATGACGCATGACAATCTCGCTTTATATTAACCCGAAAATCATAACCGAAACAAAATGCAATGAGCCGCCGCATCCTGCACGCTTCATCTCGCGATTATATACTCAGGCAAATCCATGATCTGTAAGAAGTAATACAAAACGTTATTTCAATAAAGGGATATATGCATATCCGTCTGCCTGCAGATTGACCAGTGATGTTAATGCAGAAACCGCAACATCCGCAAACACGACCACATCTTCCGGCTGACTTCCCTTTCCGATCAGTGATTGACCACAGACATAAATCGAAACCCCTGCCTCGTGGAGTTCGTGTAAACAGTCAAGGTTCGGATTGTTTTCTGTTTTGAACCGTTTTGCATAAGCGTCATCGTTTAAGGCACACAAGGTGGCGTCTCCATGCAGAACGACGGCGATTTGAACCGCGGCCGGTGATTTACCCGCTCCTTCATAAATATTGACATACCGCGCGATTTTCTCAATGGATGGATTCAACTGGTCAGCTGCCCCTCCCCTGGTCAGATCGACACAGAGTTTACTTTCAGCCCGCGGCTGCTGGGCAGCGTTTGGTAATTGAACCACTTTCCCGTACTGTTGAATGTTCGGATGAATGTATTCCGTTTTTTTCGCTTCCTTCTGCGTCGTGGGTACAGGATGATTTTTCATCGCTTCGGGAAAACCACGTTTTACAAATTGGGAAACCGTTTTCGCATGCTCCTGAATCAACTTCACAACATAGGGATCCTCAGAAGTTTCCACTACCCGAACTCCATTACGAGTATTCTCGGTGACCATTTTAATTTGCGCGGCATGTTTGAATAATTCTGCAAACAGTGGATCCCGCATCCGAATGGGCTGTTTCTTTTCAATGCGTTCTTTCATCCAGTAGACGTGTTCCCTGATTTTGGCAGCAACCTGTGGATCGTCTGATTCCGTTAACGTCTGGACGCCGTTAGGCAGTTCTCGTACATTACGTTTGATTTTCTGATGATTGGTCAGCAGATAACGAAAGTCAACATGATCGCGGTCATGCCCTTGCCCGTGACCTCCTTTACCTCGACCGGGCCCCCGTCCGCCTGGTCCTCGCTGAGCCAGAGCCGAACCGGCTAGCACACAGATCAGGATCACTAACATTCCATTTCGCAGCAGTGGTGTCTTCATTTGTTTCTTCCCTATTATCATTTCAGTTCTCGTACAATTATCAGTCAGCTCAAAGCTTTCAAACCCGCCCTTTGAGCATACCTCTCCAGTACAATAATGGCAGCAGATATTTTTTCAGCAGCCACATACTCCAGCGTTCCTTAGCCTGATTGAACGGAAACGTTTCGTCGGGAAGCTTGTCATAATCAAACTCAGCCAGAACCAGTTTTCCGTAGCCGGTGACCAGTGGGCAGGATGTGTAACCGTTATACCTGGCAGTCAGCGGTTTACCCGCGATTAGTGACTTCAGATTTCTGGTTACCACAGGTGCCTGCTTACGAATGGCAGCAGCTGTTTTTGATGTCGGCAGATTACTGCTGTCTCCCAGCGCAAATACATTGGGAAACCGCACATGCTGCAACGTGTATTGATCGACGTCGACCCAGCCCTTCTCATCAGCAAGAGAACTTTCCGAGATAAACGCCGGCGGTCCCATGGGAGGAGTGACATGAATCATATCATAACTGATTGAACTCTCCTCCCCTGTTTCTGTGTCTCGAAAGATCGCTTCCTTCGTGTCAGCTGAAACTGCGACCAGACTTTGGTTGAAGCGGGTCTCAATATTCTTTCGTTGAACGACCTGTTCCAGAACCTTCCGGTATTTCTCGACGGCGAACAGACTACTGGTCCCAGAGACAAAGATGATATCTGTCTTCTCCCTCACTCCCTGCTGGCGAAAATAATCGTCTGCCAGGTAACAGATCTTTTGCGGAGCACCACCACATTTAATACCAGTGACGGGCTGCGTAAAGATTGCCGTTCCTCCCTTGAAATGACTGATGTTATCCCAGGTACTGCCGACAGACTCGAAGGAATAGTTACTGCAGATTCCTGCGTGACCCAGATTTTCTTTTAATCCCTTGACGTCATCCCATTGAATCTGAATGCCAGCACAAACCACAAGGTAATCGTATTGAATGGATTTTCCATCACGAGTTCGCAGACAGTTCTGTTGTGGTTCAAATTTGACCACCGCATCACGAATCCATTTCGCCTTGCGGGGTATAACAGATGCTTCGTCACGTCGTGTATTTTCCCTGCGAAAGGCGCCCCCGCCGACGAGTGTCCACGCGGGCTGGTAATAGTGACTGTCAGAAGGGTCCACAATGACCACATCAAGTTGGTTCGACCAGCCGCGGGTAAGCCGAGCAGCAACACTGATGCCTGCCGTCCCTCCTCCAACAATTACAACCTGATGGTGAATCACCTGATCAGAGTCATTTATTGCCTGGTCAGGTTTCTGGATATTTTCACTGATGTGGGAAATCATTTTTGTTCTCCGCTAGACGTCGATAGGAAACAGGGTTCAGTCATCGCAGTGGTCAGTCTTCGACTGGTTCCGCGTTCTGTCCCCGGACTTTTCTGCCGGAGATGGGACCGGTCTGCGACAGCATTGGAATAGACATGTTTTGACTCCGAAACGAGGCAGGAGATACATATGAAACACAATCCATATTGCGATGATTGTCAGTAAAACCAGGAACGAATTCATTCTTATTTCTCCAGAGAACAGGCTTTCTTACTGCCGGGACTGCAGGTAACTTGATCCTGCCCCATTGAAGTGGAAGAGTAACCGGCTGCCAGCCATGCCTGGAATCCTCCTGACAGATTGATGACATCCATTCCATCTGCCTGCAGAATACTGGCGGCAATCGCCGATCGCGCAGAACTTTGACATTGCACGACAACCGGTTTGGAATGTTCAATTTCAGTCAATTGTTCTGGAAGACGACCCAGAAAACGATGTTCTGCCTGAGGAATATGGCTGAGATTCCATTCCGCGTCGGTACGCACATCGATCAAGTGGACTTCATTCGCCTCGATACGTGGAGCCAGCTCAGCAGCGGAAGCAACGGGATAGTTTTCAGTCGCCAACCCGTCAGCCAGGATCTCAGCACGCCGAAATGCGCCCTGCAACTGTTCATCAATACCAATTTTCTGTAAGACACGTACCGTCTCTGCTAATTCAGCAGGTTCCGTGATGACATACACAGGCCTCGAGTAGTCTACAAGCCAGCCGGCCCAGCCTGCGAGCATCGAAAGCGGAATATTCAATGTGCCCGGCACATGGGCTTGAGAAAATTCTTTTGAAGGGGAAAGATCCAGTATCGTCGCCTGATTCCGAATTTTCCCAATGCGATCTGAGTCCAGAAACTCAGGCAGACCGGCCTTCCCGATGATGCCGGGGCCTTCCTTGTTTACGCGTTTCATGACAGCAAAATATTTCGGTGCTTCCGGTTGATCAGACAGAATATATTGGACGAAAGCCGTCTCGTCATTATATTGCAATGCAGGATTGAATCGTTTTTCATAGCCCACGGTTGAAGAGGGAATCGCTCCCAGCCCTTTCCCGCAGGCACTCCCTGCACCATGAGCCGGCCAGACCTGCAGATAATCCGGCAGGTGTTTGAACCGTTCCGCAGAATGATATAACTGGTGCGCTCCTGCTTCTGCACTCCCTTTAATTCCAGCTGCTTCTTCCAGCAGGTCAGGTCGACCAATTGAACCCACGAAAACAAAGTCACCGGTAAAGATACCCATCGGCTCACTGGCTCCGCCCCCCTGGTCTGTCAGCAGGAACGAGATACTTTCGGGAGTATGCCCCGGTGTATGCAACACCTGAAATTGAATATTTCCGATCAGGAACATATCGCCGTCTTTCAGCAATTGCGATTTATACTGACTTGCATATTCATACTTCCATTCTGCGGGGCCTTCATCTGATACATACAACTTTGCCCCCACACGATCAGCCAGTTCACGCGCTCCGGATACATAATCAGCGTGAATATGTGTTTCCGCGACCGCCGTCAGTTTGACTCCTTCACGTCGGGCTGTTTCCAGGTACTGATCGATATCTCTACCCGGATCAACGACAACTGCTTCTTTAGTTTTTTGACACCCTACCAGATAAGAAGCATGGGCAAGTTTCGGATCATAGAAATATTTCAGTAACATCACTCTTCTCCTGTATTATTGTAAACTGATTTGAGACTTGTAGTTTGAATCATCTTCGTATGAATTTGCCCAGAAGGGGCTGAGTCAGGCACTGAAGCCTGCAGATACTTACCACCTTCATGAACTATGACGAACCCTCCCAGTAAAAGCAGAAAACCAGCAAAAACAGATTTCAGCTTTTGCTGGTCCAGACGGGTGTTAATGTGGCGGCCGATGATACTGCCAATGATGCCCACGACAGTGAAAATCAGAATTGTCTGCCAGTCGACCGACATATGATTTGCCACCAGGTAGAACTCGTATTTTGTAAAACCGACCGCGGCCTGGAAAGCAATGATGACAAGACTGGTACCGATCGCCAGACGCATGGGAAGTTTTCCGAGGATCACCAAAGCCGGCACGATCAGAAAACCGCCTCCGACTCCGACAAAACCTGTCACGATCCCCGCAACGATGCCTTCCAGTCCAATTTTCCACGCCGGGGACCGTTGAGAGGAAGAGTCACTATTCGCTTCTGTATTTCCTGGTTTTCTGAGCATGATCAGAGCGGCCGCAAGTAAGACACCACCAAAAACGACCAGTTGAAGGGCTTCTGCAGCGACTCCACCAAGCCAGGCCCCTGCCAATGTCCCCAGCATCCCGGGAAGCCCGAAAAAGAGAACACTACGCCAGTCTATTTGCTTTGAATTGGCATAGGGAACTGCTGCTGCAACTGCAATCAGACCCACAATTGCCATTGACTCCGTAATAGATTCTTTAGTCCCATGGCCCACTAGATAAATCAATACCGGAACAGTGATCGCGGACCCTCCTGCCCCTAGAAGACCTAAGGTCAATCCAATCAGCAGAGAACCAGCCAGAATATACACCATGACAGTGTTCCGATTTATCCAGATTATCTGTTTCGCAGGCAACAGACGAATGATTTGTCATTACTTTCTTTCCTGCTGCATCATTATATCGTAATGTTGCGACATTACAATATTTCATTTCAATTACTTATCGGATATTTTATATCGGGACATAAAAGCAGATTTGTCGGGGAACTCTCACTCTCCAGGACGGGACAGAAGATCTAAAAGAACTGCATGAAGATCACGACCTTAAATATCAGTCACCATGTCACTTACGCCCCCCCTGAATGCGGTCGTCGCCTGAGAGATTTCCCAATTCTCACTGTACGAAGCGGTTATTTGCAGGCACTCAACTAGCAAGTGTCTGTAAATCGATTGAACTGGACACTTAAAGAGGAGTTTGAAAACCCGATCATAAGTTCCATTTGTGACACGAAATCCCGTTACATTCCGGTTTTCGGCTGGTTTAAACCTGTCCGATGCCGGAGACACAGTCTTGGAAGGTGTTTTCTTTCCGGGTAGCATGTAGAGAATCTCTTGCCGTTCTGTCAGGATGATTCTGGCTTTGCCATTTCTGGCAACGTGCTCAATGATTGAAAGGGAAGATTGTATGAATCGACTCGGCAGGGTCTATCTTATTTTATTCGTTCTGCTGGCACCCCTGTATTGGGACAACCTGTTCGCGGGAGAGAAGAACAGTCCTCGTTTACGAAAACTTGATTTCACCCCTTTTCAAAAAGAGCTGAATCAATTCTCCACCCACCGAGCGACTGAAATCGAAGAATTACTCCGCGATGCAACAATCCTGGATCTCCAGGCAGCTCTGAAAGCCGGTAAGCTGACATCCGAAGAGCTCACGCTTTTTTTTCTCGATCGTATTCAACGGTTTGATGAAAACCTGAGGAGCTATACAGAGCTGAACCCCAACGCATTAGTTGAGGCCAGAGCCGCAGATGCATTGCGAGCAAGGGGAATCGTAAACAGTCACTTACTCGGAATCCCGATCAATCTCAAAGACAACATTGATACGAAGTCCCCTCTTCATACAACCGGCGGTGCGGAAATCCTGCTCAATCACAGTCCGGAACAGGATGCAGAACTCGTCACCAGCCTGCGCTCAGCCGGAGCGGTGATACTGGGAAAAGCCAGTCTCTCTGAATTCGCAGGGGCATTAACGATGGATCCGACCGGCGCGAATGCCGTCAGTGGCGCCGGGGTGAATCCCTACGATCCTGAACTGGAAGTCTCCGGTTCCAGCAGCGGATCCGCAATTTCGACCACTGCTTATCTGACGGCGGCCAGTATCGGCACCGAAACTTCAGGCTCACTGATTTCACCTGCTTCGCAGAATGGCTGTGTCAGCATGAAGCCCAGCCTGGGCATGGTCAGTGGCAGAGGTATCATCCCGCTGGTCCGCTTCCAGGATTCAGCTGGTCCCATTACAAGAAATGTCACTGATGCCGCGATCATGCTGGAAATAATCGATACAAAAGCCGTTGCATATCTGCCACTGTTAAACAGAGATGCGCTGCAAGACGTGTCGGTCGGCATTCTGCGCGAGGAAATCCTCTGGTCTTCCGCCCCGCCGCTCCCTCTGGAATTCTTTTCAGAACAGCATACTCTCATGCAGCGAATTGATCGGGGACTGCAGAAAACTCACGCCAGTCCCCGGGCAATACAACTGCCATCGGAAGAGCTCAAATCATTAAGTCGACTGATCTTTATTGGTCTTGCTCAAGACACTGTTGGCTATCTCGTCAATGCAGGAGCACCGGTGACTTCGCTCTCGGATCTACGGATTTACAATGAACAACAGCCCGAAACACGTGTCCCGTTCGGCCAGCTGCTGGTCACCTATGCCTGTAGCATGGTTGGCGAATTCGCAGATCAAGTCGGTTCAGAAGAAAACGATCTGCCCGGACAGTATGAACAACTGGCGCTGCAAGTTCGCAGGCAGGCCGCTGACATACTCGACCGGATCTTCGCTGACAATCAAATCGATCTGATCGTCAGTCTGGCAAATGACCAGTCCCCTCTCTACGCCACAGCCGGTTATCCGGCGATTACGATTCCCCTGGGTCTGGATAAGGCCGGCTCCCCCATCGGCGTCACATTGATCGGCAAACAGGGAGAAGATGCAAAATTACTGGCCCGGGCATTTGCTTTCGAACAGGCGACAAAGTATCGAATCAATCCAGGTAAACCATACAGGCAGATTCATCGATTCCAGGGAGTTACCTTTGATCTGCAGTCACCCAACATCCATTTCGGAAATACGCTCGTACTGAAATCAGCGAAAAAACAGATCAAATCCAAACCAATCCGCCAGGAAATTAAAGGTTCAGTTCTTGGAATGCAGACCGGAGATCTCAATCAGGACAGTATCCCGGAAGCTTATATTTTTGTGCGCGATGCAGAAGACGCCGACTCCCTGCTCATCTATACGTTCAATAATCAAGATGCTTTAACCAGAATCGATTTCCCCCACCTGACTGACACGGTGGGATATTACGGCAATGATCACTTTTCGGTAAATGCAACGACGATCGAGCGAATCTATCCGCTCTATACCAGCGATCCCGGCGACATCCGCCCCACGGGGAAAAGCCGACAGATCACCTACCAGCTGAAACAGGATGCCGAAGGCGTGCATCTCGAGCAGATCCAAAGCAACGAACGCGACAGCCCTGTAATTGAATAAGACGGCAACCGCCGATTGTTGTGTTTCAAATTCGAAGCGATGCGGATTCATTCGCTTCCCTCCCCTTCATACTTGAGTAATCAAAAAGCGTCTGAAGAAAACGCATCAGTGTCATTCAGCTCACGTCTGCTCATATTTCTTCCCACTGAGAAAATTCGACTTGACCCCGCCGCGCCGCTGGAGATAAACGCTAAACTGCGTCGCGCGCAATCCAGTATTTCTTCAGCGAAACAGCGCGCATCACTGAAAACATCGGCACTATAAAACAGCCTTGTATCAGCACGATTCATGAAAAACCTGCTCAAACATGCTCTGTGGGTCGACACACATCGCCCCTTGATCGCCCCGGCGTCGCAGTTGGTCGTTCCTATATCGGACCGGTATCAACCTGTATCGCCACCTGACCTTGTCCACTTCCCCTTGACGTCCACATGCCTCTAAAGAAAATCCAGACTTATCCAACAACAACGAATCAGAATTCATAATCCCGCATTCCCTTCAGTTAAAACAGAACGATTATTGAAAACCGCCATGAATGACCTGTTTTCAAACCGGGTGCCATCTGTCGGCTCGCCCGACAGTGCCCCAGTAACCAGTCTGATACAAATAAAAAAGGGTAGTCCCGGATGCACATCCGGGACGAGCGCAGCGAGCAGGAAACTGACAGATCGGCTCACAGATCCCCAGAGACTCTCCCCAACAAATCGAAGTCCTGTAGCAACTCGCTCACAGTTCACTGGTTTCATAATGGTACGCCCTGTATTCTACTAAATCAGGGCAGACAGCCTGCAGATGAACTGTTGGAACCAGCAGAGATGCCTGATGAACCCGAACCGTTCTATCTTGTCTGAACAGAAACCCTTTACTGCTCACTTTTCATCGATTTATAAAGTCACTTTCATGGAAACACGTTTACTGGTCTACCTGCAGAGAATTCTCAACTCCCGCGTCTACGATGTCGCCATAGAGTCGCCTCTGGAACTGACGGAGAAACTGTCAAACCGCTTGGGCAACAAGGTCTGGCTCAAGCGGGAAGACAAACAGCCGGTTCACAGTTTCAAGCTCCGCGGTGCCTATAACAAAATGTCGCGTCTCACACCCGCCGAACTCGAGCGTGGCGTCGTCTGTTCCTCCGCAGGAAATCATGCCCAGGGGGTCGCCCTCAGTGCCCGCCAGCTTGGCTGCCAGGCCCACATCGTCATGCCGGTGACCACTCCCGAACTCAAGTCCGACGCCGTCCGGGCACTGGGCGCACAGGTCATCCTCTTTGGCGACAGCTATTCCGATGCCTACCTGCACGCACTGGAACTCCAGAAAAAACATCAGTACATCTTCGTCCATCCCTTTGACGATCCCGATGTCATCGCCGGCCAGGGAACCGTCGGCATGGAAATCCTCCGCCAGCACCAGCATCCCATTCACGCCGTCTTTGTCGCCATCGGCGGGGGTGGTCTCATCTCGGGAGTGGCCGCTTACATCAAAGCCGTGCGTCCTGAAATCAAAGTGATCGGCGTACAGATGGCCGACTCCAACGCCATGCTGCAGTCTATCGAGTCAGGTCACCCCGTCACCCTGCCCGATGTCGGTCTCTTCTCCGACGGAACCGCCGTCAAGCTGGTCGGCACGGAAACCTTCCGCCTGACACAGGAACTGGTGGACGACTTTGTGACCGTCGACACCGACGCCGTCTGTGCCGCCATCAAAGATGCCTTTGAAGATACGCGCAGCATCCTCGAACCGGCCGGCGCGATGGGCATCGCCGGGCTCAAACAGTATGTCGCACAGCATCAACTGCAGGGACAGAATCTGGTCGCCATCACCTGCGGCGCCAATATGAATTTTGACCGTCTGCGATTTGTCGCCGAACGGGCCGAGGTCGGTGAAGAACGCGAGGCCCTGTTCGCCGTCACCATTCCTGAAGAACGAGGCAGCTTCAAGCAGTTCTGTGAAATTGTCGGCCAGCGCAGTGTCACCGAATTCAGTTACCGCATCAGCGATGAACGCGTAGCGCATGTGCTCGTCGGTCTGTCGATCCGCAATCGCAGCGAAGTCCCCGAAATCACAC
>TARA_R110000850_G_scaffold36872_4_pt1 | contig 16898 bp, 13 predicted proteins | sample TARA_R110000850 | Tara Oceans TARA_R110000850 (sample SAMEA4397586) | marine metagenome | biome: Polar Biome; feature: [SRF] surface water layer (ENVO:00010504); material: water (ENVO:00002006), including particulate matter (ENVO:01000060) such as... | depth 5 m | reverse complement strand
TGAATGTTCAATCTTCTGAGACAAAACTTGGGGCATATGCTTATAACCCGTATTTACCACAATCCACCTTAACTACACAGAACACAGATAAGACGGAACCAGGCTTGATACAAGCCGCATCTAATTTTTGGCCCAATATTGTTGGTTTGTATAATAGTGGGGTTTTAACAACTAATGCTCAAAAAGTAAGAGATCTTATAGATTATTTTACTGAAGAGACAGGTGTAGCCAGTAGTGTTTTAGGAGAATATCAACAACCTACTAAAGACGTAGGTTTTGTAATTCCGGATCATGGGGAAAATTGTTTAACTTTTGCTTTAGTTACTACAGATTTTGTATCATATCCAACAGAAGATGCAAGTTCCTCTGGAATGCAGCCACCTATAGGTGTTAGTGCATACGGTAACGTACTTCACAACACAGAATTCCAAAGAAACCAACCAAAGACTAAAGGTTCACAAAATAGTTCTTCGGCTGGCGAAGTTTATGCACGTATTGCCCATCCAGCTAGTATTCCCCCAAAACTTGTTGGTATACCACAATCCTCTAATAGATACAGATATGGACCTTGGTTTACAGATAATAACTTTATTTATGCTGGTAAGGTTGATTTTGTTGTTGATGACTCTATCGTTCCTGAAGAATTCTTATTACCTCTTTATGGATCATTATCACCGTCTGGTTTTTCTTTAACGGAAAATATAAGCGGTTTTACTGGAATGAACCTTGCTGGTCAGGCAATGGCAAATTCAATAGATGGTTATAGATTATTCGCCGCTGAAGAAGGTTCTGTTACAATAGCTGGTGCGCCATTAATATCTAAAATAGGCGATTCTTTATTTGCCTTCCCAGGATTATATGTAACAGATATAAGCATAACACAAAACGCAACCAGCGTGAGTACTTCTTACACTTTTTCTTCAGTAAATCCAAGATCGGGTAAGTCAACTAAAGATGTGGTCAATCGGATTAGAAATATTTCATCGAAAATAAAACAATTAGGAAATAAGAAATGAGACCAGATAGTTTTTTTCACAAAAGTGAAAACCCGCAGGTGTTTTTTGTTTCTGACATAACTAGTGTTTTGTCTTCTTCTGGTGTTGCACCGACTGGTATAGAAGATTTTAATGATAATTATGCTAAAGATAATGTAAATGTTTCGACAATGACAACTCAGTCGTTTATGTCGAACCTAGTTAAGATAGAAGATACTGGTAGCACAAATTACCTATCAAATATTAGATACGCTGCTGGTGCAACTTTTGACTCTATCTTTTCTCCATATAGTACCAATTTTGGTCATTCGGGTTATTTTTCATCTTTTGAAGTTCCTACAGATAAAACCGAACCAAATTCATTAACGTTAAATCCATTTAATCCAAATAATGAGCTTTCATTATATTACGCAGAATCTGGCGGAACATTATGGACCAATTCTCTTGCTGATACTGGTGTGCCAGCCGCTGCTGAACTAGCGAAATTTGGCGATCCAACTGGTTGGTTAGACTATGGACATAGTATATCAGCCGCAGTTGTTGGCACTGGTATTGGAGAAAGTGGAGAATACCCGTATGATCTTAATTTTGAAAAAGATTTTTATGGAAGAAAAAAAATTGAAGTTGAAAATATTCGTAGTGTTGGTTTGCGGTCTCCAATGGTTCTAACGGGTTGGGGGTTTGATGTAGATGGAAAGCCTGTTCCCAATGAAAAACCTGATGAGCCAACTAATATATTTGCTACCGGCGCTTTTTCTGATGTGTCAAACTGGAAAAGTGGACCGCTTGATGTAAGATGGGACGATGAAAGAAAAGTTTGGGCTGCTGGGACAAGTACTAAAATTTTCTTGGTAAAAACCACAAATGTAAGCAACCCTCCGCATTTCTCTTATGAGGTAGATAGAAGCGATAGTAGATCACAATTTACAAGATTTGGACCAGATGCAGGGTTGAAAACGTTTGATAAAGATGCGGTTATACATGACCCAGAAAATATAGCTTATACAGCCAATACTGATAATGTCGGTGGTTATGAGCAATTGAATTATGGTGGTATAGAATATCCATATTATGAAGCATTTATTATACGAGAAACTAAAGACGAAACAGATTCAAGTACATACTATAATATTTGGACAGATGATTGTAATGACTGCGGACATATTACAAATAGTGGTTGTGGAACACAGCATGGGAGTGCTTCTAAAGATAAAAAAATACTAATTGAAAATCCCCTGCGGCAAAGTCTAGAAGTTGGCGACTTAGCTTTTACCGTAAAAACGGGCAGAAAAGAAAAGGTTAATACAGGTACTTTCTCTGGCGGGACTGGAGCTGGGGCATCAGGTCAAATAGTTGTTGATCAATATGGAGCAGCTAGTGGAGAAATACTAAGTTCTGGAGAGGGTTATGGTTTAGGAGCTATCGGTATAGTCCAGGGTGATATCTGTATTGACCTGTCATTAGCTTTTGAAACGGGTTCACCTCTTGCTTTGTCTGCAATAAATATTGGCGGCATAACAACTGGATTTAGTTCTGGCACCTATCCAGTGGATATAATATCTACTGACGCTACTTCTGAAACAGAGGAATTAGATATTCACTGGATTTTACAGGCGGAATTTAAAAGTCAGCAAATAGTTACTCATGTGGAATGTGAAGGGGGTCTTCTTCAAAGCTGCTCTATGAAGATACAAACTCAAGGGTTTAAGACTTGTGAGTGGTGCGGTGAAGACACTACCTTTATCAATGCGTTCTAAATAGGATCTAAGGATGGCGGTTTTTCAAGAAAAATGCTGGCCTTGTGGCAAACAGTGTATTAATGCAGAATTTTGCGGCATTGATAACACATATCAATTACCGAGAAACATTAAAGTTAAAGTTATAGCCAATACTGGATTTTGGGGTTTTGGCGGAACTTTAATTGAAGGCTATGCGCACTTTGATAATAGCCATTATGATTTTTTTGATGGTTTTGATGAAAAGCATAAGGCTTATGATGTCAATGGGTATGGCCCTTTTAATAATGAAACTAGACCTGATGTAAACTATAGATCAGTGTATGATCCAGATGATGCATCTGTTTTACATTATGGTTCTGATGGTCAGGAAGATGGTGTAGATCGCGGTGGTGCAGAAGTATATCTAGTAGATAGAGAATCACAAAACACTAGCGATTCCGCAGCCTCTGACACTACCCGCCCTGATAAAGTGTTTAAATGGTGGCCTGAGAAATTTGGGCTTGGGACTAAAATACATTTTCATAATAATATTTATAAAAATATAACCGGCGCTTGGAGATTAATTGATGCTACGGGTTGTTATGATGATAATTTTACAACTCCAGGGGGTGCTGGTGCATATTTACATCAATGCACTGGAATTGATAAGCAAGATATAAGAATTAGAGAACATTCAGAAAGTACTTATTTACAGTACAATGAACCAGGAAGAACAAAACCTATACAGTCTGGTATGGATTTTGGAGACTGTTTTGCTGATGGTCAAATCGCCCCAGAGTATTCTGGTGAATTAACCCAGCTAGTAAGAGATACAGGAAATAGTCCTCTTGTTGCCACATTGAATTATGATGGCGGGACACCCACCGCTTTAAGAAATGGCATGGAGCTTCTTTTAACTAATAACGTTGACAAAAGCTACAATAAGGCGTATCGAATATTTAGTGTTTCAGGCTCAAATGTTAGTTTACTTGGAACCTACGATAGCGGCAACTCAGTAGATATAAACACATCCGGAAATGGTTCTTGGACAGCGTTTGGAACTCATGACCCAAAAAGATGTTGTGGTGGAGAGGCTTATGGTATTGATAATGATTTAAGGTGGAAATCTAAACAATTCAATTACCATACCGATTTTAGAAGAGTTTTCAATAACCCAAAAAATTTAAGACAGTCTAATAGAAAGATAGAAAATAGAGAAACTCACGGATTGGCGAATCCAGTTCAGAAAAAAGATAGTGGTTTCAGATATGATTATACTTACCCATCTGTAAGTGGTGAAAGCGGTATGCCAGAGGTCGGGGCTACTGGTAATGTGGCTCAATTTTCTAGAAGTTTGCCATACTATGGTCCATTTCATTTAGTAGATCAATACGATATAGAAACCAGATTTGATCAAGTTAAAAATTCTGTTAAGGGTAGAAACGCCACTTGTTATAGTAAAAAAGCTTCTCTTGAGATTTTTCCTGGCTGTTTAACGCAGTATGAAAAATATACTAATTGTACTCCAGCCCCTGAGTACAAAAGAAACTCTCTACCAAGACTAACTTTTGTTTACCGAGGCTGTAACTACGACGACAATTGCTCGTTTGATGACGAGGGTAGACCTTTAGGGACAGGTGATCCGTTGGGGTGGACATCTAGTGGGCCGGGATCATTAGCAGACATAAAAAGAGGTCTTCCCGGTCAAGAAATCACAATGTATATTAATCTAGAAGATGCATGGGGCGGGGAGTGGAAAAGATGTCCGTGTCCATGCCCTCCTTTAACCCCTGTTGGAAATGACGCTCCAGAACACATAACTATTGAGTCGCCCATAACTTTTCCATGTTTTCCAGACTTTGATAAATATCCAGTTGCTAACGGCTGTAAAGACAAAAGATATCAATTTTCACAATACGTTAATCATGTTATAGGGCCGGGAGGTGACACCCCTCATGAAACATGTGATGAATTGCCGGGTTTAGATGCCGCGTGTAATGTAAGACAGCCTTATGTAACATATGGTCACATTTCTCATTTATGCGGTTCAGAATCTGGAAATGCAAAAACAACTTTAACAAATGCTTTTGCCAAAGAAAGACAGGGTGGGGAATACACACAAAGAACACCAGACTCTGGCAATGTTAATGAACCAATGTATTGGGCTTTTGAATGTCCGAGTCCAACACAATCCGGTGTTGCGGTTAATAATGGAACTTGGTCCGGAAGTGGAGATATAGGCGATAATGCTATAACTAATGTTAGTGGTGAATTTTATCCTTATTGGGGCTTGACTGACGGAGCGGGGAGATTGACCGCTCCATATTTTAATGTAATAGAGCAAGAAGTTGCTGAATGTTGTGGTAATTCCAAAACTATTCTAAATTATGATTCAAGTTATACATTTTTTAATGGTTGGCCTAAAGATAATGTACCGTTTTTAATCGAACTAGAAACTACTGATAATTGTGTGGGTTGTGCAACCACCGTAATGGAAACTGGTGCTTTAACTTTAAGTTTTTCAGGTTTACCCGCATCTTTCTTGCATAATGTGAGTACTGACGGTTATCCCACAGAAGGTAAAGATAACGCATATGGTTTTAATCATTGCGCCTATAGAGGAACAAAATTAACTCCAAATTTCAATTGTCAATCTGGATTTGGTACAAAATATTGTACTTCCGGAAGTTTTGAGGATATAGAAGATGAGTCGTTTTATTTGAAATATGGAACCGCTGAAACAGGTAATACATGCGAGTGTATGGATAATTTAAACATTACATTGAATCCAACTATTATTGAAGATAGTGATGATATCATTGTAGGTTGGTCAACACTTCCCGCTACTGGTTTTGGTCATGGATTTGTAGAAATACCCAACTGCAATAATACAGATTCTAAATTTATGGAGTTTGATTATTTTCAAACACCTGGTGTTGGTTATACAACTTATGGTAAATTCAGTGTTGCTTGTGAAGAAAATGTAGACTTTATTGACCCCCCTTCTTTTCCAAATGCTTACTATGAAACTTCTGCGATTAATAATTTATATTCATGTGGGGGATGCACACACAAACAGCCAGCCCAAATTGGAGGTCAGGGGAATTTAGTTCTTAAATCTGAATTTATGGTTGTGTCAAATATTAATAAAGACACTTTTGAAGCTATGAATAGCGATTACATAGATGGTGTAGCGGCAAATAGAGGTGGCTCATATACTGAAGTGTATGGGGATGGGCAATACTTGGGATGGCCTAATCCGGGTGTAACTATGACGCTTTGTTCAGGTGATAAACTATTAGAATATGGCTGTCTTTTAAGTGATGGATTTTTTTATGGTTGTAGCACCGATGACGAGGGTAGACCTATAGCCCCTCAAGCATCAGGAGGTGCTTGTTACGGTAACACTTTATGTAACACATGTCCTGTGACTTGTTCGTGTGAGGAGACACATAGTGGTATTTTTATAAGTTATACAGACGATAATCATTTTACGTCTAAAAGATATCCGCCAGAGTTTGATTTATTTCCGCATTGTTACTGCGAATGCCAAACACCGACTTTAATGAGGATATTAGATATCACTTCAGATTATCCTTCGGGAACATTTACTGAGTCATGGAGACATGCTTCGGCTTGTGATAATTCAGTAAATAATTATGTGAAGTGGTTCGCAGTTAGTGGCGAAGGCCGTCGAAGCACTCCTGAAGGATATGCAACCGGACCTATATTGTATTCTCAACTTCCACCAGCGCCTTATTTGGGCTATCGTGAACCTGATTCTTACGGTACAGATTGGTTCGATTATTCTCAAGGCGTAAACAAAATAGCTAGTGGGATAGACTATAGACTACAAGAACCAAACTCTGGCGGTGGTTCTAATTGCGGAATGCTTAACCCTGGGAACTGCGATACGGGAATTTGCCCTGCGGATAGACGAGCACATTCAGCAAGTTGCTTTGAACCAATAGCTTATACTACTGGAGACGCTTGGGCCGCCGCAAACTTTGATGTTAATAAAAAATATTGTTATCCAGAAGTAATGGTTGTTTCTAAGGTTGAATGTCTAGCTGGTGGTGATTATGATTTAACGGTTTCTAGAGAGTATCACGAGCACGACAGAACTTGGAGACAGGTTGGGAGTATAGATTGTAATTGTATACCTATGTTTATGGGGGCTTATAAATATCCAAAACTTGTTTTGAACACAAGTGGTGCTGGAGCCTCTGGTCAATTCACAGTAGATGTTGGAGGAACTGGTCATTTTAATGTAACAGCTTCTGGGGCTGATTATACTTATGGAGGAACCGCACAATTTCCAACATGTGTAAGCGGTTCTACGAGTTATCCATGTTGTACAGGCCTAAATCAAACGCCAGTATTCACCCCATTCTTCAGTGGCGGTTCTTTAGCTTTTGGAACTGTAGCACCTGCGGCAGGTTATACTCCTACTGGTGCAATTTGTAACATAAGCATAAGCCCAACTGGTGGATTAGAGGTTGGTGGAACTGGATGTACTACTATACCATATGCTGTTATATCGGATAGTGTAACACCGGCATATTACAGCCCATGTAGTATAAATCCATCTTCTGGAACTTATACCCCTCAAGATTTTAAATTAAAAACTCCAGATGACGCCCCTTCCGGTGCTGATCCGGTTTGGAATTATTATAACCTATTTTATAAGGGTGACTCTGCTGGTAAACCGCCAGTTGTAGGGGCTGTAAATACTTATGAGAGTGGTGAGTATTACAGTAATCTTCCGATAAGTGACGAACCTCCTTGTGAGGCAGACTGTGACAATCCTGATCCTGGTTATAGTACAGACATTTTGCTTAGTCAACCGTTGTTTAATACGCCTTCCGGCAGATTTGGTATGGATGCAACGAATAGACATCATAGTTGTTTACAAGATATCACCCAATGTGGCGGTGAACTATGGTGCAATAAAATGGTCTTTCCGCGAAGATCTTATAGGGTCGATACAAAAATCGCGCCATTTGGGTCGAGTCAGATTTGCACACAGAATGCTGAATTTTTAAACAGGAATGAATTAGGTTATGGTGAGTTAATAAGAAGACAGGGACACGGTGGTGTAGATATTTTAAATGAAAGTAAATTCTATAAATATGTTGATCTGTGTGACCCACAAATAATTGCTACGTCTCAGTCTGCTGTAGGTATTGATGATGTAAAAATTAGGGTTGATGATTATTTACGGTTAATGGGTGTTGTGCATCCTGGATGGCGTTATACCTTAGACATGAAAAGTTGCACAGTTGTTGAAACGGGTGCTTGTGATGGAACGCTACCCCCCACACACTCTGACAGCTCAATAGACGCTGGCTCACACCAACCAAAAACATGGCTTTCTAACGGTTGGGAGTCTATGGGTTATTATTTAGATAAAGATGGAGTATCTGATCCTACCGGAAGTGGAATTGGTGCTTCTGGGGCAGACAATTGTTTATTTAATCCGTTTAAAATTATGGTGGATATTGAGTGTTCAACAAATAACATAAAAAGAAGAGGCATTGAATCTGACGACCCCACATTGTTAGATACTATTATAGATATACCATCAGTAGCCTGTAAAGGAACAATTAATCCCCCACCGTGCATTTGTAACGACAGTGTTTGTAGCACTTGGCAGCAAAAACCTCATGATGCTTGTAAAGAGTATTATGCTATTAACGCCGTTTGGGAACCTGATCTATTCGGCTATGTTTGCCCAATTGGTGGGGGGACCGTCGCGGATGACATACTATGCACTATAGGCCAACCCTGTGTAGGTGTGGACACTTGTGAACCATCCTGTGTATCCGGAGTTATCTTAAATAAGGAGAGTCCCTCTGCTATGGCAAGCTTTTTATTTGGTAAGTATGTTTTCAAGGAAGGTGCCCCCGGACCTAAAAACCCCTTCACACCCATAATGGATTCCACAGTTATTGCTGCTACTGTTAGTGGGGTTGATTATACATATGCTCAACTTAATGGTCTAGGACTCTTAAGCGTTCCTACGCTGGACATTTCTCATGACGTTGCTGTTTGTGTTGGCCCAAGTAATACGGAGGTGCAAAGTCGGATCGGTGCTGAAGCATACTATGAAGATGAAACTCACATCTATTATACTTGGTGTGATACAAATATCGTTGTAGAAATAACAGGCCCATTTCAATTGCCAGTTTGGGCATGTACCCTAGATAATGGTGATACTCGATGGTTAGCTCGTACTGAGAGACCGGCAAACCCAGATGCCTGTTGTGACGTACAATTGGTTGGTAATAATGAAGGACTTTGCGCCCAAACACATCATGTGAACCCTGACGATATTGACTGCACAGACGGTGGTGATGGAGGTCTAGTTCTTCTACAAAATTGGCCTGCGGTAACCGCCACAACGTGGGGTTCTGGATGTGGTTGTGATAAGTCACAATTGCAAGACTTTGAATGTAAAACAGACTCAAAAGCAAGGGTAACAATAACACAAACCCCAACCTACGATAATGTAGTAACGCCCCCACCAAACCCAAGGGTCAATTAACCTGTTATAAATCAGAAAAGGATAGTTATGTCAAAGGATAAAAAAACCGGTTGTGAGTGTCCATTAGCCGGATATTGTGAAAGGCATGGTGTAAGTAAAAATTCTCATTTACATGCCATGTGTGAAAATCACGAAGCTTATTTTAAAATGTGGGATAATTGTAGAGGTCCAGGTCAAGACCCATTGAATTGTAAAAAACCTGCGGAGAAGGGTTTAGAGGAAGAATCTAGATGTGAGTTTTGTGGAGAAAAAGACTGTTCAGGCGAATGTAGAAATTCACAACAGTTACCATCAAAAATGAAAATGGCTAAAAATCTAGCTATTGCTAGTAAAGACCATGTCAAGGATGGTCTTGCTCAAGCGCAGGAAGAATTACAAGCTGAACGGCTTGAGATATGCAAAGGTTGCGAATTCTACATTCCTGAACAAGACAGGTGTGGAAAATGTGGCTGCTTCTTAAAAAGCAAATCTGCATGGAAGAGTAGCAAATGTCCTATTGGAAAATGGTAATTACTCCTTGCAACATTTTTCTTTTTTACATTGCTTTTCTTGTTCGGGTAGTAGCTGTTGATAAGTGCCAACACCTAGCAACATAGCTTCTAGATAATCTCTATCTAATGCTATATAATGCACATGCTCCCCAATCTCATGTCTAATAATTGGCTTATCCCAAACCATAGTTTCAAATTGTTCCTGATCTACTTCTTGTTCAATGATATCAGAAAACATAACCTGATCATCTTCGAGTTTGAAAATTAATCTAAAATATTTCATTTAATGAACCTTTGTTGTGATTATAAAAATAGGGGTCGGGAATTCCCGACCCCTACAAGAAAAGGACTACGAGTGCTTTTCAGCTACACTTCTTTTCCGGCTTCTCTATCCCACTTGACCCAACCGTTGTCGGGAAGCCAATTCCCATCGGCATCCTTACGCTTGGGGAACAAACCTCCACCCTTCTTCATGCAACCAAAAGCAATTTTGGCGCGGCAATCCTTACATCGAATTTCGTAGTATTCATTATCCTCATGACGACGAACAGCAAACTCGACATTTGTTGATCCGCACTTGCCACAGGTAGTTTCATCAAACACTTCCTGAAAAGCTGCAAGTTGCCCAAAAAGATCTCTCTGGGTTTCCCCTTCGAGTTCTACTGACATTTTACCTGTGTTGTAAGTAACTTTCATCTAATTTCTCCAGTTTTCTTGATAACCTAAAACTTCTTTTGATATTTCTGTCTCACCGCGAGTTGCGCGGTTTAACATGTCGATAAATGTAGATCCTTGTTTCTTCGTTAATTTATCTATGTTTTCATATCTCTCTCCGTTGGAACTCACTAACTTCATAATATCTACATCTAATTGTTTGCATCGGCTGTTCATAAACTTGATTTGATTTTTCGTTATCGAATCGTCTACAGATAATGAACCAGAGTTTGATGCCTTATTATTAACTTTTACTTTATCAGAAATTTCTTCAGCAGTACAGATTTTCAGTTTCAAAGCTTTTCGTAAGGCGCGACCTTCGGCCCTGGTTGAAGCTGTTGCTAAGGCGTATACGATAAAATCATCGTTAATATTGCCATGCTGCCCGTCGTTGAAAACATCAGCGACATCTGCATAAGTCCTTGTTGAATCGTCCCACCACTTAAATGTGATAGAGTAAGATACAGTAGCTCGACCAAGACTATTACCGTTTACTGGGAAAACTTCAATGGGTTTACTATCTATTATATCCCCAAGAAGTAACTCACCAACACGCCTCAATCCATCAGCTTTTGGATATCCTTCATTTAGTTCCGTCTCGTCTAGTAAAGACATGACGAATGGATGCCAGCTAAGAGAAAGATAAAATGAGCGTTTTTGCGCATTGTCAAGTTCAGCAAATTCTTCAAACTTCATAATCAAACCTCAATTTCTATTAACCTGTTTTCTTTACTTGGGAAATCATCGGCAATTTTGTTTAATTGATCTGTGATTGCTTCAAGTATAACCCTCATTTTCTTTTGGGATAGACTTTTGGTCATTTGTTTAACACGAAGTAAAACGTACCCTGCGTTAATTAATAAGCCTGTCTTTACGGTGTCTGCTTTTTGGTGTTTTTGAAGGCTTTCTTCCCCCCAAATTGGTAAAAAGTGGGACGGGCCGTCTACTTCAATAGCTGTTTTTATATCGGAAATATAAAGATCAACCTCCAATTTATTATTGGGGATCAGGTTCCTCTCATGAAATCTAACAGTCCAACCTTGTTCTGTCAAGCTCTTTCTTAGGAACCTTTCGGTTTTCGAGCCTTCCGTTGCCGCTTCTCTAACCGCCTGTGCGGCTAGACTACGAAGGTTTTGCTTATCTTCCTCTGACATAGCCAACCAGTTGTCTTTGCTTATCTGAGACAGTCTCTCACGTTCCTCGTCGGATGTTTCAGACCATGCCCTAGCCCGCCCTTCGCTGACTCTGAACTTATGTTCTTCAGTAAGCTTAGAACCTTTTTCTATAGGTACTTTACTCCTTCCTCGCTTAAGGGCGACCTTTTGCGCGTCGGAATAATTTCTTTTTTCCGCACCTAGAAACTTTAAAGCTCTTAAAATCTTAGTAGAGTATGTGCCAAGCTGATCCGCTATTTCGTAACTGCTACAGCCTTCTTCATACATTGTCAAGATCTGTTGTTTATTTTCTCTGGCAAATCTCATAAATATTCTCCAAGTTAAAATCCTCATCTATGCCATCTACTTCTACATTGAAGTTATTCTTTATTATATCCGCCTGTAACTGACTGCGAACAATTTTTTTAATATTAGGATTAGATAAGATATTGTAAACACCATAGAAATTGAACGGATGATCCACCCATTCCATATTCCAAATATAGAAACATTTCTGTGAGTTTACAGATGTTTTACTCACTGCGTCTGCGGTGTCCAAAGATGTGGCTACTAGTATACCGTTATTGAAATGCGATATATCGCTAGTATTACTATAGGCAAAAAATGTATCTATAACTTTATGGCTAATATTTGTTAAAAACCCGCAGATTTCATCATTGCTTTTTTCTACAAATTTGTTTATTTTATCTATAAGAGTGTAGTTTTTATCGCTCTTAGCAAAGTCGTCGAATATTACGCCTATTTTCATTCTATCCATCCTGAAATAAAGTCACTGCAAATTCCCATGTATTCATTATTTGTAAGTATAGCATTCTCTTCTGGTAACATAATAATTGATTTAGGGAAAATTGATCCAGCATAAGAAAGTATAAAATTACGGTTCGTCATAATTAAGTTATCAGATTCTCGCCAGAAACAATGATACCCTTCTTCTAAAAGAAATAGGAGGGCTGTTGGGTTTCTGGCTTGCACCAGCAGCTTTTCTTTATCAAAAATGTTTAGATTAATTCCAGTAGACGGATGCTCTGTTCCCGTAACGGTTCTGTCCTTGATTACCCATACGTCTGTTTTTACACAAACGCCCTGTCCTAAAGCATTCTCTATATAGTCAGGCTTATTTTCTTCATCTGGGTCTTTCCCCGCGAGATTGCCTCGATTAGAAATATAAATCTTTTGCTTTTGCATTTATTACACTCTTAGTTTTTTGCGATGCTTTTTTTAACCCTAGTTTATTAAAAATATTCGCCCATTCCACAAAAGGATTGTGCTTTTTAATTATTTCGTTTCTTATATCCGTGATGTCTTGTGGTTCATTGTTTATTAGATGCTCTGCTTTTTCTTCAAAATCTTTTATGTCATTAAAAACCATCTCTTCAGGAAGTTCGATATCTTTTATGTTAGTTAATGGTGTCCCGCCTGATTCTAAGATTCTGTATAATGCGTATCTATCTAACGCAATATTTACTTTTGAAGAAACATATAGATCGCTGGCATTATTTTCTGGTATTATGCCGCAGTAATTAAACGTATTCACCGCTTGTTTTGAAAAAATCTTGAATTTATTTTTTAAGCTTATGAATTTAATAACCAATTGTGTCAGGTCTGTATTTGGATTATTCACAGAAATGTCACATTCTAATTCTTCTCTTTTTTGCCCCTTGCCCGTTAGTACACAGCAATCATTAATTTTATATGAAACGTTTTCATTTACAAAGGAAATACTAAAATCATCATCTACTTCTTTTGATGGATCATTATAGTTTTCAATTTTAATGCCGTCTATTTTTGGCATATCTTTTTTAAATTCAATATCGTATATGAGTATGTCACACGGCTCAATTTTATTCACCGCTTGAACTTCATGTCCCGCATATGTTAAACACGATGTAAATCCAATTAAGTCTTGGTTTTTTGATATAATATCTATCTTCATACAGCGTCTTTCATGGAATGCACTTCTTTTATTTTACCCTTTGGTGATTCATAGTATGATATATCATACTTAGACTCTATCAAATCATTCATAAATTCAAAAGAAGATATCTTCTTATCCGCATTATTTAATTTTGTTTTTATTTGGCTAAAAGTATTTTCTGGAAAGAATACTATCTGCGACCACTTATCTGGTAGGCCATAAGAAAAGTTTTTTACAGACCTATCATCAGTCACAACACCCACAGCGGTTTTATCTAGTCTAGAGTTTTTATCTACAGGTACGCAGATTTTATCTTCACTGGGCGGTTTTATAAAGCTTGGTGAAAAGATCAAATCCCCATGAATAAAAAACACATTACTTTCTAAACAAGAATTTATACCTATTCGCATACTTTCTACTATATTCGCAGACTCAAAAAATGGGTTTTCTACAATCCTCAATCCTTGCACACCTCTTACTACTTTATCAGACATATATCCAGTAACAAGAATTATATCAATGCCTGCGCCATAAGTAGATTTAATGGTTTCTACTTGATGATCAATAATTCTTTTATTACCATACGGTATTAAGGATTTATTCCCATAATTTTTTGTTCTTCTGCCTGTGCCAGCACTTAAAATAATAAATGTATTATTACTTGGTGCTCGTTTAGTGCCGGTAATGTATCTAGTTTGTTTTAACATTGTATAGATCTAATGGTATGTATTTAACTATGCCTTCACATTTTGATAAATCGTATAAATCTTCACAGTTTTCAATTCTTCTACAGATAACAACTGGTGTATTCTGTACCATAAGCATGTCATCAATTGTATAATCAGAAAATGTCGCAAAGATATTTTGATCTTCTAAGGGGTTTGCCAGTTTATTTACTATATCCTGTTTTGGAAAACTTTCTCTATTAAAGAATAGAATAGCCTCGCATTTTTGCTGCACGGCTGTTTTAACGGCTATGCTGAGGGCTTCATTTCTTTCCTCGAAGTCTAACCCAACAAAGGCGAGGTTATCGTTTTGGTGAGAACCATCTGCGTTGTGTGATCCCCTATCAAAGAATAGGGTAAGCTTCTCGAAATCACTACTAGTAGCTTCCATAAACTCATCAATAGTGTCGTTTGACGGTTTGTCTTCGCCAAAATCTTTAGATACTAGTATCTTCATATATATCTTTCCATGAAAAAATCATGCTGTCTGTTTCTTGTTCTTCTTGTAACTCTACTAATTTATCCCTAAACGATAAATCTTTGTTGCCTTTTAGCATTTTATAAATTACATTATTTACTACAAAAGGAGAGTCTTCAACAATCGCCAACCTGTTCATTTTTATATTGACAAACTCATTTATTTTATCCAGATCTTCTTTTGATATTCTATCGTCTTCATGTAGTACAATAGTGTACCCATTTTTTATTTTTAAGAACGCATCATCCATATATTCAAAGGTGGTTTTTTCTTCGTCAAAAGACTGCGTCGTGAAATAGTTTGGTCTGTTGCCGATTTTTAAGCTTATCTGTTTAAAATTTTCTACAGTCGCAATGCAGACACGGTTCTGTTCTGTTACAAGAGGTTCTAAACTGTGCAATATAGATAGTGTTTTATCTAAATTAGTATCTACAATTATAAAATGAAATTTCGTATACTTCTCTTTTAAAATTTCTTCTTTTGTTTTATCTTCTAATGTTCTAAATTGACATATTCTATCAAACTGATAGTCGCCATCTACAAGCTCACATTGTGATGATTTTATTTTTATATTGTCTAATATACCAAGTTCACAAGAAACCTGCGTCTCGTCTTCTTTGATATTAAATGTGCAGCCCTCGCAAGACATCCCTATTCTTTGCATAACCAGCCCTCCTGTGGAAATTGAACATTTCCAATTCTAGCATTTTCCCAGAAGTTTTTATTCTTTGCTTTTTGCCTGAACATATTAATCACATCTTCGCGGGATAGTGGTCTGTATTGTTCTCTATTAAAAATGGACATCTCCCCATAGAAATACCCGCCAGGGTTGTTTTTGAATGTTTGAAAATTAAAATCTCTTAGTATCTTATTTATGCTGTAGCTATTTAATAGCTTGGGTTCATTAACGACATGCATTACTAAGAAATCTATTAACTCTTTGTTGTTTTTTATTTCTGGTATTTCAACATCCGGTCTTGCAAATTGTGTTGGCTTATCCCACGAACCGAAACCAAGTTCATCAATACATTCTTCCCAAATTTTGGCCGTCTTATCCCAACCGTAATTTTTCTCAAAAGCCGCCCTGGTTTTCTTTCTGTCTTTAACTCTTAGGCCTTCTGGTTTGGATAAAAGTTTTTCCCACAAATTTATCATATCTTCATGATCTGGCAAGGCGCGGTAGCATCCAGTTTCCATTTCCAGATGTTTAGATCGTAACTTAATGGGGTAGCCAGCCAACTTGCGTACTTCACTCTCCATCGCGGAGTAGTCCGTCGCCATAACGGGAACGCCGCAAGCCGCTGCTTCCACTATTGGTAAACCAAAACCCTCAGAGTTTGCTGGTTGTATGTAGACATCAAAACAATTATAAATAGCCGCAAGGGTTTTTGTGTCTACGCCCTCACCGACATTTGTTAGTTTCGAAGAAAAGTTGCCGCATTTCTTACATGGTACAACAGTATCTGAAAATCTCTGACAAGCCGCCACTCCACATGCCGTACATACATATGTGAATAAAACTCTAGAGCTTATTTCATTTTCAAATAAATATTTTGGTAAATCCCACCCATTATCAGGGTATGAGGTGTGACAATATAAATAAGTATTTCTGTCTTGTATCTTTTTAAGATACTTCCCAAACGCCTCAAAAAGTTCTGGAAAGAGTTTACGGCGTTGATTCCGCATCACCGTGCCGATAACTTTCCACGCCGGATTAATGCCCATCTTTTCTTTATGAGCACTTTTATCTGAGATCTCCACAAAATCTTCTGATGCCGATGGTGGAGCTGCGCACTTCACATTGATTTTATCAGACTGTGACTTAAGCACATCCACAGCCCAATCAGAATATGTTAATATAGTATCAGCGTCTGAAAAAGAATCGATCCATTCTTCATTCTGTGGTGAAGCGTCCACAGTCGGCATCCAGATCCACTTGAAGCATTTTCTTAATGGAGAGTTCTGAATAAAAGCATCCATCCACCAGTCACGGATGGTGAGCACAATGTCTGGTTTAAAGTCTATGCAAACTCGATCAAACCGCCATTTGCCAAATTGATTTAGACTATCTTGACCATAAGCTTTGTTTTGTTCTTCGTTCCCCGGTTGCGGCATATTTGGATAATTTTTCCAAGGAATC
>TARA_R110000850_G_scaffold67677_2_pt1 | contig 16948 bp, 13 predicted proteins | sample TARA_R110000850 | Tara Oceans TARA_R110000850 (sample SAMEA4397586) | marine metagenome | biome: Polar Biome; feature: [SRF] surface water layer (ENVO:00010504); material: water (ENVO:00002006), including particulate matter (ENVO:01000060) such as... | depth 5 m | reverse complement strand
CAATCCCGAGCCGGAACCCAATCCCGAGCCGGAACCCAATCCCGAACCCGAGCCCGAGCCAGGTGATGCAACTGACGTCACCGCCGAGCTGGGTCCCAACGGTGACCTCGCCAATGGTGGCACGCTGACCGGCACGGACGGTCAAGACATCTTCGAGATCAATTTCGGCGTTTTGGGTGCAGGTGATTCGGCCAAACCCACGTCAATCGGTCAGGGTCAGAACATCCGCATCGAAAATCTCAGTCTTGAAGATGGTGACACCATCCGCTTCGTCGGCACGCAAGACCTTGACACGGCTGAGTTCTTTGATCTCGTCAAGCCGACGACCAACCCGTTTGCCGACACCACCACCCTCAACTTCTTCAATGATGTTGGCAACGCCGTCAGCGTGAGCTTCACGATCGATCAAGGGTTCGATCAGCAACTGGGCGCGCAGGATGACCTGTTCGTCAACTTCTTCGACATCACCACCGCCTAATTTCAGGGAGCTTTAAACAAATGGTTACCAAACTACTCACCACGATCAATGATCGTGAAATTCTTGACGGACAGATCGACACCTTCGTCGATGTCTCCGGTGCAGCCGACCGTTACCTGGTCGAGGGCACGATCAGCGGTGATGTTGAAGTCCAGGACTTCGACGGCGGCGTGATTGTTCTGCCGGCCGGCTTGACCCTTGAAGATGTGCAGGTCGCAGCCGGCGGTTCCGCCGTGCAGATCACCGTCAACGGTTCGACCATCACCTACACCTCGGGTGGTGCAGGTGCGGCCTTTACCGTGGTGCTGGGCGGCAGCAACGAAAATCTCGCAATCGGCCAGACCGTGACTGCTGAAGCCTTCGCAGACCTGTTCGACGCAGCCGGCGCTGGCGCCGTGGTCGGCGCTGACGGCACGCTGGGCGATGGCACCGTTGATCCGGGCCCGAGCGAAGACCTGCGTCTGACTACCGACCAGGACAACATCGTCGGCACCGCTGGCGACGACACCTTCACTGCACCCATCGTGCAGAACCAGCTGGGCGCCGTGACCAACACGTTTGAGTCGGGCGACCGTCTTGACGGTGGCGCTGGCCGCAACGTGCTGGAAGCTGACCTGACCGCCACCGTTTCGGGCACCATCCCCGTCGGGCCGGCTGTTTCAGCCTCCACCGTGAACATTCAGGAAGTGTATCTGCGCTTCCAGTCGTTCCAGCTCGACTTCAACAACAACAACGTGCTCGGCGCCAACATCGACGCTCAGCGCATGATTGGTGTTGAGCAGTGGTGGTCAGAAGACAGCCGCAGCAGCATCGTCATTGAAGACATCCGTTCCAACCCGTTGAACACCACCTTCGGCTTCCGTAATGCCGATCCGGGTTCAGTCGTTGGCGGCGTTGATTACGAAGCCTACTTCAGCCCCGAAGCCCTCGAAGGCTTTGTTGATGAAGTGGATTCGGCCCTCACCATTGACCTGTTCGACGTTGACCAGCCCGCGCTGGAATTGCAGCGTATCGACGTGCTCAGCCTCACCATCGAATTCAATGGTGACGAGTACGTGCTGGCCTCTCCCGCGATCGAAGATGCCGACACCTACGCTGACCTGGCCGCAGCCATCCAGGCTGAGCTGGACGCCGATCCGGCCCTCGCCAACCTCAATGTCACGCTCGACAACAACCTCGGTCGCACCGTGGTGTTGATCACCGATCCGGCTGGCGGCGAGTTCGGCGCTGGCTCAGCGGTTGAGTTCCAGAACAATACCGGTGGTCTGGTCGCTCAGGGCGTTACGCCCGGCGCGCCGGTGCCCTTGGTTGAACTGATCACCACCAACATCGTGCTCGACAACGTTGGCCGTGGCAGCGAAGCCGGCGACATGATTGTGGGCAGCATGTCCACCCGTGGCGGCGTTGAAGTGTTCGATGTCACCGTGGACCGTGATAGCTGGCTGCAGAGTCTGTCGTCCACAAACAACGTGCTCGAAGAAGTCTATGTTCAGAGCGCCGCCGGTTCTGACGGTTACCTGTTCTTAGGCGCAGGTGAAGAAACTCAGAACAACCTGACCAACCAGCGCATCCCAGTCACCACCGACAACCGCCTCGCCCCGACCGGCGTGGTTGACGTTCGCGTGTTCGACTCCACGATGTTTGCAGGCGACCTGAAGCTGGGCGCCACGCTCAGCGACCAGATCTTCGACAAGTATCTGACCGATGCTGAAGACGTCATTGAGTTCCAGTACCTGTTCGGCAATGGCAGCAACAATTTCAACCTGAACCTGGCTGAAGACATTGCCCGTGATCGTGATTTCGCCCTCTCCATCGTTGGCGGCGACAGCGATGACCGAATCAACTTCACCGATGCCAACGACACCAAGAGCACCATCTCGGTGGACGGCGGTCTCGGCGAGAACGTGGTCGAAGTTCAGACCAGCACCAATGACGACGACACCGCCACGGGCACCACGCAGGCTTTCGCAGAATTCCTGAACGTGCAGACGCTGGTTGTTGCCGGCAATAACAACACCGTGCAGAACATCGTCACCGGCAATATGGATAACGCCGGTCTGGAAACCATTCTTGTCGCAACCGAAAATGGCTCAGACACCACGATTGAGCGCATGCTGATTGACACCGAATTGGTGATCACCGGCAAGAATGAAACGGTCGGTGAAGGCAACAACAACGACGATCAGGACTTCGGTACGGTCGCCATCAACGGCACCCGCGCGCTGCCCGGCGACACCGAACTGGAAATCACCCTGCAGAACACCGCGCGTCTTGACGGCGTGCTGACGGTCAATGAACTGTCAGTGGGCGATGAGTCCCCGGCGTTTACCAGCGGAGTGGCCAGTGTTGTGTTGGCGTCCAACGGCAACCGTGACACCAGCAACCGCGTCACCAACTTCAATGCTGAGCGCGTGGGCGACCTCTCGTTCGTCGGCACGCAAGACTTGGGCATCGTGGTCACTGAGCTCGGCACCCTGCCGCTGCCCGGCGGTCTTGATGTGCTGGTTGACGGTTCCGCGCTGGAAGGCGACCTGACCCTCGGCGTGATCGCTGGCGGCGTGCTCGGCGGTACCGATGCTGATGAGCTCATCGGCACCGCAGGCGACAGCGATTTTCTGGCGCTGGCCGGCATGGGCGCTGTTCTCGAAACCACCGTCTCAGGCTTTGAAACCCTGCAGTTCGGCTGGCTCGTTGGCCCCAACCAGATGACGGTGGATACCGGCGCCGGTGCTCAGGCATTTGCCAACGGCAGCTACGACGCCACCAACACCTCGGGTATCACCAACTACATCGTTGGTAATTTGACCGGTGGTAACACCTTCAACCTCGAAGGCCTGCGTAATGGTGACACCGTAACACTGGGCGATGCCACGGGTCCTGACGGTCAGCTGCTTGGTGCCGTTCCGCAGACCTTCACGCTCGAGGGTCCGGGCTCCGTCGGCGCGGTGCTGAACATTGCCGCACTCGACGTGCTCGATGATCTGAACTACGCCGCCGGCATCGCTGAGTTCAACGTCAGCGGCTTCGGCACGGTCAACGCTGATCTGGCTCGTCCAGACAACAGTGGCCCAGGCGTTGTGAACTACAACATTCCGTTCGTGGGTGACAATGCTGAACTCGTGGTGGACGGCGTCGGTTTCACGTTCGACGTTGGCATCTTGGTGGCTGATGCGCTTCTGGTGGACAACATCCTCCAGAACCTGGTGCTCACCGGCGGTTCGGCTGCTGCCGGCGATGACGATGTGTTGACGTTCACCCAGCCCTTGGCGGCTTCTTTGAACGTGATCGATCTCAGCGGCTTCAATGGCTCAGTGACCTTCACGTTGGATGACGCTGTACAGCAGGATCCGACCGGCGCCCCCGGCGACGTGATTCGTGCCAACGATGACGTTCGTGTGCTGGTGCAGGATCAGGATGACCTGAACGCGACGCTGACCGACGCCAATGCTGCCTTGGTTGACTTCAACACCATCTTTGAATTCACCGGTGCGCCGGCGCTTCAGGATGGCGGCTTGCCTGCAGCAACGTGGACGATCACCAACTTCGTCACCGAAGCTGAAGCGGGTGCAACGCTCGACAACCACTCTATCCTTGATCTTAGTGCGCTGGGCATCACCAGCTATGCTGAGTTAGATCGCGTGGACATGGGCGGCAACTTGGTTCTCACCTCAGAAGCTCAAGGTTTGAACCCGACTTGGCAGATCGTGTTGAACGGCGTGGTCGAAGCTGACCTCGGCATCGCCGAGAACTTCATCTTCGCGTAAGCCGTCGCGTTGTTAGATGGTTGAGCCGCCTCTTCGGAGGCGGCTTTTTTTTGTCCCGCGACAGTCGATGACGTAAGGAAGATTTTTTATGAAATTTGTGGCGTTGAGCTCTGTTGAACATCGCGACCTTCGCTTCACTCCCAACCAGTCCTACCTGCCGCTGCGCCAGCAAATGCTGGTACCGCTGGCGGCCACCGAATGCGCGCGAATGGCGCGTGAGGGCACTTTGGTCAAGCCCAGCGAACAGACCCAGATTTGCCTGCTGGCGGGGCTGGACCTGGGGCAATGCCAGTACATCAATGACACCGGTCATTGGCTGGGCCGCACGCCGCCGGCGATGTTTCGGCTGTACCCATTTCGGCTGGCCGATCTGGGCGAGCAGAACTATCAGGTGCAGATTGACCTGCAAGCGCCGCATTGGTCGGCAGACGGTGGTGAGCCGTTGTTTACCCCCGACGGTGAACACGCGCCACTGATGGAAAAGGTTCGCACCGCCTTGACGCGGGTGCAGCAAGACATGCTGAAAACGCAGCAATTGACCCAGCAGCTTGACGAGGCAGGTCTATGGATGACTCAGAATTTGGTTTATGGCAAAGGTGGCGCGAAGTCTGCCGTCACCGGTTTGCAGATCATTGATGTGCAAAAACTTGGCGCGCTGCCCGCAGAGACCTTGTTGAAGCTGCACCGGTCTGGCGCGCTCGCGTTGGCGTTTGCGCAGGCCAACTCGCTGTCGAATCTGCGTGATGGCGTGCTGGCACAGGCCTTGGGTCGCAATCCCGGTAATGACCCGTTCGACACCCTGGACCTTGACGGCATTGACTGGGGCCGCTTGCAGTAAGCGGTAATCGATAGGCGCCGACGCGGTATACTCAGCGGCTTTTAATGAGAGAGGCGGGTATGGCAGAGAAGACGATTTCCATCGACGGGCAGACGTACGCAATCAGCAGCCTTAATGATCAGGCCAAAGCGCAGGTGCAGAATCTGCGTGCCACCGATGCTGAAGCGGCGCGGCTTCAAGCCCAGATGGCCATCACGCAAACCGCACGTATCGCCTATGCGAAGGCACTGAAAGACGAACTTGCGAAGATCAAGCCGGTCGAAGCCGGTCACTGATTGATGGCGACCAGCGGCGTCGGGGCAGCTTGCCCTTGAGGTCGCGCGGCGCGTCGGCACGACACCCTGCAGCAACACAATCGATGGAACCTTGCGTTGAGGCCAAATCAACCGGCAGCGACGTGTGTGGTCATTGGGGTTTGAGATGAATCGGAGTGGGTCATTTTGAAGGACAACGCCAAGGCCGGTGCTACGCCGGCAGAGTTTGTGGACGCACTCAAGCCGTTCCGATCTGCAGCGTGGACCCTTGCGTCATTTTCGATTGTGCTCAATCTGCTGATGCTGGTGCCTGCGGTTTACATGCTGCAGGTTTATGACCGCGTGCTGGCCAGCCGAAACATCACCACATTGGTCATGATCAGCCTGCTGGCTGTGGGGCTTTATGCGCTGATGGCGCTGATTGATTGGGCGCGAGGCTTGGTCATGTCGCGCGTGGGTGATGAGTTGGATGCCAATGTCAGCCCCAGAGTGTACGAAGCGGCGTATCAAAAAAATCTGGCAGAAGGCGGCGGCGGTAACGCAGGCCAAGCACTGACGGACTTCACCAACGTACGTCAGTTTGCGGCCGGGCAGGGGTTTTTCGCGTTTCTGGACGCGCCGTGGTTCCCGATTTATATCGCCATTATTTTCATGTTTGATTGGCGCTTGGGCGTGTTTTCGATCATTGCGGCCGTATTGTTGGTGTCGCTGGCAGCGCTGAACGCTTGGATCACCCGCAAGCCGATGCAGGAGGCCGGCAAGCACGCTGCGCAGTCCAGCGCCATGGCCACCACGGGGTTGCGCAACGCGGAAGTGATTGAGTCGATGGGCATGCTGTCATCGCTGCGACGGCGCTGGTACGGCACCCACGGCAATTGGCTGGGCGCCCAACGCGATGCCAACGAGAAGTCCTCGGCGGTGCAGTCCAGCACGCGCTCACTGCGCATGGCGCTGCAAAGCGGCATCCTCGGCTACGGTGCCTATCTGGCGGTTCTGGGTGACATTACCCCTGGCATGATGATCGCCGCCTCCATCTTGTTGGGTCGCGCCCTGGCGCCGGTGGACGCGTTGATTGGCGTATGGCGGCAGTTTGGCGGCGTGCAGGTGGCGTACCGGCGCTTGCAGGTGCTGTTTACCGATCATCCGCCCAAGGAACAGGGTATGCCCCTGCCGCCACCCGAAGGCTGGGTGAGCGTCGAGCAAGCTTATGTGGGCCCGCCGCGATCACGCAATCCGGTCCTTCGCGGCGTGTCGTTGAACATCGAGCCGGGGCAAGTCCTGGGCGTCATCGGGCCTTCGGGCAGCGGCAAGTCAACGCTGGCGCGCGCCCTGATGGGCATTTGGCGTCCGATGGGCGGGACCGTGCGACTGGACGGTGCCGATGTCACGCAATGGGACAAGGCTGCGTTGGGCCCATATCTGGGTTATCTGCCACAGGACATCGAGCTGTTTGCCGGGTCGATCAGCGACAACATTGGCCGCTTCGGTGAGCTGGAGTCTGAGAAGGTTGTTGCGGCCGCTCGCCTCGCCGGCGTGCACGAGATGATTCTGCAGTTGTCCCACGGCTACGACACGATGGTGGGCGAAGGCGGGGCAGGCCTTTCGGGCGGGCAGCGGCAGCGGGTGGCGCTGGCGCGCGCCGTCTACGATCTGCCGCGATTGCTGGTTTTGGACGAGCCTAACTCCAACCTCGACGAAGCCGGGCAAAGCGCTTTGGCACAAGCCCTGCAAAAACTGGCGCAGCTGAAGCGCACGGTGGTGGTAATTACCCATCACCCGTCGGTGTTGAGAGTGACCACGCACTTGGCGGTCATCAAGGATGGCCAACTGCAGATGTACGGGCCGACCAGCAAGGTGATGACTGAATTGGCCGCATTGAAGAAGCCGGCCACGGATGCCGGCAACGGTCGCGGCCCGGATCGTGATGATCGTTTGACGTTGAACACGGGTCTATAGGGCCATGCAAACCATTGAATCAAATCGCGGCCTGACCCATTCGCCGTCGGAAGAGCGGCCCTCGTACCAAAAAGCGGGCCGAATGGGCTGGCTGTTCGTGCTGGTCGGCTTCGTAGGTTTTCTGATCTGGGCTTTCACCGCGCCACTGGATGAAGGCGTGCCCGCCACCGGCGTGGTGGTGGTCGATGGCCTGCGCCGCGCCGTGCAACACCCGACCGGCGGCATCATCGGCGAGATTCTGGTCCAGGACGGCCAAACGGTGGAAGCCGGCGATCTGTTGCTGAAGATGGACGCGACGGCCACGCGGTCGGCTTTCGAAGCGGCTCAGTCGCAGTGGGTTAACGCCGAGGCGATCAAGGCGCGGTTGACGGCAGAGCTGACATCGGCCGACGCGGTGACTTTCCCGGACACATTGCTGGCGATGGAAGACGACAGTGCGAAAAGCGCGATGCTGATTCAGCAGTCGTTGTTCATGTCTCGACGTGAAGTGCGCCGTGCCGAGCTTCGGGCCCTTGAGGAGCAAATCCGCGGGTTGGAGATTCAGGCCGATGCCGCCAGTCGGAGCATCGAGGCTCGCCAGCGTGAAATGTCGGTGGCGGCGGCGCAATTACACAGCTTGCGGCCGTTGGTGGTGTCCGGCGACGTGACGCGTTCCCGCCAAAATGACCTCGAACGCGTGGTGGCGCAGATCGAGACGTCGGTGGCCCAGGAAATGGGGCGGCGCGGGCAGCTTATGAGCCAGATCGCCGAAAGCAAGACCCTGCTGGCGCGACGTCGGGACGAGATTGTTCGCGAGCTCCAAGACGAATTCGCCACGGTTCAGCGGGAAGCTGAGCAGTATCGCAGCCGTCTGGTGGCCAGCGAGTTTGATTTTGCCAACGCCGAGATCAAGGCCCCGGTCAGTGGCACGGTGGTGGATCTGGCGGTGAATACACGTGGCGGTGTCTTTGCGCCAGGCGATGTCCTGATGTACATCGTGCCGCAGGATGAGCCCCTGGAAGTTGAGGCGCAGATCGACGTGCACCTGATCGACAAGGTGCAGATCGGCTTGCCGGTTGACCTGATCTTTGCCGCCTTGAACCAGAACAAGACGCCGGTAGTGGAGGGTGAGGTGGTCAGCGTCTCGGCTGACCGACTGACCGACGAGCGCACCGGCGCCCCTTACTACCGGGCCATGATCAGCACGACGGAGCACGGGAAAGTTCAACTGGCCGGTCAGGAGATTAAGCCGGGGATGCCGGTCAATGTCTTCGTGAAAACCGGCGAACGGAGCTTGATGACCTATCTCTTCAAACCGTTGCGCGACCGAGCGCGGACGGCGTTGACGGAAGAATGATGATTCATCGCCGAACGCGACTACGCCATGCGATCCAGCCTATTTATTCAGGCGCGTTGTTGTGTGCATTGTGGATGGCGCCCGCTGCGGCGGCCGTCGCGTCATCTGACGCTGCGCTGAGCCGGTTCAAGCTGGAAAATGATTTACGGATTTCGGAATCGACCGCCAAGCCGACCGAGGCATCGCAGTCGGACTTGCAGGGCGAAGGTGAAGTGCCGTCGCTGATGACCTTGGTGAAAATGGCCGAGGCCAATGATCCGAGCTATCACGCCGCTCAGGCGGGGCTGGCTGCCGCACGGGAGTTCAAGACCATTGGTCGGGCATCGATGTTGCCTGTGATGCAAGCCAGTGGCTCGAGTTCGCGTAACCGACAGGACCGGGAAATTCAGCAGGGCAGCCAACGGCTCAGCGACCGACGCTTCTACAACGCCTTTTCGGCAAACCTGCAGCTTCGCCAGCCGATTTACGCGCCCGAAGCGCGCGCCCGCTTTGACGAGGCCGTGGCGCTGTCGAATGAGGCCGAAGTGGCATTCGTTGACGAGTTTGCCAATATGGTCATTCGCGTTGTTGATGCCTATCTGCAGGTATTCATGACCGCGACCCAGCTGGACGTGTTGACCCGCTCCCGCAATGACTTCAAAGATTTACTTGATTCGGCAGAACGGCGCTTCGAGGGGGGCGAGTCAACGCGCCTGGAGATCCTTGATTTGCGCGCGCGCTATCAGCGTGAGGCTGTTCAAGTTAAAGCGGCCGAGAACGCACATCGATCAGCAATTGCGATGTTGTCCTCAGTTGTCGGCGGAGTTGATCAGGCTTCGTTTGAGCGGCTGCAGGACGCGGGTGGCCCACTGAAGCTCTCTCGCGGCTCGATTGAGGGGTGGACCAATATTGCCCGGCGGTCGTCTACCCAATTGTTGGCCGCCGAATCTGCCGTGGCTCAGGCTGAAGCGGGCTTGGGTCGCGCCAAAGGCGCCACGCTCCCTCGGCTCGACGCATTGGCGAGCTTTGGCGTGAACGACTCGGACTCGGTGAACACGGTTGATCAGCGTTTTGAAACCGGCTCGCTGGGCCTGCAACTCTCGGTGCCGATCTTTTCGTCAGGTGCCGGTAGAGCGGGCGTACGACAAGCTGAGGCTTATCTGGTCCAGGCAAAAGCCGAATACGATGCCGCTCGATTGCAGCTGGATCAATCGGTTCGCGAGGCTTATGACCAGTTCATTTCAGTGATCGAGCAGGAGCGCGCCATGGTCGCAGTGAAGCGATCAGCAGAAGCCTCTTCTGAGGCGGCAGACCGCGGGTACAAAGCTGGTGTCCAGGCGATGATGGATGTCATCGCGGCCAAGAGTCTGGAGCGTGAAGTCGCGCTGGAAGCGCTTGCAGTTCGATATGAAAGTGCCCGAGCGTTTGTCGTCCTGCATCAGCTGGCCGGACAGGTTGACGAAGAGCTCATCAAAACACTTTCGAGTGCGCTCTCAGGCAATTGATCGCTACTGTTCGTCCATCGATTCATTAGCAGTGGGTCGTTATGGATGCGTGGTTTGGGGCCACAGCACGATGACGTTCATTGCGTCCATCCCCGAGAACTCCGGCAGTTGATTGGGTCGCGGTTGATGCTTCAATGGATCGTAAAGGTGGCCTCTGTAAAGGCCGCTCCAGTGCCAACGTCCGCGCCCCCATGCAAGCAACGGGGCGCCTGACGATCCTGGAGTAGCGTCACAGTCACTAAGCCATACTCGCTCGTTGTGCAGTGCCTCGCCTGGTGCTGCCGGGCGTGCGAAACAGTCATCGCTCACCCAGAGTCCCCGGCGGTCCCCCCTGTAGCCCACCAGTACGACCCGCTCTGGCGCACCGCTCGAGGACCAGATCGGCAATCTGAATGCAGCGGGGCGCGATACGGCAATGATCAGCATGGCCCAGTCCTTCGGGTTGGTTTGCGCGCTGCCGTCAAACTCGCCAGTTCGAATGTCCACCACCGGATCGCTGCCCCAGAACCGGCCCTCGGCCTTGAACCGGCAATCGTCCAGCGGCGCGCCGGTGGCGGGGTCGATGACCACATGCGCCGCCGTGAGCAGTACCTCGTGTCCTGCGTCCGCCGTGCCGGTATCGACAATTGCGGCGGTGCCGACGAGCTTGCGGCCGGTGCCGGGGTGGCGGCAGGTCAGCCGCCCCAGCGCCTCACGAACCGGATAGGTGGCTTCGCTGGGGGTGAGCTTGCGGCGGTCGTCGTCACCGAAGACGGCCGCTTGCGCCCAGCCCGACAGGGTGGCCACCAGGAGCACGCCGCTCATGCAGGGTTTGATGTTCATGGCCCCCATGGTAATGCGCACCCTGCTTACTGCGATGGGTGCCAGATCGGCCGCCAGCCGCGGTGCTCAAACCGCTATCCTATGCGGCCTTATTTCAAGCTGGTTACGTGGCCATGTCTGAGCGTCTCTCCCTTGCCAACGCCCTCCGCGCCCTTGCGATGGATGCGGTCCAACAGGCCAATTCAGGCCATCCGGGCGCGCCGATGGGCATGGCGGATATCGCCGAGGTGTTGTGGAACGATGCGCTGAAGCACAATCCGGCCAATCCGCTGTGGGCAGATCGCGACCGCTTCGTGCTGAGCAATGGCCACGGTTCGATGCTGCTCTATGGTCTGTTGCACCTGTCGGGCTACGGTCTGCCGCTGGATGAGTTGAAGCGCTTCCGGCAGCTGCACTCGAAGACGCCGGGGCATCCCGAGATTGACGTGACACCGGGCGTGGAAACCACCACCGGGCCGCTGGGGCAGGGTCTGGCCAATGCGGTGGGGTTTGCCATTGCCGAGACGGTATTGGCCAGTGCCTTCAACCGCGATGACCATCGCATTGTTGATCACAACACCTACGTGTTTCTGGGTGACGGCTGCCTGATGGAAGGCATCAGCCACGAGGCTTGCGCGCTGGCGGGCACGCTGGGCCTGAACAAGCTGATCGCCTTTTACGACGACAACAACATTTCGATCGATGGCGAAGTGGAGGGTTGGTTTGCCGATGACACGCCGGCACGTTTTGAAGCCTATGGCTGGCAGGTGATCCGCCGGGTCAATGGCCATGACCCGCGTGAAATCGAGATTGCGCTGAAGACCGCGCGCGATTTTCAGGGTGGCCCGACCTTGATCTGCTGCAAGACGCTCATCGGCTTCGGCTCGCCCAACAAGCAGGGCAAGGAAACCTGCCACGGCGCGCCGCTGGGCGCGGATGAAATTGCCCTGACGCGCGCAGCGCTGGACTGGCCGCACGCGCCGTTCGAGATTCCCGATGCCATTCGCGCCGGCTGGGATGCCCGCGATGCCGGCGCCAAGGCCGAGGCGGAGTGGAACCAGCGGTTTGCGGCCTATGCCCAGGCGCATCCCGATCTGGCGGCGGAGTTCAGCCGGCGCATGGCCGGCGAACTGCCCGCCGACTGGTCGGCCACGGTGCAGGCGCTGATCGATCAGGCGCTGGCCATGGACAAGCCCATTGCCACGCGCAAGAGCAGCAAGGCGGCGATTGAGTTGCTGGTGAAGGGCTTGCCGGAGCTGTTCGGCGGCTCGGCCGATCTGTCGGAGTCCAACGGCACCGACTTCAAGGGCCATGTTCCGCTGCGCCGGGGTTCGCTGAAGGGCAACTACGTGAATTACGGGGTGCGCGAGTTCGGTATGAGCGCCATCATGAACGGCATTGCGCTGCACGGCGGGCTGATTCCCTTTGGCGCCACCTTTCTCACCTTCAGCGACTATGCCCGCAACGCGGTGCGCATGGCCGCGCTGATGAAGCGCCGCAGCATTTTTGTGTACACCCACGACTCCATCGCCCTGGGCGAAGACGGCCCCACCCACCAGGCGGTGGAGCACGTGTCGGCGCTGCGGCTGATGCCGAACCTTGAAGTGTGGCGCCCGGCCGATGCCTTTGAGACCGCCATTGCCTGGCAGCAGGCCATCGAGCGCCAGGACGGCCCCAGCGCGTTGATCCTGACGCGGCAGAATCTGCCGCCGCAGGCACACGAGGCCGCCCAGGCCGACGCGGTGCGCAAGGGCGCCTACGTCATCCACGCCGGGGGTGTCACGCCCGCGCTGGTGATTGCCGCGACCGGCTCTGAAGTGGCGCTGGCGGTGGATGTCGCCAAGGTGTTCGGCGAGCAGGGCACCGCGGTGCGCGTGGTGTCGATTCCCTGTGCGGACCGCTTTTTCGCCATGCCGCGTGACGCCCGCGCCGAGTTGTTCCCGGCCGGCGTTCCGCGCCTTGCCATTGAAGCGGGCGTCACCCATTACTGGCGCGCGCTGGTGGGGGACGACGGCGACGTGATCGGGGTGGACAGCTTCGGTGAGTCGGCGCCCTATGGCGCGCTGATGAAGCACTTCGGCCTCACCATTGAAGCCGTGGTGGCGCGCGCCGAGGCCTTGCTGAAGGGCTGAGCGGCGTCGCGCGGGGCGGATTATTTGCGGATTATTTGCGGATTATTTTTGGATGCTCCGGCATCCGCGTGGGCATCAGAATCGGTGCCGCGCGCGGTTCACGCCGTTGAACTGGGGTGGCCGATCAGCCCGCGAAAGATGTGTTTCGCGTAGTCGGCCACCTGGGGTTCGGATGACTTGAGCAGGGCCTGATAGCGCTGCTGCGCGGCGGCCTCGGTGCCATCGACGCTCAGGTCGAGCAACACCAGGTGCCCGACCACGCCCAGCACGATGGCGCACTCGAACCAGTCATCTTCCGGGCATTTGCCGCGATGTAGAACGAAAATGCTGCGTTCCTTGAGCATTTGCCGGGTCGACCAATTGCGCGTGTCGCCCCGTTGCGGGGGCAGTATTTTTTCGATGAAGGGACGCTCGCCCAGGCGGCCCGCCAGCAACTCGGGCGCGCCCAGCAGACCGGTCAGCGTGGTGCTGCGTGCGAAGCCGACCACGCCATCGCGCAGCAACAGCAGTTCCTTGATCGGTCCGGTCGCACTCATCGATCAGGCCAGATTCGCCGCATGAAATTGCAGGTGCTCGGCAATGAAGCTCTGCACGAAGAAATAGCTGTGGTCATAGCCGGGCTGCATGCGCAGGGTGAGGGCGACCTGGGCTTCGGCGGCAGCGTCGGCCAGCAGCTGCGGTTGCAGCATGGGCAAGAAGGGATCCTGGTCGCCCTGGTCAATGAGGGGGGCGGGGCCGTTCCAGCCGTGGGACACCAGCAAGCGCGTGCTGTCGTAGCGCTGCCAGGTGCTTTCGTCGGCGCCCAGATACCGGCTGAAGGCGTTGCGGCCCCAGGCGCAGCGGGTGGGCGCGGCCAGCGGTGCAAAGGCTGAAACGCTGCGGTACTGCTGGGGATTGCGCAGCGCGCAGACCAGTGCGCCATGCCCGCCCATGCTGTGGCCTGACAGCGCAACGCGGTCGGCATCCACCGGAAAGTGGGCGTTGATCAGCGCCGGCAATTCCTGCGTCACATAGCTGTACATGCGGTAGCCCTGCGACCACGGGACTTCGGTGGCATCGACGTAAAAGCCGGCGCCCAGGCCGAAATCGAAGCTGTCTGCCTCGCCGGGAATGTTCAGGCCACGCGGACTGGTATCGGGCGCGACGATGGCAAGCCCCAGTTGGGCGGCCATGCGCTGCGCCCCGGCCTTGATGGTGAAGTTTTCTTCGGTGCAGGTCAGGCCCGACAGCCAGTACAGCACCGGCACTTTTGCGGTCTCGGCCTGCGGCGGCAGATAGACCGAGAAGCGCATGGTGCAGGCGGTTTCGGACGCGGCATGGCTGTAAGTGAACTGGGTGCCGCCCCAGCATTTGTTTGCGGACAGTTGCTTGAGCGTGCTCATCAGAACAGCACCACGCCGCGGATGGACGTGCCCTGGGCCATCAGCTCGAAGCCGTCGTTGATCTGTTCCAGAGGCATGGTGTGGGTGATGAGCGCATCAATGTTGATTTTGCCGTCCATGTACCAGTCGACGATTCTGGGCACGTCGGTACGGCCCCGGGCGCCGCCGAATGCGGTGCCGATCCAGCGCCGGCCGGTGACCAGCTGAAACGGGCGGGTGGCAATTTCGGCGCCGGCCGGCGCCACGCCGATGATGGTCGAGACACCCCAGCCCTTGTGGGCGCATTCCAGCGCCTGCCGCATCACCTTGACGTTGCCGATGCACTCGAAGGTGTAATCGGCGCCGCCGCCGGTCAGTTCGACCAGATGGGCCACCAGATCGCCCTGCACGTCTTTCGGGTTGACGAAGTGGGTCATGCCGAACTGGCGGCCGATGGCCTCGCGTTCGGGGTTCATGTCGACACCGACGATCATGTTGGCGCCGACCATGCGCAGCCCCTGCAACACGTTCAGGCCAATGCCGCCCAGGCCGAACACGACGCAGTTGGCGCCGGCCTCCACCTTGGCGGTGAAGATCACCGCGCCGATGCCGGTGGTGACGCCGCAGCCGATGTAGCAAATCTTGTCGAAGGGCGCGTCTTCACGCACCTTGGCCAGCGCGATCTCGGGCACGACCGTGTAGTTGGCAAAGGTGGAGCAGCCCATGTAGTGCAGCACCGGCTTGCCCTGAAACGAGAACCGCGAGCTGCCGTCCGGCATCAGGCCCTGGCCCTGGGTGCTGCGGATGGCCTGGCAGAGATTGGTCTTGCCGCTGGTGCAGTAGCTGCATTCCCGGCACTCCGGCGTGTAGAGCGGAATGACGTGGTCGCCTTTTTTCAGGTGCTTCACGCCCGGGCCCACGTCGACCACGACGCCCGCGCCCTCGTGGCCGAGAATGGCGGGAAAGGCGCCCTCAGGGTCTTCGCCCGAGAGCGTGAACTTGTCGGTGTGGCAGAGGCCCGTGGCCTTGATTTCGACCAGCACTTCGCCTTCGCGCGGGCCCTCAAGCTGCACGGTTTCAATCGAGAGCGGTTTGCCGGCTTCAAAGGCAACGGCGGCACGGACGTCCATGAGGTGTCTCCTGATGGTGGGTGGGCAAGCAAGTACAAAAAGGGCGGGGCATGGCGGGGCCGCATCCTCGCCGCAGGGCACGCGCAGCCACGTTGGTGGCGTCAGCCCAGAATGGCGTAGGGCCCACCGCGCTCCAGCGCGGCACGGTAGGCCGGGCGCGCCTGGAATCGCTGCACATGGTCTTTGATGACCTGCGGAATGGCCGGGCCGCCGCGAGCGCAGAGCGCTTCCAGCGGAAAGCTCATCATGATGTCGGCGCCGGTGAGGCGGTCATCGACCAGCCAGGTTTTGCCCTGCAGTGCCGTCGCCAGTGCGCCCACGTGGCGCTCCAGCGATGGGCCGATGTACAGGGCGTTGACCTGCCGGTCGATGGCCTTGGCAATGGGGCGGATGAAGAACGGCGCCTTGGCCGGGACTGCGCCGAACAGCAGCTTCATCACCAGCAGCGGCATCAACGAGCCTTCGGCGTAGTGCATCCAGTAGCGATGGTCCAGGCGGGCATCGGGATCGCTTGGCGGGCTCATGGGGCCGTCGCCGTGCTTCTCGATCAGGTATTCGACAATGGCCCCTGATTCGGCCACCACGCGTGCGCCATCGGTGATCACCGGCGACTTGCCCAGCGGGTGCACGGCGCGCAGTTCCGGCGGCGCCAGCATGGTTTTCGGGTCGCGCGCATAGCGCTTGATCTCGTAGGGCATGCCCAGCTCTTCCAGCAGCCAGAGGATGCGCTGCGAGCGCGAATGTTCGAGGTGGTGCACCACAATCATGAGGCGATGACCTTCAGGCGTCAGTGGCCGCCAAGCATAACCGAGACCCGCAATCGGTCCGGCCGCGCGGCGTCGGCCCGCGGGTCAGTCGCCAAAATGCAGCGGCGCGTGCACCCGTCCACCGGGTGGCAGTTGCAGAAACCATCCAGTGCGGGACAGCGCCGCGATCACCACCTGCACGTCGACCCGCGCGAGCCTGCGTCCGGCATGCAGCCGCAGCGGCATCACCTCGGTGAGGGTGCCGGTGCGGGTCTGCAGGGCCTCAGGCAGTTCGGCAAGCAGGAATCCCTCGCGCACGTAGACATAAAGATCGGGCTGGCGCGCGGCGCGGTACACGCGGCAGTCGATGCCCGCGTCGGCCGGGCTCACGACGCGAGCGCGTAGGTGTTGTCGAGGTACGCCACGATATCGGCCGACTCGTACATGGCCACGCCGGTATTGGGGTCGATGAGGTAGGGCACCTGCACCGCGCCGGTGTGCTCGTTGAGCCAGGTCCGGTTGCGGGTGGTGTTGCGCGGGCCGTTGAACAGGCGGTCGCGGAAGAAGGCGGGGCCCATGTCGGACCATGCGCCCTTGGCGGTATTGCGCAGGCGGTAGGGCAGCTCCAGTTCGCAGAGGCGCAGGCGTACGCTCTTGGCGTAGGGGCT
>TARA_R110000850_G_scaffold98778_1_pt1 | contig 16975 bp, 24 predicted proteins | sample TARA_R110000850 | Tara Oceans TARA_R110000850 (sample SAMEA4397586) | marine metagenome | biome: Polar Biome; feature: [SRF] surface water layer (ENVO:00010504); material: water (ENVO:00002006), including particulate matter (ENVO:01000060) such as... | depth 5 m | reverse complement strand
TCGGCTTGACCAAGGAGGTTCCAATGGCCGCTACCGCTTTCGTGCGCGCGCGCATCGACGAAACATTGAAGGATGAAGCCGCCGCCGTGCTGGCCGAGCTGGGGCTGACCGTCTCGGATGTGGTCCGCATGACCCTCACGCGGGTCGCCAAGGATCATGCGCTGCCGTTCGAGCTGAAGGTGCCGAACGCCGAGACGCGCGCCGCGATTGAAGCGTCCCGCGCGACGATGAAGGCCCGACGCGCCCGTTTCACCGATGCCCAGGAAATGTTCGATGCCCTCGACCAAGAAGCCCGCCAGCAGTAAGCGGGCTTCGTTCCCAAGAGAGGCATCCTACGAAAAAAGGTTCGTCAAGGATTGGGAGCGGCTGTCGCGCAGCGGGCGCTACAACATGAAACAGCTCAAGGAAGCGATGATGATGCTCATCGCCAACGATGCGCCGTTAGGCCCGGAATGGCTGGATCATCCGCTGAAAGGCGATTGGAGCGATCATCGCGAGTGCCATATCGGCGGCGATTTCCTGCTGATCTACACAATTGAGGGGAATCTGGTGAACTTCGTGCGCGCCGGCACCCATTCAGAACTGTTCGAGTAGGCAACGCTACGGCGGAAAATTTGGAAGGCAAGGATTGTTAAAATGGCCGGTCATCGCCCGTTTCGCGATCTTGTCGCTGATCGCATGAAGGATTGGAGTCCGGAGCGACGCGCCCGCTATGAGGCGCGCAAGGCGAAGTTCGCAGCCGAAATGGCGGCGGCCGAACTGACCGGCCAAGCCGCGACGCGCGAGGCGATGGAGGAACTGGAAGCGGGGAAGGGGACACGCTTCCCCAGCGTCGATGCGCTTATGACGGATTTGCATGATGGCGATTGATCCGCCGTGCGAAGGGGAGACGGCCATGAGAGCGATTTTCATCCGCCACGGCCAAAGCACCGGCAACGCCGGCGTGCCCTGCGATGATCTCGGCGCGATCGAGCTGACGGAGCTGGGCCAGGAACAAGCGAGGGCGGTCGCGGCGAGCTGGACGCAAGCGCCCGCGCTCATCGTCACGTCGCCCTATACCCGCACCCGGCAGACGGCCGCGCCAACGATCGCGCGCTTTCCTGGCGTGCCGGTGGAAGTGTGGCCGATCGAAGAGTTCACCTATCTGCAACCGGGGCGCTGGAACGGCACGCGCAGCGCGGAGCGGATGCCGCACCTCGAACGCTATTGGAGCGCGGCCGATCCTGACTATTGCGACGGGGAAGGGGCGGAGAGCTTCGCCACCCTGCTACGGCGCTGCGAGGCGGCGCTGGCGCGGCTCGCCGCCATGCCGGCAGCGTCGCTGGTCTATGTGTTCGGGCATGGGCAGTTCATCCAGGCCGCACGCGCGATCGTCGCCGACGCCCATCTGGACGAACGGGCCAAGATGCGCGCGTTCTGGCGCAAGGGCGAGCCGCCCGCAATCAGCAACGCGCAGCGGGTAGGGTTTCACTGGCAGGATGGCCGCTGGGAATGTGCGCCGGCGATCGCCGCCTAGATCAACACCCGCTCCACCTCGTCGAGCGTCACGTCATCGGGTCGTCGATCGTAGAGCTGGGTGGTGCGCGTTGAGCTGTGGCTCGCCATCGTCGCGGCCGTCTCCAAGGTGCCGCCGTTTTTCAGATAGGTGGTGATTCCGGTCGCGCGGAATGAATGGTTGCCGATCGCCGTGCCGATCCCGGCCGCCGCCGCGCGCCGACGCACCATCGCGAAAGCATTGGCTTGGGGCAGGGGGGTTTCGCTCAACTGCCCGGTGCCGCGCGCGATCGTGCGGAACAGCGGCCCCTTGCGATCCTCGCGCAAGCCGCACCCGTCGATATAGGCGGTCAGATAGTCCTCAAGATTGTGGTGGCAGGGCATTTCATGGCGCTTGCCGCCTTTCTCATGCAGGCGGACCCATAGCCGCCTGTTCTGCATGAACACGTCCTCGACCCGCATCGCCAGCGCCGCGCCGATCCGCGCGAACGAATAGACCATGAGGCCGATCAAGGCGCGGTCGCGCAGGCCGGCATGGGTGGCAACGTCGATCGTATCGAGCAAGTGCCGCGCCTCGTCGGGCACCAGCACCGGCGTCTTGCCGCGCCGCTGGCTATAGGCCGGCCCGCGCACCGATGCGGCGGGGTTCGCCGGCACCACCTGACCCATTACCAGCCAATCGAACAGGCTCCGCACGCCGGCGAGCTGCTGCTTGACGCTGGGCGGGGCCAGCTCGCCCCCCTGCGCCTCGATCCAGGCCGCGACGTGGAGCGGCTGCACGCCGGCGAGCGAGGCGACGCCGCGTGCCTCGCACCAGGCCAGGAACTCACCCGCCGCGCGCATATAGGCGCGGCGGGTATGCGGATTGCGGATGGTGACGGCGAAGAACTCAAGGAAGCGCAGCCGCGCCGCCTCGTCGGCCGACGCCACCAGCGCCGGCAACGCCAGCGCCGAAGAAGATGGGGGCGGGGGCAGGGGGGCCAGCTCGTTCATCGCGCGATCTTCGCCCAACGCGCTGGCTCGGGGCGCGGCTCGGCCATTTTGCGGCGCAGCTCGTCAAACACTTCCTCGGCGGGGCGGACGCGGCCCGCCTTCACGTCCTCAAGGCCGCGCGCAACCGACGCATCCAATATCCGGCGTAGCAGCTCATCGCGCAAATCGCGGTGTGGCTCCATCTCGATGAAGTTCTTGACGATCGCGAACACCGCCTCGGACGGATCGACGAAATGGCCCTGCTCGACCTGCGCCAACAGCCAATCGGCCATATCGCCGGGTAGATACGCCTCGAAGCGCAGGCCGCCCGTGCGGGCCTGCTCGCGCAGCGCCCTAGCCTGATCGCGCTCAGCATAGTTGTCGGCGAAAGCCGTGTCGTCATCCTTGTGCATCAAGGCTCCCTCCTAGCTGTGGATCTCCGGGTCGTTTAAACGCTCTGTCGGTCATCGCACCGTCTCCAATCGCCGGCCCCGAAGGACATGCGCCGCGCCGTCGATGATCGTCGCGGCATCGGGGGACAGGTTCTCGACCGCAGCGGCCATGCCGAACAGCTCGACCCGCCCGCCCTTGTTGTAGATGCGCCCTGCGACAGTGCCGTGGATGATCGCGCGCGCTCCCGGCTCGACCGTGAGGTCGCCGCCGATCGTGCCGTGCAGGACCATCTTGACGCCGCCCTGCAGGGCGGCCCCCTGGGTGATGAGGCCATAGACGGCCAAATCCTCCCCGATCGTAAAAGGGCCTTCGATCGTCTCATGCACCGCGCGCATTTCCATCCTCGTCCTGCGTTGCTCCAAATATATGATAATGTCCTTTATCACACATAGAACGGCCTGTGAATCTGGCGGATGGCAAACCTACAAAATGGAGGGGGCGTGGGGTGGCGCTCCTTGCCACAAGGGATGAAGCAAGGAGCGCCTCCTTATTGCTGTCGGGCAAAAAGGTCGTTGCGACCTGCCGCTAAACATCGTTACGATATAGGATAAATCGGCCATGCCGTAGCGGCGCCCCCGACCCCTAGCGATGAATCCGTCACTTAAGACGGCCGAAAAATGGCCCGACTGAATTACGCCAGTCGGGCCTAAGTGAAAAGAACCCCCTGTCACAACGGAGGCCCTTCGGGTCGCATTTGAGCGTATACAGGATAATTCCTAGTCGTTGTAGGATAGAAACGACATATGGACCGATCGGGTCAGATTGAGACAATCGGGCGTTTGCATCATTCCTCTTCGTCGCCTTGTGAAGCACGAAGCAAAGCCGTCGCGCTTTCGGTCGCAGACTTGGTGGTGGCCGCCAAGGTTTTCATTTCCGAGGCGACGATCGCAAAGCTCTTGCCGGCCTCGCCGACCCGCGCGGCCTCGATAGAGGCGTTGAGCGCCAGGAGCGCGCTCTGACGCGCGATGCCGTCAATTGAGGCGACGATCGGCACCAACTCGCGATGCGTGTCCTCAAGCGCCAAGCGGCGGCTTTCGGCCTGTTCCTGCAACTGCTGCATCCGCGCGGCCTCCAATCGCTCGCGCCGGCGCATCTCGGTCACATTGTCGGCGATCTTGAGAATCTTGGCAGGCCGATCGTCGCCGTCGAGGATCGGGTTGTAGGTGGCTTGAAGCCAGATGTCGGAGCCGTCCTTGGCGAGCCGGCGAAACTCGCCCTGCTCGAACTTCCCTCGATTGAGGCGCTGCCAGAACGCCTCATATTCGGCCGACGCCTTCACCTCGTCGGTGCAGAAGATGCGATGATGCACGCCCTTCACTTCGTCCAGCGTGTAGCCGGTGACTGTGAGGAAGTTCCGGTTGGCGTCGAGGATCGTGCCGTCAAGCGCGAACTCGACACAGAGCTGCGAACGGTCGATCGCCACCAGCTTGCTGCGATACTCAGCACTGCGCGCGCGATCGGCCTTAAGGCGCGCTGCGTTGAGGCCGCCGTGAAGCAGCAGGCTTTCCCAGGCAAAAGCACTCTCGAAGCCCGTCAGCAGCCGTTGCAACTCTGCCGGCTGCTCTGACAGCCGCTCCCATAAGCGCGCGCGCAGGATATGGTGTATCTGGTCACGCATCGCGAACACCTTGTTGGCGTCGAGACCGAGCTGGCGGATCGCCGCGCCGTTGCCCATGACCCGATCGGCCCACGCGCGATCCAATTGCAGCCGCGCCAGGCGTTCGGGAGAGAATAGCTCGCTGGCGAAAAAGTCATGTGCAGTCGGCCCGACATCGGAGCCGTCAGCCGCCGCTGATCGAGTGACCTCATCCACCACAAGCCCGACATCGCCGCCGATGAGCTGCGCGATCTCGGCCAGCGTGCCGGCCAACGCCTGTTCGGGATCATAGACGGCCCGCAAATGATCGTGGTCCAGGGCATCCCGCATCGCTCTGTCTAATCCGTCTCCCATCGGCATCCATTTCTCAATTCTGGAAGCACCTTCATGCGCTTTTCTTATTGCCGGCTATTTAATACTACAGCATGGCTGCCATGCTCCCCACAATCTCGTTGATCCGCCAGGGCTTCGCAAGGAAACCGACTCCCTGCGGCAAGTCCGCCTCGCTGGGAAACACCCGGCCCGAAGTGACAAGAATGGCCATATCCGGCCATTGCTCGCGGATAGCAGCCGCCAGCGCGACGCCGTTCATGCCTCCCGGCATTTCAATATCGGTGAGGACCGCGCAAATGTCGTTGCGGGCTGCGAGGATCGACAGCGCGCCCAGCGCATCGCACGCCTCGCAAACACGGTAGCCAGCATCCGCGAAGATTTCGGCCGCCATCGTCCGCACAAGTGGTTCATCCTCGACAACGAGCACAGTGATGCTTTTGGCCTCCATTACGCCGTCCTTTCTGTTTGAGGGCGGAGAAGGGGTCGCTTTCTCCGCCCTCATCCCATCGCGTTCCCCCCAGACGCCGATGGGAATCCCCTGTTTTCACGTTGGCACCAACTATGCCCCCTTCTTCCGTCTGAAGTCGGCAACATCCCGCAAGGTCGCGGCCCAATAGGCCAACGCCAGACCTTCGTCCGCATTTTCGCTTTTACTCACCGTGGCATAAATGCCCAGCGCATCAGCAAATTCCTCCGTGGTCGCGACGCCGCTCTTTTCCAGAAGCGCGCCCACGACCGCCAGCGCCCCGCCGATCGCCTTCACCAGCGCGGGATCGAGCGACGTCGCCCGCTCCTGCGCTCGCCGATCGGGATCGGCAGCATCATCGGCGCGCAAGGCAGTCAGGCGCGCTGCAATGTCATGGGCCTGTTGAAGATAGATCGCGGCGGCATCCTCGCCAGCCCGATCGAGCAAATCGAGCGCCTCGGTCATCAACGCGACCGCGCGGGCACGCAGGGCGGTCTTGTCCGTCATGCAGGCTGCTCGCGAAGCGGGCCGCTCGCCCGCTCGCGCCCGTCGCGCTGGGGCTGGCCCGCCCAAGTGATTTCACAGGCGTTCTTGCCGGCCCGCTTCGCCACGAACATCGCCTGATCGGCCGCGTGCATGAGCGCAGCGGGATCGCGCGGGACGTGCGGCGGAATGACTAGCGCGCCCATGCTGCACGTCACCGGATGCTCGCCCGCCGCCAGCACGGCCGACACACGCGAATGAAGCGTGCGCGCGAACATCTCGCCCGCGTCCGCTGGATGCACGCGGAGCAACACCGCGAACTCGTCGCCGCCGATCCGCCCGAAAGCATCCTCGCGCCTGATGCTGCCCGCCGCCCCGCGCGCGAAGGTCCGTAGCACGGCGTCGCCAGCGGCATGGCCGTGGGCGCTGTTGACGCCCTTGAAATCGTCAAGATCGAAGATCGCCAGCAACAGCGTCTCGCTGGCCCTGCTGGCGACGGTAAGCGCCTCTGAAAACCGCTCGTTGAACGTCTCACCATTCAGCGCGCCGGTCTTGCGGTCGCGCAGCGCGAGATGCCGTTGGCGGTCAAACGATCGGCGGAAGCTCACGATCGTTGCGGCGACAAAGAGATAGGTCGCGACCCGCACGCTGGTTCGGACCACCAGTGAGGCCGAGACCCCGCCATCGTCCAGATGCGGAACGATGGCGAGGATCGCGGTAAGCAAAGCAACAAAATACGCAGCACGTTCGCCCAGCGCCCATGCGGCGGCGCATATGATCGGAATGTAGAGCGGAGCCAGGCCAGCGCCGGGATAGGCGTGGTTTGCCCATGAAAGGGCGGTGACGGCAACGAGGATCGCGAACCAGGCATGTTCGCGCGGCAGGGATTCCAGACTTTCGGCCAATCGACCGACAGGGAGATGACTGTTCACGCGCTTCCTACCCCTACCGCAAAGCTCCATCCACACTCGCCGGCGACGGCCGATCGGACAGCCGACTGCACGCCACCAAATCGGAAGCGTGCAGCCGGCAGCAACCGGCCATTGGAAACCTGATGTAAGTCAGGCGCGAACACCTTTGGGCCAAGGGCCTTGGACATGCGTGTCCGCTGCCCGGTCGCTGAAGCTCGTCTTACATTGAGAGGTTTCCACGCCTCTGCCCCCCTCTCGGCGGGCGCGTGTCGTTTAGAGGAAAAGCATTAAGAATTGCAAATAAAGTGCAGTTCCGCACGCTCGCGGCACTATTCTTCGGCAAGTCGTTTAAACGATCTCAACCGACGCGGATCGGCGCTGGGGTGGTTCCATAGTTGATACACTGACAGCAGCGGTGATGCAGAAACTGATACACCCCCATTATTGAGATTCATTCGCAAGAAGATTGCTGAAAAGGGCATCCTGCGCTATGAGGCCGGCATGGCAGAGGATGGATTTTTGATCGCGAAAGCGCGCGACGATCTCTGTTTCTACGAGGATCGCGCGCGCCAGGAGCGGGCGGCGGCCGAGTCGGCAAGCAAGCCCGAAGCGGCTTCCGCGCATCGCCTGCTGGCGATCGAATATGAGGCCCAAGCCCGCGAGCTGCGGGCGGAACTGGTGATGGGGTGCGCGCCATGACCATCATCGCTCTGGATTTCGAGGCGTCCTGCCTGCCCCGTCATGGGCGATCCTATCCCATAGAGGTCGGGATTGCCGATGAGCATGGCCTGATCCGCTCCTGGCTCATCCGGCCTCCCAATGCCTGGGCGGGTTGGGGCTGGACGCAGGAGGCTGAACGCCTGCACGGCATCTCCAAGGAACAGCTCGCCCGCGACGGCCTGCCCCCGGCGCGGGTCGTCGCGGAGCTGGAACCCTATGTGCGAGGCGCGCGCGTCATCGCCGATTCCCATTTCGACGCACCGTGGCTGACGACGCTTTCGGCACTGGCGGGCAAGCCGCCGCCCTGCGCCATCGGTCATGTCGCGGACCTGCTCGAAGAGATGGGCGCGGCCTATGAGCATGTCGAGGCGGCATTGCGCCAGCTCGATCGCCAGCCCTTTCGCCGGCACCGCGCCGCCGAAGATGCCCGCTTCATCATCGCGCTCGTGCGCGAAGTGCGGGGCCAGGTTGAAAAGGCGCGAGAAAGCCAGCCCGTCTTTGACTGGCGGCGCGCGCCGCCGATCGCGCGCCCTTCCACCTATCGACCGTCCAATGCGGGGAGTGTCCGGTGATGCCGATCAAAGACAGCAAGCGCCGCGAAGAGATGACCCAAGAAGCCCTCGCGTTGGTCAAGAAGGCGATGAAATTATTTGACAAGGCCGGCCAAGACATGGCCGCCATTCATTGTCAGGAAGCGGTCGAAATGGTGGAGATCGGCCATATTGCCCGACTACAGACAGAGCATGTTCCGGGCGATAGCTGAACTGGCGCGAAGCGCGATCGTCACTCGCGGAACAGGTCCACAACATGGCAACCCAGCGCGCCCGCAATCGAGTCCAGCAGTTCCAACATGGGGTTGCCGCGTCCGTTTTCTATGCGCGACAGATACGACGCGGTAACGCCCGATCGCTCCGATAATTCTACCTGCGACATTGCGAGTTGCACGCGGCGCTCGCGGCAATTTCGACCGACAAGCATCTGGCATTCCTCTGCCCCGGCAATAGCTGGCTGGTTCATGATTTTTGTCCGCTATCCGCTTTGACCTCAATCGTGCAGCGCACCGGCTTTTCCGCCTTTTCCGCCTGCTCACGGCATTTCTGCACCGTCTCGCGATTGGCATCCGTCAACGGCGAAGCCGCGACGATCAGCGCCCAGCTCTCCGGATCGGCCGCCTGCATCAACCGCTGCCCCGCTCCCCACGGGCCAGGCTCATTGAGAACGCGGGTCGCCATACGCTCGGGCCAGCGCCAGCTATCGGGGGTCGCTCGCGCGAGCGGACCGGCAAGGAAGGCATAGAGCAACAGCCCCAGCACCACGCCGCACGCGCCGATGACATACAGCCAGCGATTTTGCTCGTCGCCGCGCCGCGCCGACGCGAGCCGGTTGCCGATCTCGCGCGCGGCCTGGTCCAGCGCCGTGCGCGCCTCGGTGATAAGGCGCTGATCCTCGCGCCGCGCGTTCGTGGCGGCGCTGGCGATCTCGCCCGCCATATGCGCCGGGTCCATCGACAAGGCGGGGCTTTTCCGCATCGCCGCGACCTGCTGGGCCAGCACGCCCAATATTTCCTGCGTCTTGGTGAGCGTCGGCTGATAGTCGGGTATCTCGATATTCTCGCGCACAGCGGTCAGTCCTTCGACCGCAAGGCGCAGCAACGACACTTCGCCGCGCAGCTTCTCGAACGCCCGCGCCGGATCGTCCGCGTCGTCCAGACCATCACCCTCGCCCATTATCGCTTCTCCTTACCGGCTAAGGCCACGATCGCGGCCAATCCCAAGTTCGTGCGTCAACTGGTGGCTAAGGTCGCGCCCGCGCCCCATGCCCATCTCAAGCCCCAGCTCGCGCTCACGGCCACGCAGGATCGATTCCACCTGGGGATCGCGCTCAAGGCTTTTCGCCATGCCCGCCATCTCCTTGCCCGCCTTCTCGCGGCCCGTCATGTCGCCGACGCGATACAGCCGGTCACGGTCATGGGAGAGTTGTTGCCAGCGTTCCACGAAGCGATCGGCGCGCAAGTTCGGATCGGCCCGCACCTTGGCCTCCTGCGCCATCGCATCCATCATCGGGCCGCTGCGCCCCGCCGCCGCCTCATGGAGCAAGCCGGGTTCGCGCTGGAACGCCGATGCCATATCGCGCGAAGCCCCCGCCCTGATCTGGTCCAGCGCCTCGGTCGCGCGCTCGAGCGCGACTTTCTGATGCTCCAATACCGGCCCGCCCGATGCGCGCGCCTGCAACACCGCCTCGGCCGAACGCGAGGCCCGCTCGACCGCGCGCCGGAAATCATGGGTATGGCCCTGCTCGGCACGCGCCGGGGCTTCCTTCGCCGGCGTCGGCGTGCGCGACGACAGTTTCAGCCCGTCGAACATGCCCCGCTTGGGAGCCGCTTTTTCCTTCGCGCCCTGCGCTGGCTCGGCCGCCTTCGCCGGCTCGGCCGACAGCTTCAAGCCGTCAAACATGCCCCGCCGCGGCTGATGCTCGCCCGCGGCCTTCCCCTCGCCAGCGCCGCGGTCGCCGATCTCACGCGTGCGTGGATCTTCGCCCATCTGGCGCATGGTGCCGGCGCGCGGGCCAAGAAGCTCCACGCCCTTCCGCTCGGGCGGTTCCGCAACGCGGATCTCGCCCGACAGGCCGCGCCGATCGGCGAACGATTGGGCCTCGGCGTCCCGGTCCCGATACATCGGATAATCCGACGCCATATCCTTCGCCCGCTCGCGCGACAGCGTGCGGACAAGCCGGCGATCGTCGGCGAAGTCGTCGCGGCCGTAATGGAGCTGCACCCCGTCACGGTGCCGCGACAACGCCACATAGGCCGCATGGCGGTCCATGCCGGGGGTGGCGAGGACATGCCCCTGATCGACCGTCACGCCCTGCGATTTGTGGATGGTCGCGGCATAGCCATGATCGACATGGGCATAATCCTTGAGGTCGAACGCCACCTGTCGGCCATCGTCGAGGCGAACGGCCATGCTGTCGGGCGACACGCGCTCGACCTTGCCCAGCGTGCCGTTCTTCACCCCTAGCCCGCGCTCGTTCTTGAGGAACATGATGCGGTCGCCGGTCGCAAACTCGCGCGCGCCCCGCTCCGCCGAAATCCGCACGTCCTGCCCCAGCTCGCCGGCGTCGCGCAGCCGATCGCGCGCGGCAAGGTTGAGGTCGCGCACCTCGGCATTGGTGTGGGTGAGGATGATCCGCGTCTTGTCGGGATCGGCAAGCCGCTGCGCGTCCCATGTGTCGATCAGCTCGGCGCGGGCCTGCTCGCGCGTCTCGGCCGCGTGGACCATGCCATGCTCGGCATAGGCACGGATCGCCTCGCCGGTCCTGCCCGTCGCCAGCGCCCGCGTGGCGTCCTTCTGCCAGTCCTCATGCTGCCGGCGAACCTCGTTGATCTCGGCCGCGCCGTGGCGCTCGGCAAGGGACCGGAACGCAGCGCCGGCCTCGATCGCCTGCAACTGCTCCGCGTCGCCGACTAGGACCACCTTCGCCCCCGCCCGCTCGGCCTCCGACAGCACGCGCTCCATCTGGCGCGTGCCGATCATGCCGGCCTCGTCGATCACCAGCACGTCGCGCGAGCCTAGCAGCTCGCGGCCCTGGTCCCACTGATATTCCATGCTGGCGATCGTGCGGGACTGGATGCCGGAACCGCCCTCAAGCCCCTCGGCCGCGATGCCGGACAAGGCCGCGCCGCGCACCTGATAGCCGGCCCGCTCCCATTCGTCGCGCGCCACGCCCAACATGGTCGATTTGCCGGTGCCGGCATAGCCCACGACGATTGCAAGGTCCGGCTTGCCGGTGATATGGGCCAGGGCGTCCTTTTGCTGGCTTCCCAGCGCAAGGCTTCCACTCTCGGCGGTGTCTCGCCCCCCCATTTGAGACGCCGCCGAGAGACCATGCCCCGCCCGCTCCGCAAGTCGATCGCCAGCCTGGCTCAACCGCTGCTCGGTGTCGATCATGTCGCGCGACGTGAACCGATCCTCGCCGCGCCCGTCCTTGCCCAGCGCCACCAGTTCGGGCGAGGTCCGCACCGCGCTCATCACCTGGTCGAACTGATCCTTGCCGTCGCTATGGCGGAACGCGAACTGTGCGAGGTCGCGCCGCGTGAACGTCGCCTGTTGCCGGGTGATCGCGTCCAGCGCGATTTCCGGGCGCGCAATGATCTTCTCGCCATTCTCGCGCGCGATCCGGGCATGGTCCTCGACCCGCTCGGCCTCAAGCCCCTGTTCGGGCATACGCGACGCAGCCGGCCCGATCTTGTGTTGCGGCTCAAGGTCGATCCCCTGCGCCGCCAAGGTGCGATGGTCGATCCGCGCGTCAATATCCAGCTCGGCAAGACGCTGGTTCACATGGTCGGCCCACGCCTCGCGCCACTCCTTCAGGAGCGCCGTGCTGTTCCACTCGACAACCTTCTTGCCGAAGCCTTGCCCGTCGATTTCGCGCATCGACAGCATGACGTGCGCGTGCGGCTTGGGCTGGCCGTCCTTCCCCATGTCCCAATGCACATTGAGGTCGGCCACCATGCCGCGTTCGACAAACTGCTTTTCGACGAAATCGCGGGCGAGCTGGACGCCCTGTTGCTGGTTCAGCTCGCGCGGAATCGAGAACTCGACTTCGCGCGCCAACTGCGCGTCCTTGCGCTTCTCGCCGGCCTCGACCTCGTTCCACAAGGTCGCGCGATCGTTTAAACGCTCTGGCGCACCTTCGGGCAGCATGATTTCCGAATGGACGACGCCGGCCTTGTTCGAGAAATCATGGTCGCGCCCCAGTCGGTCATCGTGCAGCCGCTCCGCCGCACGATAGGCCGCGCTGGCAACGGCGCTCGATCCACTGGAGCGGCCGATGACTTTCGCGGAGAAATGGTAGATCGCCATGACGACACGAAACTTACCCTTCTTAGCGCAGGTCGGCAACGACCTATAAGCGCGCACTCACCACTCACTGCCGTTCACGTGATTGACTTCACCGCATTTCTGTTCGGACCCGCTGTCCTGCCAGCGCGATCGTGCTACTGTGCGGCTTCTGTTCGACGGGCGCGAGGGAGAGAATGATGCGCAAGACGCGCGACTATGACGCCGAATTGCGGGCACTGAGCGACAAGGCCAAGTCTATCAAGGCGAAGAAGATACAGCAACTCGGCGAGCTGGTGACGGGGACCGGGGCCGATGCGCTCGATCTGGACACGCTCGCCGGTGCGCTGCTCGCCGCCGTGGAATCGGCCGACGCGGAGGAAAGGGAGGCGTGGCGCTCGCGGGGCGCGGCCTTCTTTCAAGGACGCGGGCGCAAGGCTGGGCGACGCTCTGGCGGCAACGGCGAAGGCGGAAACCCGACTGGCGCAAGCGAGGCATAGGGTTGAAGCCGCCGCGCGCCGCACCGATACGAGGGGATGGGTCGTGCAGCGCCGCGAACGCACCCGCCATCTCATAGAGCTGGGCGGCCTCGTCCAGAAGGCCGGCCTCGTCGAACTGACCGACGACGATCGCGCAACGCTCTATGGCGCGATGCTCGATCTGGCCGCTCGCGCGCGTGACGATGGTAACGCTCTCGCGCTCTGGAAGCGGCGCGGCAAACGGGCCTTCGACGCGGAAGCCGAAGGACAGGACAACGCGGAAGGAAACGCCCATGACTGACACGTCGCGCCTCTCCTGGCAGCTCCTGATGGTGGGGCCGGGCATCGACCGCATCACCCCCGACATTCAGGACAAGCTCGCCTCGCTGCTCGATCTGCTTCCCGCCACCGCGACCATCAATGTCCAGACCGATGCCGGCTATGTCACCGTCTCGCGCGACTGGCCCAGTCACCGCATGGAAACCGTCGATAGCCTGGTGGACGAAATCGCCGCCGCTCCGGGCATCACCCATATCGCGCTGCCCGACGATCCCGCACGCGACACCATCGCGCAGCCGGCAAGCGAAGGACAGGAACCGTGACACGCGCCCTCGACATCGGGGCGATCCGCGCCCAGGTCCGCGCGCTCGATTATGTGCGCGGCACCCCTGCCGACGCCGCCATGTGGCGCAAAGGCGATGCCGAAGCCCGCGCCAATCTCGCGATCGAAGGCATGGACCTCGACGCCGACGAACACGCCCTGTTCGACATGCTGCGCGAGGAAGCCGTGCCTCCTCCCCTCGCCACGGCGATCGTCCTCAAGCTGCTCGATCATCCCGACGCGGACCCGGCGCTGGCGATCACGCCGGCAACGATCGGATGACGATGCGGGCCGATCTCGATCATCTCCCCGCCGCCAAGCGCCGCGAGCTGGAACGGGTCGCCCGCGTCCTGTTCGATGAATTTGAGGATGCCGTCAAAACCAAGCTCTCCGACAAGCGCAAGGGCGGCCGCATCCTCAAGCTGATCCTGTTCGGCTCCTACGCGCGCGGCGATTGGGTCGAGGATCGCGCCAGCGGCTACATCTCCGACTATGACCTGCTCGTCGTCGTCAACTCCGAGACCTTCACCGATCTGCAAACATGGTGGGCCGTCGCCGACGATCATCTGGTGCGCGAGCTGACCGTCACCCGCCACCTCTCCACCCCCGTCAATTTCATCGTCCATTCGCTGATGGACGTGAACGACCAGCTCGCGCGCGGCCGTCCCTTCTTCGCCGACATAGCCCGCGATGGCATTGCCCTCTACGAAGCGCCAGGACAGGGCCTCGCCGTGCCGCGCCAGCTCGACGCGCAGGAACGCCACGCCGAAGCCCTGCGCCATCGCGACCATTGGTTCCCGCTCGCCGCGCACGCGCTCAAGCTCGCCCAGGACAGCATTGCCGACGGCGTGCCGCGCGATGCGGCGTTCATGCTCCACCAGGCCGTCGAGCGGGCTTACAATGCCGTGCTGCTCGTCCTGACGCTCTACGCGCCCAAATCGCACCGGCTCGGTATCCTGCGCTCGCTCGCCGAAAATCTCGATCCCCGGCTGATCGAAGCATGGCCGCGCGACACCCGCGCCGCCCGTCGCCATTTCGCGCAGTTGCAGCGCGCCTATGTCGAGGCCCGCTATTCCCACGCCTATGAAATCACCCCCGACGAACTGGCCTGGCTCGTCGAGCGCGTGAAGCATTTCCACACGATCGCCGCCGCGATCTGCGCCGAACATCTCGACAACGACATGGGGAAGGAATCCTGATGATGGAATGGTTCCGCCAGCTCGGCCGTGCAATCCGCAACCTCGGCCGCATGGCGCGCTCGCAGCCGATATGGGCGGTAACGGCCCTCGTCACCAGCCCGGTCGCCCTCATCCGCCACCTGTTCGGCGTCGCGGTCCTGTTCCTCATCACCGCCCTGGTGCTGGGGCTGGGGACGCAGCTCGTCCTTCGTTCCCTGCTCGGCCTGCCGCGCGATTCCAATATCTACCAAATCGTGATGATGCTGGCGGGCCTGGTTATCATCCTCGTCACGCTGCGCGCCCTCTTCCAACCGCTGATCCTGCGCTATGGCGGCCCTGACGGCGACGACACGCACGGTTCGGCCCGCTTCGCCTCCGATCGCGAGACAAAGCCCCTCGCCGGCGACGCTGGCCTGCTGATCGGCCGCGACCGCAAATCGGGCAAGCCGCTGCGCTATGCCGGCCCTTCCCATCTGCTGACGATCGCGCCGACGCGCACCGGCAAGGGCGTGGGCACCATCATCCCCAATCTGCTCGACTATCCCGGCCCGGTCGTCTGCATCGACCCCAAGGGCGAGAACGCCCGTATCACCGCCCACTACCGGGCAAGATTCGGCCCGGTCCATGTTCTCGATCCCTTCGGCGTCACTGGCATGGTCGGGGCTGCGTTCAACCCTTTGAATCGCATCGACCCTGCGGGCCTCGATCTCGCCGACGACTGCATGACACTGGCCGACGCGCTGGTCTATGACGCCCCCGGCGAAGCTGGCGAGGCGCATTGGAACGAGGAAGCCAAGGCGTTGATCGCCGGCCTGATCCTGCATATCGTCACCAGCGAGCCGGCGAGCACACGGATCCTTGCCACGCTGCGCGACCGGCTCACCCTCGCCCCTGCCGCCTTCGCCGCCCAGCTCGAAGCCATGCAGGCGCAAGGCGGCCTCGCCGCGCGCGCCGCCAACCGCCACCTTGGCAAGTCCGATCGCGAAGCCGCTGGCGTGCTGTCGGCCGCGCAGCGCCATACTCATTTCCTCGACAGCCCGCGCATGACGGCGGTGCTAGGACATTCCGATTTTACGTTCGCCGATGTGAAGGCGCAGCCTACCAGCGTCTATCTGGTGCTGCCGCCCGATCGGCTCGCCACCTATGCCCGTTGGCTGCGCCTGATGCTCGCGCAAGGGCTGACCGATCTGGCGCGCGCGCCGGCCTCCCCTGCCCGCTCCGTCCTGTTCCTGCTCGATGAGTTCGCCGCGCTCGGCCGCCTCGAACCCGTCGAGCGCGCAATGGGCCTGATGGCCGGCTACGGCATCCAGCTCTGGCCGATCCTGCAAGACGTTCACCAGCTCCGCGCGCTCTACGAGCGCCGCGCCGGCACCTTCCTGTCGAACGCCGGCGTCCTCCAAGTGTTCGGCGTCAACGATCACGACAGCGCCAAGCTCGTCTCCGATCTGCTCGGCCAAGAAACGGTCGTGTTCGAGACGATGAGCCGCGCGATCGACAGCGACGAAACCGGCATATCGTTCGGCGCGCAGCATGTCGCGCGACCCCTGCTCACGCCCGATGAGGTCCGCACGCTGCGCGAGGATTTGCAGCTCCTGTTCCTCGCGGGGCAACGGCCGATCGTCGCCGCAAAGCTGCGCTATTTCGTCGATCGTGAGTTCGCGGGAAAGTTCGACAAGGTGTAGACCGTTTAAACGGTCTCAAACACAAGGTATTTCGACCATGCCAAATGAACGATTTGAGGAATTTGCCGATCGATTCATGAAAAGCATCGGCGAGCCGGGCTGTGACCTACAAGCATTGGTCGATGAGCTGATAGAACTGCACGCTGTCGAGCGCGACGAATTTAACCGCGTCCGCCTGATAAGTATGCACATTGCGTTGACCAACATCGCCGCCGAAGGGTTGGCCAAGGCACAAGTTCCAGGTGATCGGATCATCGGCTTTCTGGCCGATAACCTTTCGACTTATCATCTCATGCTCCGCCAGGAGAGCTTGGTTGACGGGCAGATCGACAAGGCCGTGCTTTTGCGCGTGACCGAACGCGAAATCACCGCTGGCCGCATGAAGGGCAACGATCCCCTCCGGGCATTTGCCGAAGGCGGCGAGTATATTCGCGACAATCCGATGGAGGGCCTTTTCCACGCTGATCCATCGGCCGACGACAAACCCGTCCTGAATTGAAGCGATAGCGCCGACGCACACAGGGCGCGAATGTATAGGCGTATACAAATATACAGGTTCACCGCCTGTTCGGTCTTAGCGTTGTTTAGCGGACTTTCCGCGCCCTCCCCTGCCAGCTCTTAGCGTAGGATTCCGCCCTCTCTCGCAACGATGATCGGGCTAGGTCCGCGCAATCGTTGTCTGGCGCACAAACCTTGAAGCTCGCCGCGCCGATCGTGCGAGGATGGCCCAGTCGGCCCGAAGCTGCGATTTTGGCCAGGTTGAAGAAC
>TARA_R110000850_G_scaffold99103_1_pt1 | contig 17009 bp, 13 predicted proteins | sample TARA_R110000850 | Tara Oceans TARA_R110000850 (sample SAMEA4397586) | marine metagenome | biome: Polar Biome; feature: [SRF] surface water layer (ENVO:00010504); material: water (ENVO:00002006), including particulate matter (ENVO:01000060) such as... | depth 5 m | reverse complement strand
GATACTGACAAAGAATTCAGAGGACATTTTACATTGAAGCGATAAGATTCAAGGTTTAAATACATCATAATAAGGGCTGTTTATCAAATAAACAGCCCTTTTGATTTAAGCCTGACCGAGAAAAGTATAAGACATTGATTATCAGAATAAAACTATTTTATATCTTTAAAAAGATAAACAGCTTTTTTTCAATGAAACAAAAACTACTTTTATTTTTTACCTTTTTCCTGTATACAGTTTTCACGCTTACAGTAATAGCACAGCCCATTGCGCAATTTGAACAATTCAATGGAAGGTATGATTATGTGGCAATAGGTAATACTTTAAATGTTAATGAAAATAATGGTGGGACTTGTACAATATTAACCCAATCCACAGCTACATTAAATTTAGACCCAGGTCAAAATGTAGAAGCTGCCTATCTGTTTTGGGCGGGCTCTTCAACAACAGGAGATTTTGAAATAGAGCTTAATGGTGTTCCTCTAACTGCTACAGACACTTTTACCAGTACCTTTTCGGATACGACAAAACCTTTTTTTGGTGCGTTTATAGATGTGACAGATCAGGTAATTGCTACCGGCAATGGAGATTATACGTTTTCTGAAATGGATATTACGGGAGGTATAAATCCTTATTGCATCAATGGAGTAAACTTTGGAGGATGGGCGATAATTATAATTTATGAACAAGCAAGTCTGCCCTTTAATCAGGTAAGTGTCTATATTGGTTTTGAATCAGTTTACTTTGATAACCCTCTATTGGAAATACAGTTGCAAAACCTAAATGTCGTTACTACAGATGGTGCAAAAATTGGATTTTTAGCTTGGGAAGGGGATGCACAGGGAGCAGTAAACGAATCCCTGCAGATTAATGGAACTGTTATTAGCGACCCACCCTTAAACCCTGCAAATAATCCCTTTAATAGTACAAATTCTTTTACAGGAAGTTCTGAATTATGGAACATGGATTTGGATTTTTATAATATTGAAAGTGAGATTAATATAGGTGATACAACTATGGATGTGGCTTTAACTTCCGGGCAGGACGGGGTCATAATACACAATATAGTAGTCGTGTTGAGTAGTGAGTTGCCTGATGCAACAATTACATTAGATTGGGTTGATATACCCTGTGATGAAAGGGATATAGGGGTTGGTTATACAGTATATAACCTTAATAGTACCGGTGCTTTACCTTCTCAAACGCCCATTTCTTTTTATGCAGATGGTGTTTTAATCGGCAATGCAGAAACCATAAATGAAATTCCAATTAATGATTCTGAAACAAATACTATTAATTTAAATATACCTCCTGAGATAGGTGACATTTTTGAATTGAAAGCGGTAGTAGATGATTTGGGAAATGGAGAAGGAGTTGTTTCAGAAACCATTGAAACAAACAATGATTTTAGTGTAAATGTCAGTTTGCTGGACAATCCTGTGGCAGGCAGTGTCTCTACAATCATAATGTGTGATTTGGACAACGATGGTTTTGCTACTTTCTTTTTACCGGTTGCTGAAGCACAACTAATAGGTGATCAAACAAATATTGCTGTAAGTTATTATGAGTCTCTTTCAGATGCAGAAGCGGGTATAAACCCTATAACGAACCCTGATACCTACGTAAATATAGTTTCTCCTTTGCAGACTATTTTTGTAAGACTTTTTAACAATGTTTCAGGTTGTTTTATAACTTCCGGATTTTTGATTGAAGTCAGGCCGGCAGATTTTATTCCTTTTGATTTAATTAATATTGAAACCTGTGCAAACGAAAATTCAGACATAGGCTTATCAGTAGATTTGACTGTACAGGAACCTTTGATACTGGGGGACGGTAACCCTTCAGACTATACTATTTCCTATCACTTGCAACAAATAGAAGCAGCTTCTGGAACAAATGCTATAGCCAATCCTTCAAACTATATAACTTTACAAAACCCCCAAACCATCTGGGTACGGCTATTAAATAATACTCTTGATTGCATTGAAATTGGCTCCTTCCAAATTCAGGCTTTTATGAGACCCATAGTAAATTCCCCAGATGAAATACCTGATTATATCTTGTGTGATGAACAAGCAACACCGGGATTTGCAAGTTTTGATTTAACTACAAAAATTCCTGATATTACACCGATTAACTCAAATATCATGGTTGAATTTTTTGAAAATCAAGTAGATGCTGAATCCAACCAAAATGCGCTCCCTTTGCCTTTTTACACAAACCTGACAAGTCCACAAATAATATATGTAAGGGTAACAGATTTGCTGAGAGGCTGTGTAAGCTTTACTAACTTTCAAATAAAAGTGGTTTTATCCTCCCCACCACCTGAAATATTTAGTGTAGAAGTAACCACAGGAGCCTTTGCCAGTGAACACACTATTGAAGCTACTGCAATGGGTGAGGAAATATACCAATATCAATTAGACGGAGGAGCTTTTCAATCAAGTGGTATTTTTAATAATGTATCACCGGGTCTGCATATTGTAACCATAAGTGATATTTATGGGTGTGGAAGTGTCAATATACAAGTAATTGTGGTTGATTACCCCTTGTTTTTTACCCCTAATAATGATGGCTACAATGACCGTTGGAATATCATCGGAATTGATAACTTGGAAATAAGAAGAGTGTATATTTTTGACCGCTACGGAAAGGTATTGAAAGAGCTAAATGCGTCAAGCGAAGGTTGGGACGGGACCTATAACGGCAGACCCTTACCCTCAAGTGATTACTGGTTTAGGGTTGAATACCGGGAAGACGGAATTGAAAAAGAATTCAGAGGACATTTTACATTGAAGCGATAGGATTCAAGAGTTAAATACATACTAAAAATGGCCGTTTATATGATAAAACAGCCCTTTTTTAGTATATCATTTGTAATTTTAAAATCCAAAGTTAGCTGTAATGGTAAAGAAATTATTTATAGTGTTGACCTTTGTTGCATTAGTAAAGCTACTGTTTGGAAAAAATTGTTCTTGTCTGTCTTGCTCAGTGCGGGCATAAGCCGCATCAAGCTTGAATGAGCCAAAGTTATATCCCAAGCCTAAAGAGAAACCGCTGAGATCACTCATCACATCAGGATCATTAAAAGGACTGTCTTCATATTTGTACCCACCCCTGAAACTAATTTTGTTCCATCTGTATTCACCTCCAACATTAATGGTTGAAACACCTTTAAGCAGGTTTTCCATACGCTGGTTTTCTGAGGCGAAAGAAGGAACACTTTCAGGTCTGAACTCAATATTTGAATAATCCTTATAAGAATAGTCCACACTGATCAAGCCATTTTTCCCAAATAAATAGGCAAAACTTCCAGTTAATTTCCCCGGGGTTTTTAATCTATATTCTTCATAAATATTAACAATATTGGGTCGAATGGTTTCCGTGATCAACTCATCATTTTCAACTCTTTGAGTCTCGATGCCTTGAGTGGTTTCTTCATTGATATTGTACCAGGTAGGGGTTTCATAGGTTAGCCCCAATCTTATAAAGTCAGAGGGTTTGGAAATTATACCAACTTGTGCAGAAAAACCATCACCCAAAACACCCAAATTATTTCTGAAACCGATTTCGTTGACAAAAGTGTCAGGGTTATTATTTTCTTCATAATAAAACTTTGATTCCCTGTAATCAATCACGTGGGAGTTAAGATTCACACCTATGTAAAAATTATCATGGATTTGTGTCGCAAGGTTAATGGTAAATTTTGCATTATAACCTGCAGATTGTATATAATACTCCTGATTAAAGGAGCCGGGCGCTACATTGGAAACATAAGAGGTGTTGTTTGGGTTGTCAAAATCAACCGGGTCAATAATGAATGACTGGAATCCCAGAAAAGCCTGTTGTGCTCCATATCCTTGGGTCTCACCCAGAAAACGGTATAAATCTGAAATCGATTCTCCTGATTGCAATTGGAGTAAATCAAGAGGTACTCCCTGTGCGTAATTTAAGAAATAGGAATCAATTGAATTAGTGCTCTGTCCTGTAGCAAAATATGCATCATCAAAATTATTGGTGACATCATAATTTAATCCAAGTGTAAACTTTTTCCAAGCAGAATCTTCATTTGGATTGTCAAAAACAAATACAATACCGGCCTGATTAATTGTAACATCAGAATTGTAATTTGTATTTATACTATTAAAATAATTAGTTTCATTCTTCTTGTCCAGCAAGGAAAGGGATACATTGGCAGTACTGTTTAAAAAAACAGCAGAACCGGCGGGATTGATTTGCATTCCTGTCAGGTCGCCGCCCAGAGCCCCAAATGCACCACTCATACTGCTGTATCGGGCTGTACCATGTAAACTTTCAGTACTGTATCTAAGGGCATCAGTAATATTTTGTGCATTTGAAAAATTTGCAACAAGAATTCCTATGATTAAGAAATAGATTCTTTTCATTGTAAAGATTTTAAATTAAAAATGAGATTATCCTCTTCCGCCACGACCGCCACCACTTCTGGAGCTTCCACCTGACCTGGTACCGCTTGAGCGTACACTGGAGCCGCCTCTATTGATGGTTCCTGAACTGCGATTTGTGGTTGTAGGTCTTGAAATATTACGTGGGGTACTGCTTCGTCTCGTATTCTGCCTGCTCATGTTTGAGTTACGGTTTGTATTCGTCCGTGAGCGTGAATAGGTGTTGGTTCTGTTACGTCCATCAGACCTTCTTGCGTCTTGTTGAGAACGTGCATTATTAATACGCCTGTTAATTTCTGATCGGGAATATGAACGATTTGAACGCGTCGTGGCATTTGATCGTCCTGTAGTGCGTCCGGGTCTGTATGAATCTGTATTTCGTCGGCCTCTGTTGTAAGCAACATAGTTGCTGTATCCGCCATAGTATGGATTATAATGTCCAGCATACCCGTAGTAGGGATGACTCCAGCCATACCAGTTGTTCCAGTAAAACGGTGAATGCCATCCCCAGGCAGGCCCGTAATACCCGGCCCATCCATAGTTCCAGTAACTCAAGCCCCAACCGCTTCCATACCACCACAAGGGTCTGTGCCAGTATCCGTAACCCGGATTGGAATAAATATTAACGGTTACAGATGATTCATCCCCCCAAGGGCCATAAGCCTCAGAGTAGGGGACTTCTTCCTCATAGATGGTGCCGTCATCGGCAATATAGGTTTCTGTAGAAGTGTATCCTTCAACATCGGTAAATATAACATCATCTTCCGGTGCATTGGCATAAGTAGATGCTTTTGCCTGAAAATATTGCTTGTAATAACTGCTGTTTTCTTTTTCAGATTCTGAAACTTGTGCCTCAGTAGATTGTGAGGAAGAATTATAGATACCGTCATTGTCTTCATAAGGTGTGTATTGCGATGTTCCGCAGGAAGCTAAACTAACTACGACCACAACTGCAACGAGTAGCCTTATTATTGAGTATATTTGTGTATTGGTTTTCATAACAACGGTTTTTAATTGTTCAACATTATAAATTTAAGTAGTTTTGCGAAAAACTAGTAGTACTTTAACAGATTTAACACAATATTTGTGCCAACCTACAAGCTATGGGAAAAAATTTAACCACAAGAGACGAAGATTATTCCAAATGGTATAATGAACTGGTCGTAAAAGCAGATTTAGCTGAAAATTCAGGAGTCAGGGGATGTATGGTGATTAAACCATACGGTTATGGCATCTGGGAAAAAATGCAGGCTGAGCTCGACAGGATGTTTAAGGAAACCGGCCACCAAAATGCCTATTTCCCATTGTTTATCCCAAAATCTTACTTCAGCAAAGAAGCCAGTCACGTCGACGGATTTGCAAAAGAATGTGCTGTTGTGACTCACTACCGGTTAAAGAATGCAGAAGACGGAAGCGGTATTATTGTAGATCCTGACGCTAAACTTGAAGAAGAGCTTATCGTAAGGCCCACCTCAGAAACCATTATCTGGGATACCTACAGAAAATGGATTCAATCCTATCGGGACCTTCCTTTGTTGATAAACCAATGGGCAAACGTGGTGCGTTGGGAAATGCGTACCCGCTTGTTTTTACGCACTGCTGAATTTTTATGGCAGGAAGGTCACACCGCCCACGCCACAAAACAGGAGGCCATTGAAGAGGCTGAACAAATGATGCACATCTATGCAGATTTTGCGGAAAACTTTATGGCCATACCGGTCATCAAAGGAACAAAGACTGAAAGCGAACGCTTTGCGGGAGCTTTGGAAACTTACTGTATAGAAGCCCTGATGCAGGATGGAAAAGCACTTCAGGCAGGGACATCACATTTTTTGGGACAAAATTTTGCGAAAGCTTTTGATGTGAAATTTGCGGCACAAGATGGTAAACTGGATTATGTTTGGGCAACTTCCTGGGGTGTTTCCACGCGTTTAATGGGAGCCCTGGTGATGACCCACAGTGACGATAATGGTCTTGTGATTCCGCCAAACCTGGCTCCTGACCAAGTGGTGATTGTTCCCATTTACAGGAGTGATGAGCAATTTGAAGCGGTTTGTAGCGAAGCAGAAACCATTGTTAAAGAACTTAAGGCAAAAAACATCCGGGTGAAACTTGATAAGCGTGATACTCACAAACCGGGATGGAAATTCAATGAATATGAACTCAAGGGAGTACCGGTGCGTATCGCTATAGGACCCAAAGACCTTGAGAACAAATCGGTTGAAGTTGCCAGAAGGGATACCCTTACAAAAGAAATTATTGAAAGGGAAGGTCTTGCCGGAAAAGTTGAAAGCCTGCTGGAAGAAATTCAAAAGAATTTGTTTGACAAAGCACTAAAATACAGGGACGAAAGCATCACCGAAGTGAATACCTTTGATGAATTTAAAGAAGTATTGGAAACAAAGGGAGGCTTTCTCAGTGCGCATTGGGACGGTACCGCAGAAACTGAAGAACAAATTAAAAACATTACCAAAGCAACTATCAGGTGTATTCCCCTGGATGTTAAAAAGGAGCAAGGCAACTGTGTTTTTAGTGGCAAACCCTCTGATAAAAGAGTGCTTTTCGCGAAAGCGTATTAAAAAAAATAAAAAAGTTTGCTATCCAATTGTAGCTTTCAAAAATAATTGTATTTTTGCATCCGCAATTGAAAATTGTATGGTCCGTTCGTCTAGGGGTTAGGACGCCAGGTTTTCATCCTGGTAACAGGGGTTCGATTCCCCTACGGACTACAAAGTATATTGAAATAATGAATGCTGTTTTGGATGCTGAGTTCATTACAGTGCCCAAAAGCAACAATGGTCCGTTCGTCTAGGGGTTAGGACGCCAGGTTTTCATCCTGGTAACAGGGGTTCGATTCCCCTACGGACTACAAACAATAATTAGTTACACATTAAGAAAAGTACAAATGGCAAATCACAAGTCAGCGTTAAAAAGAATCAGAAGTAGCGAAGCGAAACGTGTTATCAACAGATACCAGCACAAGTCTACCAGAACTGCAATTAAAAAATTGAAAGAAACGGAAGACAAAGCTGAAGCTGAGAAAATGTTGGGCTCTGTTGTTTCTATGATTGATAAATTGGCCAAAAAGAATATCATACACGATAACAAGGCAGCCAATTTAAAGTCAAAACTGGCAAAGCACGTAGCGGCGTTATAAACAGTATCGCTTAACAATATAGTATGAACTCTCTTCTATGAATTTTAGGAGAGGGTTTTTTTGTTTGTACTTTTTTGTACCTTTAGCAGGTGAAAAAATTATTTTTCAAAGCGCTGGCTAAATTAAATAAGCTCATACTGCCAAGCTTTACAAAACAAAAACTCGATTTAAGCAAGGCAAAAAAATGGCAACTCGCCATTATTGCTTGGAGGGTTTTTGTAACCAAACATACTCTTGACTCATGAAATATATTTACAAAATGAAAAGAATACTACCCGTACTGTTATTGTCACTGCTTTTTAGTACACCGTTTAATCTAACTGCCCAAGAGGAGCAATTACTTCCCAAAGGCTTTTCAGAACACGAAAAAGACATTGTTCAAGACTTTCGCTTTAAAAGTTCAAGAATTACGGCACCACCCGAATTTCCGGTGCGCACGGCTGCAGAATGGGAAGAAGTGGAATACCTGGTCATTCGCTGGACAAATCAATTTGAAAATATTTTACGCCAAATAGTGGAAGCCGCCATACAGGAATGTAAAGTTTTGATAACCACACAAAACCCCGGTGCTGTTCAGAGTTATTTAACTTCAAATGGTGTGGATATGACTAATGTGGAGTTCCTTGACTCGCCCAGTAACAGTATCTGGATTCGCGATTATGCCGGAAATACAATTTATACTGATGATGTGGGCGAAAGGGCATTAGTCGATTGGATTTACAACAGACCCAGACCACTCGACAATGATATGCCTGTCTTTCACGCAGATTATACCAATGTACCCCTTTACAGAACTAACTCAGGTACAAATGATCTGGTGAATACAGGAGGTAACTTTATGTCAGACGGAATGGGAAATGCATTTGCCTCAAAACTTGTTTTAGAAGAAAATGAACCCGGCAACCCTTATGGAGTGTCTGCAAAAACCGAGGCCCAGATTGATGATATAATGTTTGAATACCAAGGAATCACAAACTACATCAAAATGGATCAGGTGCCATATGACCCCATTGACCACATTGATATGCATATGAAGCTTCTGGATGAGCAAACCCTTCTCGTGAGCAAATATCCTCCGGGAGTGGCAGACGGCCCGCAAATAGAAGCTAATATTGATTATGTGACGTCTACCTTTCAAACCCCTTTTGGGACTGATTATAAAGTGGAATGGATAGATGCCCCGCCAAGCACATCAGGATTGTACCCTGATAATGGTGGTTATTACAGGACTTATACAAATTCTGTATTTGTAAATAAAACTGTCATTGTTCCCACTTACAGGCCTGAAGTGGACAATGCTGCACTAGCGCAATATGAAGAATTACTTCCGGGCTATACCATTGTAGGTATTGATGTGGATAATGCCGGAGAAAATCTAATCTCTCAAAACGGTGCTATCCACTGTATCACACATGTTATTGGTGTTGAAAATCCTCTTTGGATAGTTCACCAGCCCCTTGAAGAAGTAAATACAGTTGTTGATATTCCTTTGGATGCTATGATCAAGCACAATTCAGGTATCAGCCAGGCAAAGGTTTTTTGGAGGGAAACAGGTTCACAAAATTATCAGGAAGCACCAATGACATTTGACTCAGACGATATTTGGGTTGCTAACCTTACGGTGCCTGCAAGTGCAGAGAGTATTGAATATTATATCTGGGCCGAAGCCAATTCAGGAAAAACACTTACAAGACCTATTGTCGCTCCGGAAGGATACTGGACCTTTACTATAGAAAATTTATCTGCCGGTGACTGGGCTGAAAATAACATTGTGGGACCTTATCCCAACCCTGCACAAAGTGAAGTTTCATTTAACTTCAACAACATTCAAGGGCCCATAGATGTGACCATACATAATCTTTTGGGGCAAAATCTTTTTGAAAGTGTTATTGAAAATGGAAACGGAAAAGTCACACTCGACTTAAATCCAGACTGGAAAGGAACCCTATTTGTTACCTTTAGTGGTGATTTCGGAAAAGTGCATAAAAAAGTTTTAAAATTTTAAAACCGATTGCACATCATACCTGGAGATTTTCTCCCTTCCGTTAAGGAACGAAAGTTCCATTAAAAAATTACACTGCACTATATGGCCGCCCAAATGCTCAATGAGTTCACAGGCGGCTTTTGCAGTTCCCCCTGTTGCGAGCACATCATCGTGCAATAAAATCAAATCGCCTTTTTCAATGGCGTCTTCGTGCATTTCAATATGGTCATCACCATATTCCAGCGCATAACTGCGACTAATGGTTTTATAAGGAAGTTTTCCGGGTTTTCTGATGGGAATAAAACCGGCGTTCAAACGGTGGGCGAGGAGTGTAGCAAAGAAAAAGCCGCGGGATTCAATACCCACTACTTTATCAACCTTTTGGCCTTTTAGCATTTCAATAAGTTGATCCAAACATGCCGAAGTTGCTTTTGGGTCATTTAATAATGGAGTGATATCTTTAAAGAGGATTCCCGGTTTTGGGAAACCCTGTATGTCGCGAATGTATTTTGATAAATCCATGAAGTTGTTTTATACAGGATTAAAGATAGAAAATATACCCAACATGCCCATATTTTAGATTTTTATCACCGGGAAATTTTAATAATAATTCTCAAAGTTATCAAGCATCATTACAAAATTAAAAAAACCACATCCTTGCAAATGACTTTTCAACCTGGTTTTGCTCATGTTCTATTTTTCGTTTTTTTAAAAAGATAAAGGAAGTTAAAGCACTCGATTGATATGCAAAAAAAAGTAAGGGTTTATCTTTGGGTATGAGTTGTTATTTTTATCGTCATTTATTTGTAGGCGCAGAAAACCCACTCAGCACATCTACTTGGATCCTTTTGAGTGGGTGAGTATTTTATTAAAAACTGCTTTTGAGGGGCGGATTTTATACTAATTTACTTTTATTGTTTTATAAACTTAAGAGTTGCTGAAGGATTATTCTTTAAGCGTATAAAGTATATCCCCGTATTCAAGCCTGAAACATCAATTTTTTCATTTTTTATAACTGCTGTTTCCTTGACTAATTGTCCAAGGGAATTATAAAATTGAACTCCCTCACTTTCATAATTATTTGTGTGAATGGTTATAAAATTTGAAGAGGGATTTGGATAGACATAAAATTGATTTTTATCTGAAACATCTGCTACACCAAGTATATCTTCTAAAGTAACGGTTTGTTGCAAATTATTGAATCCTGTTGCAGGGTCCCATATATCGTTGTTTGCTAATTGTATACTATAATCTGAATTTTCGCTTAATAATGGTTCTTTATCGGGCATCCAAAGATATAATTCAAATGTCCCTGTTATTCCTAAATCGAAATTTTGATTAATAGAAACTGAAGTTTCCCAGGTTCTGATATCAGTATCAATTAAATGTGTAGTAATATCGTTTGTTTCTGTATTTTTCAAAACTAAAAACACATCTCTTTCTTTAAATGGCCTTGCAAAACCAACATTTGTAATATTCAAAGCTAAATCAAAATCTAGAGCATTTGGGGTTACAGTAGATGAATTTAAAACAAATCTATACCCTAAATTTCTGAGAATTTCATTGTAATGGTTGGTATTTAGTTGATTCCAAAAATCTGCATGATAGTCTCTGTTGATCGTTGACCAGTTTGTTAACCCCATTTCAATAACAGCATTGTCACCTGTTGTTCTATATCCTGATTGGCAAGGATTTAAGCCATTGGTCTCTCCTGTCATTGGCAAGTATTTTGTTTCATTTGATAAGTAATTGTATGCAGATGTTCCAACAGGATTTTGACATTCATTTGTTGAATACGTGCCCATATCACCATAGTTATTTAAAAAAGCATCATTATAAAAACCGATTCTTGCATTGGGTGTTGCCTGATAGGCAGTTTCTTCAGTTAATGGAGTTGTGCCATATAAGTTCTCTTTTACACCAACATATCTAACCTGAATTGGGATTTCATGAGGTGTTGATGCCAGCATAGCATCAACTATTTCTTTTCTATTGTTCCATTGTGCAGATGATATAGAACCCTCAGTTCCAAATTCTGAAGAATTTGTGTAGTACCATTCTCCCCAGGTCCCAATAAACCCTGCCTGAAGTGAAAAAATTACATCCTTATTAGCATTTAGTAATGGTGATAGTTGGGAAATATGTGTTAATATTTGTGATTTTGAAGGTTGCTGAGTACCACTTCCCTGGGAATTGGAATAGGCAAATCTCACAATAACTTTAAATCCTGCAGATCTTATATTGTCAAAATCATTTTGCATATTGTTTAAATAAGTGGGATTGATATCAGAACTCATAAATGCATCTAACATAAAGTATCGGTAAACAATTGTTACCTTATCACTACTGTTTTTCCAATTATTTAAAGTTGAAACCGGAAGGTTATTAGCACCGTTAGTTATTGCATAATTTGATGCAGTTATTGAATATTTTTGTAAACCTCGTTCAGGATTAGCAATAATATCAGTTGATGGAGTATAGTTTACTGTTTGTCCAATCACGTGGATTTGTAATAAGGCAAAAAACAGTAAAACACAAAAGTATTGCGTTTTCATAAAGGTTAAGTTTAACGATTTGGGGCGACTAATATAAAAAATAAATTCACTTCATCGTAAAAAATTAACACTTTATCGTAAAAATTAACATTTCATCGACAAAATAATGAAGTTTGTCATCTGATTGATGTGTGTTTTTTTCCTAAAATTATAAGAATTCTTATTTTCTAAATAAAAAAAAATAATGATTAAGTTGGAGTAAGTAGTGATTGAAAAGATGGTTTTTTTCTGAAATGCAATTATCTATTTAGGAATCAATTATAAAAATATTTATCTTATACAAAATAGTTGGAATGAGTCAATACCATGTGCGGCACAAATACCTAAGAAATAATCTATTGTTTATCTATTTGTGTGGTGTGACCTCGACAGGAGTAACTTTCCTTTGAGCCCCAGCCTGAAAATAGAAAGTCCGCCGGTTATCGCCATCGTTTTTTTATTTTTCTCCGTTATTGAAAAGCTTTGGCTTTTCTTCCCTACGTAAAACAAAAAAATCCGCTCTAAAAAGAGCGGACTTTCTGCTTTAAGTGACCTCGACAGGATTCAAACCTGTAACCTTCTGAGCCGTAATCAGATGCGCTATTCAGTTGCGCCACGAGGCCTTTTTGCGGGTGCAAATATACCTTTTATTTTACTTTAGACAAAGAGAATTTAAACTATTTCAGCACTTAAACCGGCATCCAGCAACATGCTGCAACGGGGCTCCAGTTCTTCGTAAGAACCTGTCTTTACAGTGCATTTTCCTTTATAATGCACAATCCACGCACACTGTTCTGCCTGAATGGGGGTATGCTCACAGGCATAGACCAGTGTGTCAATCACATGGTCAAAAGTATTTACCTCATCATTGAATAAAACAATCTCATTGTTCTTCTGCTCGTCAGTAAGAACATCAATTTCTTCCTGTATTTTTTCTTTTGTACTCACTTTGCAAAAATACAATTTTTTTAACCCTTAATGAATTTTACCGCAACCCAATTGTTACGCTCCAGGTTTTCAACGAATTGCAATTTGTGTTTATTGCATTCGGTTGTGATAATTTCAAGGTCTTCTGTATAAAATCCGCTGAGGTATAGTTCGCCGCCCGCTTTCAGACAAGCGGCATAACTTGCCATATCGTTGAGCAGGATGTTTCGGTTGATATTGGCAATGATGGTATCATAGCTTTTTCCTTGCAATAAAGAAGCATCACCCTCATACACACTGATGTGCTCACAGTTGTTGCGCATTGCGTTCTCAATCGAATTTAAATAACACCAGTTGTCAATATCAATGGCATCAATGGGTTTGGCACCTTTCATTTCGGCTAATATGGCCAGTACCGCCGTGCCGCAACCCATATCCAGCACTTTTTTACCGGTCCACTCATTTTTCAAAATATGCTGAATCATCATATGAGTGGTCTCGTGGTGACCGGTGCCAAAAGACATCTTGGGTTCAATGACAATGTCATAGGTAACATCGGGTTTTTGATGAAAGGGAGCCCTTACCGAACAGCTGCCGTCAACCAGAATGGGTTCAAAGTTCTTTTCCCATTCCTCATTCCAGTTTACCTGTTTGATTTCCTCTTTTGTATAGCTGATGGTCACCAAACCTAATTTAAGGACATCAACAGCCTCTAATAAGTCTTCTTTCCAATCCTTTTTTTGAATGTAAGCGGTCACGCCTGTTTCGGTTTCGGCAAAACTTTCAAAACCGGCTTCCCCAAGTTCAGCGATGAGGATATCAGTCCAGGGTTCTGATGGACTTACTTTAAATTCAAATTGCAGATAGATATCTTCCATTACAGGGCGCTAATGATGTCGATAAACGATTCTACTTCCAGTGAAGCACCTCCCACCAGTGCACCGTCTATATCAGCTTGTGCGAACAGGTCTTTTGCATTGGTCGGTTTGACACTGCCACCATACAATATGGAAACACCATCAGCAACCTCATTGTTGTATTTACCGGCGATGGTTTTTCTGATAAATTGGTGCATTTCCTGTGCTTGTTCGGGGCTGGCCGTTTCACCGGTGCCAATAGCCCAAACAGGTTCATAGGCAATAACTACAGATTCCCACTGCTTTTCACTCAAGTGAAACAGGCCGTTTCGCAACTGGCTTTCTACAAGTTTAAAATGGTTTTCATCTTTTCTGTCTTCCTGTTTTTCGCCAATGCAAAAAATGATTTTCATTTCGTTGGCCATTGCGGTGCGTACTTTATCTGAAAGGATCATATTGGTTTCACCAAAGTATTCCCTGCGTTCACTATGCCCCAGGATCACTCGCTTAATCCCAATGCTTTTAAGCATTTGTGCAGAAACCTCCCCGGTGTAGGCACCTTCTTCAGCTTCGTGCATGTTTTGACCTATGATTTCAATGGGATAATCGCGGGTGGCTTCAAAGGCGTGCCAGAGGTTTGTAAACGAAGGGGCAATCAGAATTTCAGCGTTTGTATCCTGAATATTTTCGATGAAAAATGTAAAGAAATCATTGGATTCTGTCAGGTCTTTATACATTTTCCAGTTTGCTGCGATTATTTTTTTTCGTGTTGTCATAAAATATTTAGATTACTCTTTGTGATTCTTAGTGTCTTCGGGTCTTAGTGGCAAAAGATTGCCTTAACTTTTTTAACTAACTCCTTATTTTAGGATCCAAAACCCCATAAATAATATCCACAAAGATATTAATAAGAATGAACATCGTGGCAATCACAATCACGGCACCCATGATAACGGGTAAATCAAGTGTGTTTAGGGAGTCCACGATTTCTTTACCCAAACCATTCCATCCAAAAATATACTCCACAAACACCGCCCCTGCCAGCATCGAGGCAAACCATCCGGAAATAGCCGTTACCACCGGGTTTAATGAATTTTTCAAAGCGTGTTTTCTGATGACCTGATACGTGCTCAGTCCCTTGGCCCGTGCCGTGCGGATATAATCTTGGTTGAAAACCTCCAGCATAGAATTACGCATCAGTTGGATTACTACGGCAAGAGGCCGTATGCCCAAAACAACGGCCGGCAATATTAAATTTTTCCACTGAATGTATTTTCCTTCACCAAAATCATCCACTTCATACAAACTGCCGGTCATATTGAGGTTTGTGTATTGATGCAACACGTAGCCAAAAAACCATGCAAATATTATGGCACTAAAAAATGAAGGTACACTCATTCCCAAAGTGCTTAAAACCTGAATGGCCTTGTCAAGCCAACTGTCCTTAACAAGGGCTGAAACTACTCCGAAAAAAATGCCAATAAGCAAAGCGATACTGATAGCCGAAACAGCCAAAACAAAGGTATTGGGCAAGGTTTCGCCAATAACTGCAGTCACCTCTTTTCCGCTTTTTTGAAAAGACTCCCTGAAATAAGGCACTTTAAGAACAACTGCGGTACTACCCATTTCAAAAAGTGTTAAACCATTATACTTTCCTTCACTGAGATAGGTATAATCATTGGGATTTCCGCTGTGGAATGACAGCGGTGATAAATCATTTAAGTAATACAAATACTGGGTGCCAATGGGTTTGTCAAATCCATACTTTTTTTTGACAACTTCAATTTGCTCCGGACTTTCATTCTGCCCCAGCATCATCCTTGCAGGGTCGCCGGGAAGGATGGTGAACAAAAAGAAAATTACGGTTATAACCCCAAAGAGGGTGAGGAGTGCATAAAATATTTTATATGAAATGTATCGTATCAATCTGTGTTAAAGTTTCAGGTCATCTGCGTCCTTCCAATGCAGCTTTTGCTCAATCGTACCCTTGTTGAGTTTCAAAATACCCGGATTGCTGCGCACAATGGTCTTCAATACCGTCTGGTCACAGAAGTAAAAGTCAAAATTCAAATTGTGCTCAGCTTTTAAAAGGTCAATCGTTTCACCAATAGATGCTGAAAGACCCACAACAGTATACCCTTTATCACGTGCTTCATCTGTTATTTTTTTAATGTTTTCAAACCCGTTTTCATTGGAACGTTCTACATTGTAAACCACCACCATAATGAGGTTTTCAATGTTCAAAATCTTATCGGTAACTTCTTCCTCGTCGGTTTCTATGGTGAAATCAAGGATGGGGGGCAGGTAGCCTTCCTGAACGAGCTCGGTCTCCACGTCGATAAATTCGCCTTCAACAGAAGGGTATGAACCGTTTGTTGTGACAATTTTCTCTGTTCCGTTAATATCAAACTTCCAGCGGTATTCATAGATTGCCTTAGGGGCATCAGGTGGGATGGACATGGATTTCTGTATGTTGCTGCCCACTTTATACGCCCTGAAATCAATATAAGGCAGGTGATTCAATACCTGATATACAATAACAACACAAAACAATAAGGTCGCTAAAAGAATGTATTTTAGAGACGCTTTCGCGAAAAGCGGGGTAATGTATTTTTGACCCGCAAAGAGGATGATAATAAACACAAGGAGGATGATATCTTTAAAAAACGACTCCCAGGGGGTAAGTGGAATGGCATCACCAAAGCAACCACAGTCCGTTACTTTATTAAAATAAGCCGAATAGAAAGTCAGGAACGTAAAAAAGATAATCATCAGCAGCAAACTCCAAACCGTAAATTTACGGGCAAAGCCAATAATAACCATAACCCCCACCAGCACTTCAAAAATCACAATAAGCACTGCCAGCGTCAAAGCATAGGGAACCAGAAACCCAAGGTTTAATACATCAGGAGCAAAATAGTCTTCCAGCTTGAATGCAAAACCCATCGGGTCGTTCAATTTGATAAGTCCGGAAAAAATAAACAAGCCTCCAACGAGGATACGGGAAATGAGTACGAGTGCTTTCATTGAAATCTTTTTTTCACGCAAACCTGCCTGCGGTAGGCAGGGGCGCTAAGTTTTCGCAAAGTGCCTTTAGATTTGAATATCAAAAATAATGATAATTAT